>Ga0098049_1000462_pt1 | contig 16730 bp, 13 predicted proteins | sample 13BtaG_FD_92582 | JGI IMG/M metagenome (GOLD analysis project Ga0098049, IMG submission 92582) | Marine viral communities from the Subarctic Pacific Ocean - 13B_ETSP_OMZ_AT15268_CsCl metaG | ecosystem: Environmental > Aquatic > Marine > Oceanic | place: Subarctic Pacific Ocean | collected...
CCCATAGAGAGGAAGCGGACACCACCGCCGCCGAGGGACACTAAAGATACTAGAGTGACTGAAGCGACAAGAACTCCCACCTCTGCATAAACACAGAAACAAAAGATACTAAGGATGACCTGAGACACTATAGATACTTAAGTGACTATAGCGTCTCGGTCTGGTGTGGTAGACCCCAGAGACTTCCCGACAACTATGGACGCTCACAGCGGCCTAATGTCTCTTAGGCGGTCCCACGCCTACTATAGATAGAGAGTAGGGTGAGGGTGTGATTAACTTGAGTTCTGAAGTCAGGGCTGTGGTTTTACTGGTGGGGCTGTTGGTCTCGTGTTTGCTTGTGTATCTGGTGTTGACTGAGGTGTCCCTATCCGTGTCGAAAAGCCAAGGCTCTCAACCAGATAAAAATCTCAAGGCTAATGTCACCGAGGTTGACCACTGATACCCCAGCCCCCTCTTGGGATACTATATCCCCTACCATAGAAACCTATAGAAAACAGTAGGTTAGCAAGCGGACTCCGTAGAAACTTAGGTTCCCTAGTCAAAAAGAGACCCCCGCTACCCTTAGAATCAACTCAATTTCAAAAAGTAGGCTAAAGGTTTTTGTTGTTGTTGTTGTTGTCGGGCCTTCGCAACGAGAGGTCCACCCCAGCCACCAAAAGCCACCCCAGCCACCAAAAGAGGAACGTCCGACATGGGCTTAGAAACTTCGACATACGTTGACGGTTTGAACATAGCAAACCCAGCAGCAACTGACGGTCTAGCGCAAGCGGACGACCACATCCGTCTCATAAAGACAGTCTTAAAGAACACCTTTCCGAACCTAGACGGCGCAGTGACTGCTACAGTCGCCAACCTAAACAACACCACAGCAATCCCTAGCACCATAACAGACCTAGGCATTTCTGACGGCTCCAATGGCATGGTGTTGTCTACCGACGGCTCAGGTAACTTCAGTTTCGTAGCGTTACCCGCTGGCACCACAGACACTAACTACTATGTGACTGGCGGTTCATTCAGTGGGACTACGTTGACCCTACAGCGGTCTGGCCTAAGCAGCGTCAGTATCTCAGGTTTCCCACAGTCAATCACTGACAACTCCCAGATTGGCAACGGTGCTGGCTACATTACGGCTGCCAGTGTACCCACACAGTCAACAACCACTGGTGACGTAGGTACATATGCATTCTTGATGCGTAGTACGTCCACGGCAGTATCCGCTGCAAACCCAGGCTCAACCTATTCTAGTTCACTTTACTATACTGACAGATCGGCATCAGCAGTTGCGGGTAATGTCACATCAGGGACATGGCGATGCATGGGTTATGCGGCTCACCTTGACCGTGGTACAGTTTGGCTAAGGATTGCATAAGATGACAACAGAATTAATAACAGAAGTACGCAATGCTCAGTCGATGAACGCTGAGAACACACAGTTTGACGTAGAGATTCACCACCCACAGTATGGATGGATTCCTTACATGCTTACGCCTTGGGACACTGATACGACTATAGACAATGCTGCACTACTAGAACTCATTGGTTCTGACTATGCTCCATTCTCACAGTCTGACCATGATGCACGTGTTGCTGCCTTTGAGCGTGACACACGCGATGTGAAGTTGGTGTTGGAGGTGGACCCAATAGTAAGCAACCCGCTGCGCTGGGGTGACCTAAGCGAACAAGAGCAAACCGAGGTCTCTGCCTACCGCACAGCGTTGCTTGATGTACCACAGCAATCTGGGTTCCCTAATACAATCTCGTGGCCCACTAAGCCCTCCTGTCTCTAACTTTAGCGAAAGACACTCAAGAACATGGCTAACTTACCTATCCGAGGCTTAGGGTCTGTGGGTGTGGTGACAGATGTAGACCCCTACAACTTACCTCTTAGCGGTTTCACACGTGCCAAGAACGTGAGATTTAACGAAGGTAAAGTGACTGCTGGACCTATCTACCGAAAGGTATCCGATGCAGTCTCTTGGACGCCAATGTTTTCTTATGGTCTAACGTCACCCTCTGGTTATGATACTGTGTTGGTGGTGGATGATACTCTTACGATACGAGAGTTCTCCAATGGCGCATTCAGTACCGTCTACACTGGTTCTACACAGTCACCCTCTACAGAACTTACAGCAACCACACTTGCCGATGTAACCTACATCAACAGGTCAGACACTGCGCCCCTACACAGGGCATCAGGCGGCACTAACTTCTCTACGCTTCCCAACTGGCCCTCAGGTTACCTAACGAACTCTTTACGTTCCTATGGTGACTTTTTGTTGGCCCTAGGCACAGTAGAGAATGGTGTGACCTATCCTAACCGTGTGCGTTTCTCTGACCCTGCGTTGGCAAACTCTGTGCCTTCCACATGGGACGAAACGGACCTTACGGCATCTGCTGGTTTTAACGACATCGTGCAGATGAAAACTCCGATTATCGACGGTGCTACTTTAGGCTCCAACTTCCTCGTGTACTCTTCAGACCAAGTGTGGCTTGTAGAGTTCGTGGGTGGTACGTTCATCTTTAACTTCCGCAAAATCTTTGATGACGCTGGAGTAATCAACAAGAACTGTATCGCTGAGGTAGAAGGCAAGCACTACGTTTTCGACCAAGACGACATCTACGTGACTGACGGCAACACACGCCAATCAATCTGTGACGGACGTGTGCGTAACTTCATCTATAGCGGCATCGACTTCTCTAAGTCAGACCGCTGCTTCGTCATGCACAACAGTGACCTAGAAGAGATATACTTCTGCTACCACACTGGTGACGACATGGCTGTGTACACAGATGGTGACGCCTGTAACCGTGCAGCAGTCTACAACTACAAAGAAGACCTCTGGACGTTCCAAGACATCCCTAACGTAGTCTCTGGTGCCGTAGCCAACGTCAACACAGTTTTGACCTACGCAACCGTGAACCAGACGTATGCTACAGTCGGTGGGTCTTACCACGACCAAGAGTCACAATTTGGACGCCACATACTGTTACTGTCTGATGTAGGCGGTGGTGTTACTGAGAAGCGTCTCTACGGCTTAGACTTGGTGGACGAAGGTTCCCTAGCAGCCGAGATTGACACCAGTATCTCACAACCTGTGTTCTTAGAGCGACAAGGGATTGACCTAGACGAACAAGGGATACCGCTGACAGGCTACAAGGTTATAACAAAAGTTATACCACAGGTTTCTACCCCGAACCCCGATGGTTCTTTTGACTTTACCTTTGGTGCCTCAGCAATCCCTACGTCTGACCCGAACTATGGGTCTCCTAACACCTTTGATGCACTGAGCGACTACAAGGTCGATACACGTATCTCTGGTCGTTACCTATCATACAAATTGACAAGTGACGCCCTCAAGGACTTTGCCTTTTCAGGTATGGACGTGGAGGTGACTGTCACTGGTCGCAGGTGATTCATATGGCTCTTTCAGACAAAATTAACCTACTGGTGTCGCGTTATGTTCGACGCCAGATACCACGACTAGAAGCAGACAACTTGGGACCATACATCCAAGAGGAACTACGCGAACTAGAGACTGTCATACGGTCACTATCAGACGCTTCTGTACAAGTTGCAGAAAAAGAACCTGAGGGTGTCCGTAAGGGCATGATTAGGTACGCGGTTTCTCCTTGGAACCCACTTGGCAACGGCTTCACTGGTCTTGTCGTGTACAACGGCACGTCTTGGGTAGCCGTGTAAGCAAAAAATCAAAAGGAATTTAACATGTGGGGCGCAATAATCGGCGGCGCGATGGGCCTAATGGGTGCCAACAAGCAAGCCAAAGCACAAGACCGTGCAACAGAAGCACAAATGGCTGGTTTTAGACAGTACGAACCTTATGTAGATGCAAACCTTGAAGGCTCTAAAGCGGCCCTTGGCGGTGTTTTAGAAACAGGTGTATACACTGGCGACACTTACGCTGGTCCAAACGCCTTCCAGACTGGCACAGCAAACTCTATGGGCAACATTGGTGGCAACATGATTGCCGCTGGCAACACTATGATGAGCCAGAACAACCAATTTGGTTCCAATGCCAACAATCTGTACAGTCAGTTCCAAGGTTTATCTGAAGAAGCCAAGCGTGACCGCCTATCGACAGCGATGGACTACGCAGCAAACAACGGTTCTTCCCTTGTTGACGCTGCAATGCGTGATGACCGCCGTAATCTACAGGAAAACACGCTCACAGGCATCAATTTGAACGCCTCAGGCACTGGTAACATGAACTCTAGCCGTGCAGGTGTCGCTGATGCCGTTGCACAACGTGCTTATGATGACCGCCGCGCTGATGTAGCCGCTGGTATTCAGGACCGCCTGATTGACCGCAGCCTTGCACAGCAGTCTCAGCAGTTCATCGACCAAGGTTCAGCCCTAAACTCTGCGGGTAACGCCAACCAGCAGGTCATGAGTGCCTATAACACTGGCATGAATACGCTAGGTGAGGGTGCAAACTTTGGTATGAACGCAGGTAACGCACTACAAGGCTACGATCAGGCACGTTTGAACGATGACCGTCAGCGTTTTGAAGACGCACGTGACTTTGAGATGCGCCAACGCATGAACTACCAGTCTGGTATCCTTGGTAAAGCACCAAACTCACCGTCAAACGTGGCAGTAAACCGTACCGATCCGTACCAAGCGGCAATGGGCGGTGCGATGCAGGGCTTTGGCTTCCAACAGAAGTATGGTGACCAGATTAGCAGTTCTATCGGCAACAGCAAAATCTTTAACCCACTCTTCGGCGGCTCGGGTCTCGGAGGATTTAACTAATGTGGGAAGTAATTAGTCAAAACCCTAAGTTCCAAGAGGCGTTTGGCGGCTATATGACCGAAGAGTTGTATAACCAGATGCCTCAGGACGCAAAAGACAACATTGCGCGTACATACGGCTCTGCTGGTGTACCTAGTCCTGTGTTGGACATCAAGCCTATGGAGATTTCTCCAGCGACAAACCCAAGTAATCAAAATCCTGTCTTAAACACACAGCCGAATCCGTACTTCCCACCTGATCAGGAAGCACCAGCGGCTGCACCAGTCCCGACAGGTTATGAAGACTACAGTGTCCAAGACTTTATCAACGCTGGTAACAACCTGAACACAAATCCTGTGTTATCTGGTGACATGAACCGTGGCGTCGAGCCTGTCGCACCTATCATACAAGACCCACAGCGCAGCGATGCATACCTAGGTACACTATCGAAAGAGAAACTACGTGAACTTGCGGACGCAGGTAACGTACAGGCCGCAGCACTACTTCAGGCAAACATTCCTGATCCAGTTGCACCGCCAGTCGTTGACCCAGCGCAACCAGCAGCACCTGTTTTGGCCCCGAATGTACCTGACGTTGACTACAGTGACCCGACTTTGGCACCTCTGCCACAGCCTGTCCTTGTAGACACAACTCAGCCAAAAACTGAGACTACAACTACAGAATCCGAACCTGTGTTGAAGTCTGGCGGTCAAGGACGTTCTACAGGCGCACTCAGTGCAGGTAGTATCACAAGTTCATCTGGTCCTAAGACAAGCAACGCACGTGGCTCTCAGATGCCACAGATGCTGGTTGACCGTAACGAGGCATTGATCCGCATTGGTGGCGCAATGTACTCAGGTGCGCTGAAAGGCGATGGTATCGGCGCAGCCACAACAGAGTACGGACGTATCCAAGACGCAAACCGTGAGCAAGCACGTAAAATGGCTGAAGCGGAACAAAAGCGTCAACTTGAAATGGCTAAACTACGTGCCAAAGGTGCTGGTGGCGGCAAAGGTAGTAAGAAAGACCGTGAACTGCTTACTTCTACAAATGAAGCAATGTCGAACTACCAAGACGCACTTACAGCAATCCGTGAGAGCCGTGCAGCGGGTGGTAACCTGACTGGCGTAGGCGGTATCGCAAAGTCTTTGTTTGATAACTTCACTGGTGACGCAGACGCAGCAAGACGCCTTATTCTACAGCGTGTCAAAGTTGACGATGCACTTCTACGTGTTGCTGAAACTAAGGGTGCTATCTCTAACGCAGAGATGAAGTTGTTCTTGGCACCAGCCCCAAGCAACCTTCAGGATGAAGCGATTTGGGAACAGTGGTTACTAGACCGCATGGAAGCCCTACAGCGCGTTCAGCAACGTCTGAGCCAAGGCGGGACAGTACCAGTCAATCAGCGACCAACTAACCAGACATTCAACCCTGCGGACTACACAGTCGAACAGGTTTCAGAATAGGAAGGCTAAGGTATGCCAACATTTATGATTACGGCACCTGATGGACGTAAGTTCAAAATCACAGGTCCGAATAAAGAAGGCGCGTTGGCTGCCTTACAAGCCCAACTTGAACAACAGCCGTCACAACCCGAACCACAAGCACCACAAGGCCCAGACGAAAGTGTCAGCGGTGCTTTAGGCTACGGTGTAGACAACGCACAAAAGATGCTTGGTAAAGGTATCCAAGGTATCGGTGAACTAACTGGTATGGAGGGTGTTGAGCAATACGGTGCAGATGTCGCCCAGCGCAACCAAGCGGAACTAGATGCATCTACCTACCAACGCCCTGAAGGCGCAGACGGTATCGTTAAGAACATCCGCGAGGGCGACTATGCAGACGCAGGTCGCTCTTTGCTCTACGGTGCAGCAGAGGCTGCCCCACAAGTAGGTGCGGGTGTCGCAGCATCTGTTGGCGCAGGTCTAGCAGCAACCACAGCACCTGTCGTGGGTGCAGGTCTTGCAGCAGCGGGTACAGTCGCAGGTTCCACAATGTCTCTTGGTGCTACACGAGACGAAAAGGAACAGCAGGGTCTTGACCCAACTGCAACTGGTACTGACCTAGCGACAGCGATTGCCTCAGGTCTTATCGAACTTACGCCACTGAAGGGTGGCGGTGCTACACTCAAGGTTTTACGTGAAGGTCTACAAGAGGCTGGACAAGAAGGCTTGATTATTGGTGGTACAGCAGTCCAAGGCGGCGAGTATGTACCTCAAGAAGTCGTAGACCGTATCGGTGACGCAGCAGCCATTGGTGCCACAGTTTCTGGTGCAGCCAATGTCGGCATCTCGACGGTGAGTAAGACTGGTGAGCGTATCTTGAAACCACGTGAGTCCCTAGACCCTGAGACAGATCAGGCGGCAGGTGACGTGGCACGTATGTTCCAAGAGATTGCTACAGACGAAGGCTTAAACATAAAGGACATTGACCCATCGTCACAGAAGGGTGCGAATGCTGTCCTCAATGCTGCACGTAGTAAGATGCGTGAAGAAATTGACGCTAACTACAAGGTTCTCAGCAAAGAGGTGTTGAAGGACGCAGATGCGGCAACAAAAGCCAAATTTGCTGAGACACTACGCCAAGCGCGAAACAAAGTGTCCACTACAGTCACCAAAGAGAACATCGACTTCGTCCAACAACAGGTAGGTAACACCAGAGAAGGACAAGCGTTACTAAATGCACTTCGTAAGTCCAATATTGTAACGGAAGTCTACTCAGGCGGTCTGAAAGGCGGCATCTCGCAGTTCACAGACACCTTCAACCCACTTCCTTCATTCGGACGTTCGTACAATCCAGCAGGTATCATTGGTGGCAACATCAACACTGGTGCAGCACTTGCAACTGGTGGTCAGTCCTTGGCTGTCCAGATTCCTACGGTCATTGCAGGTCGTGGTATTGACGCAATCACAGGACGCAGATCGAAACTCAACACGTTCATCAAAAAGAACAAAGGTAGAGACGGTCTAGCAGACCCAACTGGTCCCGCAGTCGAAGGGCGTACAGCACGTCTAAAGGCCGCACAGCAAGCACAGGCAATTAAGGCCAAGGATGATGCAGCAGCCAAGAAGAAGTCAGAAATCGAAGCACGTGCAGCAGCAAAGCAACAGGCCGCTGAAGCGAAAGCGAAAGCCAAAGCGGACGACTTGGCAGCAAAACAACGTGCCAAAGACGAAGAAGCAGCGCGTAGGGCAGCGACCTATGTCCGTTTGTATAACGAAGGTGCGCCACCCAAGTCGAACTCGCCGCGTGGTAAAATGTTCGCAGGTGTTGCCGAAGCCTATCCGAAGTTTGCTAAAGACAAAATGCCTACTGATATTGATGCGAAGGTCGAAGAAGTCCTACAGCGTATAGAAGCACGAGATATTGCTTCTGAGACACGCCGTGCGATTGCAGAGTACCGCAGAATGCAGAAGACAGGTGTAATGTCATCTGAAGGTGCGCCTCTGACTGAAGTCATTGGTTTGGTGAAACTCGAACTACTCAAAGACAAGGCTGTCGATAAAGCAGCAGCTAAGACAAAGAGTAAGCGAGGCCAGACAACCGCACCAGACGGTACACCAGTACAACCGCGTTCAGCAGCCGTTCAAGATGGTATTGATGCTAACAAGGCGTTCTTACAGTCACTTCGTGATGACATGAACAACGACAAGAGCATTGCTTCAAGTGACCGTGCAGTTTTGACTAAGGCACTAGACGAACTCGGATTGAACTTAGGTTCAGACCCTGTGTTCAAAGCAACTGAGATTGTAGATGGTGCGCGTGTGAGCCTAACATCCATGTCACTTGCAGATAAGTACCTTACTCCCTATCTAAATAGGATTAAGATGCAGCAAGCGGCAGTAAAGGCCAAAGCATCTAAGGCAAAGCCAAAGGCAAAGAAGACGGATGACGGACCAACTGAAACCCCTCCCACCACACCTGCGCCAGTTGTTGGACCAAGTGGATCAGGAGATACAGGAGGGCAAAGCGGACAAACTGGAACTGGACCCACACAACTGGCCCAGCCTCCATTGGTCAGCCCCAAGCCTGAACTCAAAAAACCGAAGACACCAACCGTAAAGAAGAACATACCTGAAGCCAAAGCAATCATTGAGATTGGCAAGAAGGGTTCTAAGTACGAGAACGGTATCCAAGACGTAGACACAGCCCTCGAAGCTGCAAAACTTCTTGGTATTACCGCTCAACTTATGAACAGTGGTACTGCGCTACAGAAGGCCACAAAGCAAGGTAAAGGCACAAGAGGTGTCCACCAATGGTCCCCTGACATGAAGGGTTTTGGTAGTAGTGTATTCGGTATTAGACCGAAAGGTTCTTTCCAAGGCGTAAAGACAACCACACTGAAATCTCTTCACACTTTACTACACGAGATGGGCCATTCGCTTACTCAAGGTAACATGGATGGCAAAGGTCGTTTTGGTATGGGTGGTGTACAAAACAAAGGTACAGGTGAGTACGACACAGTAGGACTGAACAGTTACAACTACTCTGTGATGAAGCCTATCCTTGAGTCTAAAGGTTTAGACCACCCTGCAATTAAGGAAATCATTGCGTTCCAAGAAGCAGGTAAAGCGTACATTGAGAGTAATCCAAGTGAAACTCAGGCACCTCGTAGTTCTCTGACGTATTTACTAGATGAACTCAACAAAGCCGTGCAGAACAACGATGCTGGTACAATGGTAAGTTTCAGAAACCGTTTGCGTAACTACCGAGCCTACACAAGCAGTGCGCCTGAACTCTCAGTTGACCCAATGTGGCTGTATCTGATGAACCCTCGTCTCGCTAAGGAAATCATGCCTATCAACAGTAAGATGATTAAGGCTGAGTTTGACAAAGCGAACAACGGTAAGATTCTGTTCTACTCACATCCATTCGCAACCATACTCGCTGTCGCTATGGCGATGGGTCTAGTCGCTGCCGCTGGTGGCGATGAGGAACCACCAATGCCTGACGGTGCTTTAACAGCATAGGGTGTCCCTTCGGGGGCATCCACAACCCCCAATGAGAGCAAACCTATGAATAAAACCGCTTTTGACTTAATGCCTCTGCTGCAAAGCATTCAGGCCGTGAAGTCATCTGGACTGACGAAGGCCCAAAAAGATTCAATCTTGCAAGAAATGGCTGCACAACTACCAGCCCCTGTGTTTTGCAAAGCGTGTCCAGAGACACTTGAAATCATCGGAAGTCTATTAGGAGTAAAAAGTGATGGGCGCACCCAAGAACCCAAGAAAGAAGAGTCCCAAAAAGGAACTAACGATGCCGCAGAAGGCACATCAGGCGGGGAAGACAAACTACTTCGCAAAACTGATGCAAACCGAGGAAGGTCGCGCTCTAAGAAAGCAGTGGTCAACAAAGCCTCGTAAGAATGCGGGACGTCCTAAAGGGACACGAGATGGGTACACCTTGGAAGCCATTACACCAATCAGAGAACAGGCGAAAAAAGATGCCGAAAGGATTGTTGCTAAGATGACCAAAGATAACAACATCGACGACGAATACGCAATTGAGGCTCTAAAAGCAGCCGTAGAAATCATGCGAGAGCCGTGTCAAAACCGTGACCGTTTGACAGCCGCGCGTATGGTCTTGGACTTTACTAAGACAAAACCCGCTGCAAAAAGCGAAGTTACTATTGGCAAGGCTGAAGCCTTCTTGGAGTCGCTTTTAGTTAGCGATGACGAAGAAGAGCAAGATGGATCAGAAACTTAGAGAAGTACGCAAGCGTCTCTACGACGACTTCACCTTCTACGCTAAATCAGCACTCAAGATTAGAACCAAAGACGGCGACATCAGCCCTTTGAAACTAAAACCTGCCCAGCGCATTTTGCAGACGGCAGTAGAGAAGCAACTAGCAGAAGAGGGTAAGGTCCGTATCATCATCCTCAAGGCACGACAGCAAGGTCTGTCTACTTATGTCGGTGGTTACCTGTATCACAACGTGTCCCAGCGCAAAGCGTGTAAGGCAATGGTGATTACGCACCACAGTGACAGTACGAGAGCCTTGTTCGATATGACCAAGCGTTACCACGAGAACTGCCCTGAACTACTGAAACCACACACCAAGTATTCATCACGTCGAGAACTTACGTTTGACGTATTGGATAGTTCGTATGTGGTTGCTACGGCAGGTGGTGAGAGTATTGGTCGAGGTGAGACGCTTACGCACGTACACGCCTCGGAACTTGCGTTCTGGTCGAAGTCTACAGCACTTGAGAACTGGAACGGTCTTACACAGGCTGTGCCTAACAAAAAGGGTACGGCTATCTTTGTCGAGAGTACGGCTAACGGTGTCTCTGGCATCTTTTACGACCTATGGAAGGGTGCAGTAGAAGGAACCAACGGTTACACACCTGTGTTCATACCTTGGTTCATGGACCCTGAGTACCGTGAGAATGTCCCAGAGAACTTCGAGCGTACACCTGAAGAGGAAGAGTTGTGTGAGAAGTATGAGTTGGACGATGGTCAACTTATGTTCCGTAGACGCAAGATTGCCCAGAACGGCATCGACCTCTTCAAGCAAGAATACCCAGCAGAACCAGAAGAAGCCTTCTTGACCACAGGTCGCCCTGTGTTCAACCCAGAGGCACTTCAGGAACGTCTAGGTGACACACGTGACCCTGTAGCAAACTTGGCCTTAGAGGGCGAAGAGTGGCTAGAGAATGTCAGAGGTGAACTCACCTTGTACCGCAAGTATGACTCAGGCGAGAGATACACAATCGGTGCTGACGTTGCGATGGGTGTCAGAGGTGGAGACTGGTCTGTGGCGCAAGTCTTGGACAGTAAGAAAAGACAGGTCGCATCTTATCGTGCGCAAGTACACCCAGACTACTTCGCTGAGGTACTCTACAGACTAGGCGAGTTCTTTAACTTCGCTTTGATAATCGTAGAGAACAACAGCCACGGTATCCTTACGTGTACACGCCTCGGCAAGGACATGGCGTACCCTAATTTCTACACTGAGATACAGGTAGACAAACTGACGGACAAAGAGACCGTCAAGTTGGGCTTTACCACCACATCCAAGACAAAGCCGTTAGTCATTGATGAACTTAGGGCGGCGGTTCGTGAGGGAACTATCGAACTTAATGACAAAGTAACTATCCGAGAGATGCTGACATACATCGTGAACACCACTGGTGGCATGGAGGCAGAGTCTGGATGCTTCGATGACTGTGTAATGAGTTTGGCATTAGCCAACCACATCCATGAGGGTGCTTGGGAACCAATAGAGGCAGTCGATGATCTATATATTGAGATGGTTTAACGATGAAAGAACTTAAAGAACTTGATGACGATAAAATCGTCTCAATCGTAGATAGCAGCCTACGAATGTCCATTGGATATGCGGATAGTGAACTGAGCCGTGAACGTTCGCGTGTTATGGACTACTACTCGGCAAAACTTCCGAAACCAGTGCATGACGGAAACAGCAAGTATGTGTCTCAGGACGTCTACGATGCTGTGGAAAGCATGAAGGCTGCACTTCTCGAAACATTCAGCACAGGCAACCGCACTCTACGCTTCTCACCGCAAGGACCAGAAGACGTGATGATGGCTGAAGTCTGTACAGAGTACACCGACTACGTCCTCCACCGTCAGAACAATTTGTTCGAGGTGATGCAGACAGTCATTCATGATGGTCTGATTGCAAGGGCAGGGGTAGCCAAGGTCTACTGGCAACAGCAGACTGATAGTTACCTTGAGTATGTCGAAGACCTAACCGAAGAGGAACTTGATGCAGTCTTGTCTGATGACATGGTTGAGATTGAGGAAATCGTAGAGGATGAGTTTGGTCTGTACACTGGTGAACTTCGTGTTTTCCGTGACACCTCACAGGTCAAGATTGAGTCCGTTGCGCCTGAAGAGTTCCTAATCGAACCACAGTGTCGCTCTTTGGAATCTGCATCTTTCGTTGCTCACCGCACACGTAAGACAATCGCAGAACTGATTGAGATGGGCTATGACGAAGACCTTGTCATGGACATCAGTGACGAAGACAACGACTTTGACACAGACCCTGAGGTTCTATCTCGTTTCGATGACATCGGTGCTGGACGTGGCTTCACGGCTGGCAAGGGTCACCAAAAGCAAACACGTCAGGTGACAGTCGTTGAAGCGTACTTGCCTCTGGATGTAGACGCAAAAGGGACTACAGACCTATACCGTGTCGTGAAAGTAGGTAACGTCATGCTGTCTAAAGACATCGTGACACGTATGCCGTTTGTTGCATTCGTACCTCTACCAATCCCACACGCATTCCACGGTAACAACTTCGCAGACAAGTTGATTGCCATTCAGAATGCACGGACTGTGTTGACACGTTCAATCCTTGACCACGCGATGGTAACTAACAACCCTCGCTACACTGTGGTCAAAGGTGGACTGACAAACCCACGTGAACTTATTGACAACCGTGTCGGCGGTATCGTGAATGTCACACGTCCAGATGCAATCAACCCAATGCCTCAGGCATCCCTCAACCCCTTCATATTCCAGACCATACAGATGCTGGATGAAGACAAAGAGGACACTTCAGGTGTCTCACGTCTATCTCAGGGCTTGAACAAGGATGCTATCAGTAAACAGAACTCAGCAGCGATGGTTGAGCAACTGGCGACTATGTCCCAGCAGCGTCAAAAGATTATCGCACGTAACTTCGCTAACAACTTCCTGAAACCATTGTTCAACCTTGTCTACCAGTTGTGTGTCGAGAACGAGACGATGGAAAAGATAGTCGAACTAGCGGGTACTTACGTCAAAATCACACCAGCACAATGGTCTGATAAGCGTGACGTGATGGTTGAGTTCAACCTTGGTTATGGTGAACAGGAGACACAGATTCAGAAGTATCTTGCGTTCCACCAGTTGTTTAGTGCCGACCCATCTCTACAGCAGATGTACGGACCACAGCAGAAGCACAAGATGCTGAGTGCTATCCTAGACAAAAGTGGAATTAAGAATGTTGCTGACTATCTACTCGATCCTAGTCAAATACCACCACAACAACCAGACCCCGCCTCCCAGATGCAGATGCAAATTGCGCAGAAGCAGATGGAGGTCCAAGAACGTCAGACAGCAGTTGCTGAACTTAAAGCACAGACTGACGCGCAAATTGCGAGCATGAAGTTGGAACTTGAGCAACTCAAGGCACAGCAGCAGTTCGCATTACAGTCGGACAAACTGGACTTACAAGAGTCACAACAGGCACACAAAGAAGCAGTCAACTACGAAGAGTTGGAGATTGCGAAACGTGCTGAGGATGTCCGAGCAATCGCAAGCCCTAATGGGTAAATAGCATAAGGTTACACATGCCTACACAAGAAGAGCAACTTGTGACGGCAGGGGATGAAGCAGAGGCCGTACTATCGGCCCCTGCGTTCACTTCTGTTGTCGATTCAATCGTGGAGAGTGCTTTCTCTACTTTTGTAAACTCACAGCCCGACGACAAGTTGAAGCGTGAGACTTCCTACCACCACTATCGTGCAATCGCAGACGTGGTGAACACCCTAAAGCAGAGAGTTGAAGTGCGAGATAACATTTTGGCTCAAGGCGACAATAGCCAAGAGGAACTAGGTCTATGACAGACGACCCAAACAGTAACTCAGAACCCCGCGCGTTGGATTTAGATGACGCCGCAGATGCAATCTTAGGTCGGTGGGATGACGGTGAAAACCTATCTGAACCCGAAGACGAAGATGCGACACCCGAAGAGGTCGAAGAGACAGACCTTGAAGAGGGTGCTTATGAAGATGACGATGACGACCTTGAAGAAGAAGTAGAGGACGACACGGACCCTGAAGAAACTGATGAAGCCGAAGAATACGAAGAAGACGACGAAGAAGAGGTCGAAGAAGACGATACAGAGGAACCAACCACTGTGTCCGAAGACGCCCTTGTCGAAGTCAGCGTAAAAGGTGAAAACAAACAGGTATCCGTGAAGGAACTGAAAAGACTTTATGGTCAAGAAGCATCTTTAACACAAAAGTCTCAAGATTTAGCATCCCAGCGCAAAGTTGCGGAACAAGAGTTCCAAAGAACGCAATTAGCATACCAAAAGATGTTAGAACGTGCAGAGGCCCGACTAGCCCCATATTCAGAGATGGATATGTTACTAGCAGCCCAGCAGATGGACGCTGAAACATTCGCCCAACTCAGACAAGATGCACGTCAGGCCGAAGACGATGTGAAGTTCCTCAAAGAGGAAAGCAACTCATTACTTCAAGAACTACAGGGCAATCAGCAGCAAGCGATTCAAAAGGCAGCCACAGACTGTGTGCGTGTCCTCGAAGAGAACCTGCCAGATTGGGGCAACGAATTGTACAATGACATTCGTGCCTACGCTGTAAAATCAGGTCTGCCTCAAGAGCAAGTTGATCAATACACAGACCCTACGGTTATCATGTTGATTAACAAAGCGAGACTTTACGATGAGTCAAAGAAGTCAGCGCAATCAAAGAAAGCGAAGGCTAAAGTGACAAAGTCAAAGTCTACAAGAACAAAGGTCTTGAGTTCTAAGAAGTCCCCACCCTCCAAAACAACATTGAAGGCTAAACGCGCAGCAGACGCTCAAGCAAAACTGCGTAGCAACCCTCGTTATGGTGGTGACACGGATGATATTGCCGCAGCCCTTATGGCTCGCTGGGAAGAGTAAACTCTTGCCTACAAGAAGGATTCATACCAATGGCAACATATACAACATACGATCAGGTCGGTAAGAAAGAGTCAGTTGCTGACATCATCACCGACATTACGCCTTTCGACACACCTGCATTTACGATGTTCAAAGACGAAAAAGTCTCTGCACGTACATTCTCATGGCTTGAGGATTCACTTGCAGCGGCTGGGTCAAACGCAGCAGTTGAAGGCGCGGACGCCGTAATGGGTACATTGATTGACGCCGTAGAGCGTACAAACAACACCCAGATTCTGACCAAAGGTTTCCAAGTTTCTGCAACAGCAGACGCGATTGCAACCTATGGGCGAGCGAAAGAGACCGCTCATCAGTTGGCGAAAGCCCTTAAAGAAATCAAGCGCGATGCAGAATTTGCTCTAGTTGGTGCAGACCAAGCAGCCGTGACTGGTTCTGGTTCTACGGCACGTCAAATGGCTTCTGCAATCAACCAGATTTCTACAGCAGTAGACGCTGGTGCAAACGCAAGCGACCCATTGACTGAAGCGAAACTGTTGGAAGCAGGTGAAACTGCATACAACAACGGTTCAGACGTTGACACACTTATGATTAAGCCAGGTGATGCACAAATCGTCGCTGGTTTCTCTGCGTCAGCAGGTCGTAACCGTGAGATTGCGCAAGGCAAAACATTGGTCAACGCAATCGACCTATACGTGTCTCCATACGGTGAGTACCGTGTAATTTTGAACCGTCACCTAGAGTCATCACACGCTCTATTGATTGACCCATCAATGTTCAAAACATGTACTCTACGTCCATTCACACGCACACTTCTAGCGAAGAACGGTGACTCAGATCGCCACCAAATCGTTGGCGAGATGTCAGTGAAGCACATGAACTTTGCAGACTCAGTGAAAATCACTGGTTTGTCATAAGCCCTCTTTAGAACCCTAGCGGTTCTTTAGATTAGGCCGCCCTCGGTAACACAGGTTTTGCTCTCCTTACTGTGTCGCCTTGGGCGGCCTTTTTGATTCAAGGAAGTACAGAATGACTACAAAAAAAACATCCCCAACCTGATTCAATCGGACACAGACTTCATGCAGCAAGCAGGGGAAACTGTCCGTAAGCACACACAGCATATCTCACAGGCTTTCCTAGACGACCTCAAGGACGCACGTAACGAAAGTACACAAAAGCCTATGGGCGAGTTTCACCGTGTCGCCTCTATTCCCACTGCGGTGGTCGAGAAGTGGCTACGCGAAGGCTTTGACATCTGGGAAGCATCTGGCCCTGAAATAGTCAAAAAACTTCAGGCCGAAGACTTACAGATGTTCATGGCAACCGAGAGGAAAG
>Ga0098049_1000463_pt1 | contig 16720 bp, 25 predicted proteins | sample 13BtaG_FD_92582 | JGI IMG/M metagenome (GOLD analysis project Ga0098049, IMG submission 92582) | Marine viral communities from the Subarctic Pacific Ocean - 13B_ETSP_OMZ_AT15268_CsCl metaG | ecosystem: Environmental > Aquatic > Marine > Oceanic | place: Subarctic Pacific Ocean | collected...
CGCCATTCCAAAGTCACTTATTCAACAAGAAAGTATATGACTTATATACAGACAGGTTTGGTGACTTTAATGCTTTTCAAAAGAAAGCATTGGAAACTAAGCCTACAAAACTAATTAGAGAAACATTAACTAACTATAATAGTTGGGATGCTATAAAAAAGGTTGATGGTTCTTTGAGGAAAAACTTCTTGATTGCACACCTTGATCAGCTTAAAACGCCAAATACAGCTTATCATAAATTTATAAAAAGTATTGATGGGTTTATTAACCCTGAGATTTATAGAGATGGTTTCTTTGCTGAGAATGATTTTAAGCAGAACGATATTATGTTGGTATTAAAGCCGACAGGAGCAAGGGAAGGTTCTAACCACTCTACATATACAAACACCATAGAGGGAGAGGTAATAGGTGTGCCTGACAAGAAGATTAACTCTGCCGAAATCATGCCTAAAGAGTTGAGGGATGCGATTAAAGATAGTCCAAGACAAACGCAATCTCAATCTATTGCACCTTATGGTGTGGGCGTAAGAGAGGTTGCACCTAGAGATATGAAGGAGCAGATAGATAGTGAACTATCTAAAGCATCGGGAGGAACGCAGGTAACTAACACAGAGAGTAGCTATGGGAAGGTTGCTGATATGCTGAAACTCAGAGGCATAACAGGCAATGTACTAGACTTTGGAGCAGGTTTAGGTTTAGGAACTGATGCCATGTCTGATGTATTAGGAGGAACGGTTGATTCTTTTGAGATTAACACTGAAGGTTGGCGAGGTAAAAAACCTCCAACATACACTAGCTTATCAGAGATAGACCCTGACAAAAAGTATGATGCAATAGTATCTTTAAATGTATTAAATGTAGTACCGAAGGATATTAGGGATGGCATAGTAAAAGAGATATATGATAGACTAGAAGATGGAGGTGTTGCTTATATAAGTGCTAGAGGATTTAGTGGGGATGTAAATCAAGGAACTCCTATTGCTCCTTCAGTTGAGCCTAAATCAATATTTGTTCGGAAGAATGGTAAAAAAACATTTCAGAAGGGGTTCGATTATAATGAACTTACTGAATATGTTCAAGATATATTAGGCGATAAAGTAACTATTGTAAATTCCAATGCTAGTATTAAAGCAAAAAATCCAAAATTTGATAGGATAAAGTTTGGTAATAAGAGTATTATCGTTACCAAAGAGTCTAGTGGTATTCGTGAGCAGATAGACCTTAGTGAGTTTAACGATGAGTACAAGAAGGTTATGGCTAGGATAGAGCAAGCTGTAGCTAAGATGAAGGGAGAGGGAAAGACCAAGCAGGAGATGGAGAAGAAAGTTCTTTCTTCACTGAAGAGAACAAAAATATACAAGAGTCTTGATGATATACAAAGAGAGGAGTTGATAAGGGATGCCAAGAAAAAAGTTGGCGTAAGGATAAAGTCTGCTCCATCTGTGGCTAAGTTGTTTGGAAAAATAAACGATGTTAAAAAAATAACGCTAACAGAAAAACAGCTTCTATTAAATAGACTTACTGCCTTGTCTCAAGGAGCAAAGGGTGCTGTTAAGGAACTGAATAAGATAAGAAAAGAGATTGCCGACTCAATAAAAGATTTAGAGGGTAAGGGTAAGATATCTGCAAGGCAGCTAACTAATGTTATCAACAGGCTGAGTAAGCTGAATCTTGAGAATGAAGCAAAGGTTGAGGAGTTCATCGAATACATGGCTAAGATTTTTGCCAAGTCTGAATACCTAGCAATTCTTGCAAAAGCAAACAAGCTGATTCCAAAAGCAAAAACAAATATTAGGCGAGGTAAACTTGGGATACTTGATGGAGGATTGTTTGAAGATTTAATCAAGCTATTGACTATTAAGTCAAGGCTTATACCTACTAAGGTTCTTGACAGCTACATGATTCTACTTGATCAGCTATCAAAGGGGGCGATCCTAGAAGCTGAAGCTAGAGCTAAAATCTCATTTAGGGTTACAGAGATATTGGATGCCATCAAAGAGGAACAGGACCTTATTCCTGAATTGATGTTGAGGTTCATTGCTTCTAAGAACATACTTATGAAGGATGGTAAGATAGACTTTGCTGCCTCAGTAAATGAGATGCTAAGAAAGGAGGAGATTACAAAGGAGGAGGCAGAGATAATGAGAAAGTATAAGAACTTGATCATGCCCCCTGAAGGTAAGGAGGAGATGAGCGAAGAAGATATACAGAAGCAGAAGCAAAAGTATACCGATAGTGCCATTGCTACAAGAACTAAGTTATTGAATGGTAAGATAGACCTACCAACTAGACTTGAAAGGGATGCTGCAAGGAAGCTACTCAAGCTATTTACTAAGGGTAGGTTAATGAACATGGAACTAAATGAGTTGAAGAACATAGTTAAGCTATTGAACAACATAGAGAATGGATACTTCCCTCATTATGCTCAATTGTTATTAGAAAAGTTTGAGGCTATGGAAGATGTTGATGCTCCATACAGGGTAGTATTAGATTCTAAGATGCTTCCTATCTCCAAGTTCTTTGCAAAGATAGAGCAGTTTGCTACTAGCATCTTTAACAAGGGTGGTAGTTATGTTGACAAGATGATCAAAAACAATCCCAACTTCTATATCGACCAACTCTTTGGCGATTTTAAAACTAAGAGGTTGTTTGATTCTTTATTTAAAAAGATTGCTCAAGGTGTGTCCAATGTAAAGACAGAACTTAGTAGTGTAGGAGAACAGATTCAAAAGGCACAGGCTAATGTCGAAGCGAGTTTCAGTAGAAATCCTAACAAGATTATGATGTCCAAGTTCAAGCAGATGGCTTACCTGCTACAGCTTGAGTACAACGATAATCCCGAACATCGAGAGAGCAAGCAGGTTAATCAGGCATCAGAAGTCTTGAAGGCTACAATAGCAGCCATCAAACAGAAAAACACTGTGTATGGTAGCACAGACAAGGAGGTAAATCGTGCAGTAAAAATGCTTGAAGAGATACTAGAAAAATTCTCTGATGATACAGAAGAGATAGATGTAGCTAGACTAATGAGGTCTTTCAATAAAGCCGAGAGAGCATCTATAAAGGCTATAGCAAAAATAAACAAAGGTCTGACAGGGATGGCTTTGTTTGCATCTTCAGTATTACGAGGCAAGAGAGTGCCTACATTTGCAAGCTATGTACACCACAGGGTACTTGCAGGTAGAGGCATGAAGACATACAATGATGAAACTCAGGCTTTGCGTGGGTACAGCAAGAGTATACAGCCTAGTACAAAGGCAAAGAACTTAATAGAGAGAGAAGGTACTGTAGAGCCATTGTTACTTGATCCATACACCACCACATATAGGGGTGCTAAGATGACTTTAATGGACTTCCATTTGACATCTCCAATAAGGGTAGCAAGAAGGACTATGGCTGCTTTATCTAAGAAGTTAGAGGGTGTAGATATGAATGGTACTCAGATAGATGTATTCAATGCATTGGATGAGGCTGTAGAAAAAACTATCGAACAGGTTATCTCTAACACAGCAAACATAACAAGCCAAGCAGATAATGTTCTGAACGCTATAGGTAGATCAGGATATAGAGCCATGTTAGCTAGGAGTGGCAAGCTAGTGATCGAGTCTTTTTCTAACTTTCTAAATGGTATGCTTATTGACCCTGTTGCCTATGCTATCGGATTGAGTAGTTGGAATACACAACAGATGGCTCTGCTTCCTCAAGTTATGAGAAATCTAAATTCTACGCAAACAAGCACCCTATATAGTGGTAATACACTATCAGGTAGAATGATAGATATAAGTATAAATGCAGATAAGGCACAGCGAGGTAAGGTTACGCCATATTCTCAGGTGGGCAATGCTGTGGCTCAGATATACAATCAGACAACTAAGAGGGCACAGAATGCTACAGAGAAGACAGCAGACCTTATGATATCAACTCCTGATAAGATAGCTACCATACCTATGTGGCAGGGTTCTTTTATTAAGAAGTTCTATGACCTCACTAAAACGCAGCCTGACTTTGAAAAGATTGCAGCAAACGATGAGGCATACATGAATAAGTATGAGAAGCAATTGAAGGAGGCTACAGCACTTGCAGATAGCAATTCAGCATTTGTAGGGGCGAGTGGTAACGTGGCATTAAATGCTATGAAGCTAAACAAGAACATAGGGGAGAATACTGCTAGTAATATGTACAAGCTATACAATAACTTTTTATCAAGGTTCTTGATATGGGAATGGACTGCTGCCCGAACAGGTGTTGGTCTCCTAATTCATGGGGATAAGATTGAGAAAAGAAAAGGTGTTGCAATCCTTGCTGCTACGGTTTTAAGGATGACCACCTACAACCTTCTTATGAAAAGATATGGAAACATTATAGCAGAGTTATTATTTGGAGAAGACGATGAGGATAAGAAATCATTCTCTAAGGCTCTTGGGCAGGCTTTTGTTCAGACATCTAATGATATGATTTTCGGAAGGAACTTCGGTAATGTAGCTAGAAGTTTGATGAATATTGGTGTAGAAAGATTCAATCAGAACACACTAGACTTCTTACGAGATGGAGAGTATGATGCATACGAGGATTCTGTAGCTTATAGTATATTCCTTCAAGACCCTAATGATTACAGGAAGCAAGATGTAGGAGATTTTATTGTTAAGATGTCAGGACCTTATTCTCCTTTAGTTAAAACATTGGATTTAGGTATCAGAGTATTGACAGATAAACCTAAGAAAGACCCTGCTGCAATCGAGAGACAACGCAAGGAGAAACTAATTAGGCTGCCTGTAGAGATCATGGGTCAGCTAGGTGTGCTACCTTTTTATGCAGACATTAGGAAGATGGTTATCGAAGATATCTATAAGGATATGGGTAAGTCTACTCCGAGTTTCAATAAACAGATGAAGGCACTAGAAAAGGTAAACCCTGAGATGGCTAATAAATTCAAGAAACAGCGTAAGGAGATTCAAGACAAATTAAATAAATTTAAAAAGAAATAGTATGACATACTAAAAAAAAAGAAGCATCCTCCTCCCCCAAGTCAGATGCTTCCTTTAACTAAATAACCATATGATGAAAAATGAAAATAGTTTTTTTTTGTTTTTTTGTGATAGAACAAAGTTATATTTTTATGTATTAAGATGCAAATTTTAATTAATAGTATTTGATATACTTTATACTTTTTTGTTTTGAGAAGTACATCATAAATTCTGAATCGTTATTGTATGGGGAATTTTCTCTAGGCTTTCTGCCTCCCCACCTCACTTCGCCTCTCAGTTCTTTTACCTTTGCGTACAGGATACCATCTTCACACGCCCAAATGATCGTAGGGTTTAATCTTTTGTCGCATAATTTTGTGACCTTCTTTGCTGCTATAGGTAATGGGTATGCATCCTTTACTCCTCTGATCCGACCCTTAACTTCCACATAGGCTATTAAATCTCCATCCTTATCAAACACTCGATAGTCAATATCATCGGGTGCTAACTTCTTATAGCTTCCCTTGAACCTTCGCACAAAAGTATCTATGGCTTTGTTTTCCCTATCTAAATCCTGCTGTGTTTCGTATCTCATTATCCATTAAAATATTTATAGCTGTGTGTCCACCGATAACTACTCCACAACCAATCACAGGTCTCCTTCCTCTCTTTGCGTATGCCATTGCATAGCTGTCATGATCTATGCCACAGCCTACCTGCATACCGAATATCTTATCTACTTGCCCCATGAACCAACTGACATATGCTTGTGAATGTAAGTGACCTTGAACGGTACTCATTAAATCTGCTCGGCACTTTGTCCTTGCAGTTCCTCCTTCTCCATGAATGTATTGTACGTTGTCATACACAACCCTATCTACCCAATTCCAATTGACACCAAGCACCTCGTTGTAGGACTTAATCCACTCTTGAGGTATGGATGATGAGAACGCTTTACGCATAATCATTCGGTCATGGTTTCCAATTGTGACATCTGCTACAGGGAAAGCCTCTGACCACATCTGAACCTGCTCTATTGCATAGGCAAGTTCATTGCCACCACCAAGACCATTAGGGTCTGTATCGTGGTATGAAGGATAATGGTTGTCTACGATGTCTCCTATGAATATAGTCTGATTGCAGTTGTATGCTGCATAAGTTTCTTTACAGAAGTCAAGGTATCTCTTAGATGTGAAGGGAGCGTGTGTATCTCCTATGACTAATATCCTTCGTTCATCCTTAGTAATATTTTCATAGGCAATCCTTTTATTGCCATATAATCTTGGTCTAGTCTCACTATATTTATGTTTCATCTTTCAACGACTCTTGAAGTTTTTTTAGTTCTTTACCCAACTTAGAAACACTTCTATAACACTCGTCTAATTCCATATCAACCAAACCTTCATATATCTCTGCTAATTGAGAGTACATACCATCCATTAATAAATTAATAGACCTCAACCTTTCTATATCTGAACCTTTTAGTTTTGGCACTTAGTGTTTTGTTGGCTTAATATTATGTAATTTAAGTTGTTTTATTTGGTTTTCCAAATTTTTTATTGTATAGGTCAATTCATCCACCTTTTGCAGCAGATTAAAACTCATAAAGAAATCGTACATTTCCTGATAGGTATCTTTTAATTTATCATCTTGATATATGTACGAATCGAAATGATTCAATGCATATAAGATTGATGAATGATGAACATCAAGGTAATTAGATATCTCTTGTTTGCTATACCCTTTATGTATACATATCTTTATGAATACCATTCTACCATTCACATAGCTTCTGCTCCTTATTTTGGATTTTATTTCAACTCCAATTTTTTTATTTATCCGATCATGTATCACTGCCATCATAATTAAAATTCTTCTTTTTGATTATATGATCTAAGAATGAGTCCGAATCCACCTGTTCTATATCGATTAAGATGTTGGTCTCATTATTAGTCTTCATGTATTTGATTAAAAAATAAAATGGTTCTTTGTCTGCGTGGGAAACTCCACAGACTTTCTGAATTATAAAATCTTTTATGGGTAACTTCGAGAAGTTTTCCCCAATCTGATATACGATGTCGGGCACTACATCAAAGGGGAATGCTTGAAGGCTTTCTTCAAATTCATCTTGTATAAGGTATTCGTTATTCTCCTCTGTATATCTCTGTAGTAAATCCATACTTGTTTAATTCTTTTATTCTGTGTTCTTGTAGTTTAGAAGTCCTCCCTTTTTTTGTCTTGCACTCGACAAACAAAACCTTGTCAGGCTTTACTGCTATTAGGTCAGGTATCCCATTCTTGTTTGTAACTGTTAACTTTATTACATACCAACCCTCAGACTCTAATTGCTTGATCCTCTTGGATTGTATCTTTGATTCTGTCATACCTCCATCTCTTCTATTAGTCCTCCTATCTCTTCCATAAGGCAGTTGCCATCGCACTCTGCCTCATCCCATATGGCAGTTACAGACATAACATCCTGCACAAACACAGCCTCGTTACACTTGGTCAGTATCTCATGTGTTGCCTTTAGCAAAATCTTCGCTCTTTCTTCCTGTTGTTTATTCATTGTAATTAGAATTAAATGGTTTCTCTGAATCGTAATCTGCCCTGTGGTATCCTGTCTCCTCTAGTAGTATCCACATCTTCTTCTTAGTGCGTTCAGGTAATCCTGAAAGAACTTTATCTCTCCTCTGTGTAGTCATACGTTTAGACATCAAATAAAGCATCTCTATTTCCTTTGACATATCAGAATAGTTTTTTTTGTTTAGGCTCTTGTTTTAAGGCATCCCTCTTGAAGTGTGCAAGTGTGTAGTCCTTCTTTTTGGATACTGCCTTGTAGATATCGTATCCTATTCCATTCTTTGCAAACACCCAAAACACTTTGTTCTTCATCCGATCAGATGTTACCATCCTGTCCTTGCTTTGCCAATAGGAAGTTGCAGAAAAATCTATATTGTAATATACCAAAAAATCTGCTTCCTTTAAACTAACACCCTCCCTGCCACTTATGATCTGTAATGCTATGTTCTTGTCTGTATCTTTGAACTCCTCAAGGTCTGTGGTTAGGTCGTTACCAAAGACATCCTTCAATGCATTCAACTCTTCTTTGAACTTATAGAATATACCTATCTTCTTTCCTAAGAAGTGTGAGTATATAAACTCTGCCTTGCTATAATCGAAGACCATAGACTCTCCACTCTCAAACTTAACCGTTCCACTATACATCTGATGCAGCTTACTCATCAGCTTTACAGGAGTATCAGCTAACACCACCTCGTCATTCCCCTCTATCACTCTGTCCTTTGTTAGCCTGTTAACCATCTTGTAGGTGTTAGGATTCATCTCAACCTCCAACACCTCTTCTTGTGTGATTACTTTGAATCCTGCTTGCTTCTGTGTAAAGGCTATAGTGTGTGGCTTCATCTTCTCTAGTATTTCTTTCTTGCCCCCACTATAATCGTTGATCATCATAGACCTAATCTTTCTCTGCTTGACATCCACATAGTCATCACAAAATCTGTAGAAGTTCTTGTACTTACTAAAAGGATTATCGGGAACACCATAGACTTGATGATACATTTGTGAATATGATTCAGGTGTAGGAGTTCCACTCAGGAAAATAACCTTAGACTTGCACTTGGTTATCATGTCCTTTAACTGCTTGGCTCTCTTGTTTGGTTTCGGGAATGCACCCAATGTATGTGCCTCGTCTGATATGATTACATCCCACTTGATGTCGGGCAGCTTATGCATACTCTCATAGTTCATAATCCAAATACTAAAGTTGTTTGGACATAAGAGATCATAATCATTGCTGATTGAGGACATGGCTTTCTTTTTAGTTAAGAACAGGACATGACCTGCATTTAGTGATTCACATATACCCATTGCAGTTAATGTCTTCCCTGTGCGTACCTCCATCGCAAGGTACAGGAAGTTATTAATCGATAGCATCTCTGATCCCTTTTTTATTATATCTTTTTGGTATGGTCTAAACTCTATCATTTCCAAAATTTTTCGTTAGTCCACAGGAAGCTATAGTTATTGCCACTCCTTGTCTGTGGATTTGATTCTTTTTCTCTTAGTCTACCTATCTGTTGTAGAAGAACCTCCCTGTCGTACTTTGGTTTTAAATACCCTGTTACCTTGCCATCTATCTTTACCCTTAACCTTTTCCTATTCTTCTTATTGTGAATTTTATTATACTTCACATTGTGGCAAGTTTTACAATACACTTGGTAACCATCATGCCTATTCTTAGCCTTTGAAAATTCTTCTACAGGTTTCTCTGTCTTACAATTGTTACAGAATTTTTCCTTCATGTATAAATTTTATTGAAATAATTGTATGGTTAGTTGCAATTAAAAAAGACATACAACACAGAATATAAATAATAAATAAAACTACTTAGGTAGTAGCTTAAATCTTACCGTTACAAATGGTGTCCACTTATATCCTCTTATGTAAATCCTTTGGTAAACTCTTCTTAATCTACCACCTCTTGCACCATTATTCCAAGTGCCAAAATTTAATGTAATTAGTTTCATATCCGTTTTATTTAAAATTCATATTCTAATTCGTTAGCATTAATACTCAATATACCCTTTGAACAAGTATGTTATTGGGTTTTTTATTAATACATACAATCTTTTGTACCAAGTAAAATTTGACTCAATTTTTAAACTTGGTGGTAATATTTTTCTTATTGGATTTTCCATTTTGTCTTTAATGTGTTTTATCATAATTAAAAGTTTTAGTTTATTAAAACAGCAAGGGATTCACCCATACAACAAAGTGTATAGAAAATAAAACCCTTGCGTTAGTGCTACAATCTATAAAGCCTTTCGTCTAAACAAGTTTGATAAGTTAACATTACTTGTAATTGTGTCCTCAATAATGCTTGTTGCACATCATCAATTTTATCAAAACTTTCTGTTCCAATAAAGCGATTTAGTTTTGTTATCTTTTCTTGTAGATCACTTTGTTCTTCTTGTAACCTTTCTTTGAAATCACTAATCATTATTTATGAATTTAAGTTTTTAGGTAAATGTACCCGTACCTAATTCGGGTTTTACTTTCCATACACAGAGCGTTATTCATTGTCATGTTCTATTATAATCATCCATTTACCTTGTGCATCTCTACCTTCACTAACATTACTTCCTGCTATGAATTTACCATAAGCCATTATCCACTTGTTGAACTTTATTCTACTTATGGTCATCTTAGACTTTGGAGAATAATCGGGATATTCGGATATGAAATCGTAGTAACAATCCTGCATATACACCCTTTGATTAGTTTTTAGTTTATGATTTGTTGCACCACCAATCAACAGACCACACCATTCTACAAAATCATGAGATGTCTCTGCTGACAATTGCCTAATCGGAAGGTTCACAAACTTACTCTTGATTAATCCTTGCGTAAGGTACATCTGTAGACATTCAATCATATAGTTGTCGAACTCACACCATTCGTCATCATTCCACTCCCCAAACATTAGCTTTCCAAACTCGTCAAGGGGAGTAAAGTCTTTGTGGTAGTGCTGAAAGAACTCCAACTCCCACTTCCTCCTTGCGAAAGAATTACCTGCACCCTTGATTGCGTAGTTGGTTGTTATCGCAATCTTAGGAGACTTACTGAACGGAATCTTAATTGCATCCTTGTTCTTCTTCTCCAATGTCAACCCCTCGGTTACAACAGAGAACAATCTCTCGAAGTCAAAGTACTTCTTCACATCATCGAACACAAGTATCTGTGTATCTGCTGACACAAGTTGATATGCAAACGACCTCTCGAATGCAAAGGACTTACCATCAATGGTTACTACCTTTTTCATATGACCTAGAGCATTCATAAAGATTCCCTTACCTGTTCCACCTTCGGGAGAATCGGATATTACTTCATCGTTCAGAATCACAGCAGGACAGAACGACAGGTTCTTATGACCATGCATTAAGAATCCAATGGTAGACTTCATCGATAATACTCTTTGGTCGTTCTTGTTGCATATGTTCTCTATGAACCGACTATAGCTACAGGATTCTGAATACCCACATATGTTAAAGTTCCTGTCTATAACGTGATCCTTCCAAACATATCCACCTAAATCCAAGTAGTCGATTGTTTCCACTTCATCTTTGGTAACCTTGACTGCACAATTCCTATAGTATAGGTAGCTTGTATCCTTGCTATCCTCTATGAAGTAGATGTCTATTGTGGATAGCATTGTCAAGAACTCCTCTCTAAAGAACCTAACATTGTCAGCGAAGTAGTTGTAGATGCTGATGTCATCTAACTCAATTAGATGTGAAAGTATAAAGTCTTTTATTTGCTTCTCATCTGTATGGTCTATAAGGTTATTAGTTACCTTAACAAATATGTAGTTCTTACTACCTTCGGGAGAAAACTTATAGAACCCATTGTCCTCTAAGAATTGCTTAAATAAGATATGGTTTATCTTAATAACTCCCTTCTCATTCTTGGACCAAAAAGATATCTCTTGACTTTCTTCCTCAAGTTTGTTGATGACACAATCAATAAGTTCCTCCTCTAAATCTGATTGGTTTAGTTGGTGCTTAATCTCTTTCCTTGATGCACCTCTCTTCATCTTTACTCTGAGATTGTTAAGCCTGTCTTCATCCTCATAGTATTTTGTTCCAAACTTTGCATTATTAGAATATGCAGAGTTTATTGTTGTTGTTATCTCTTTCTCGGTAAAGTCTCCTGTTGCATATTGGTTTAGTACATACGATGCCAAAGACCTATTTACTCCAAAGTCATTTAGTGCTGCTGCAAGGATGAAGCAGTTTTGATTACGCTGACCTTCGGACATTGGGTACTTCTTCTGCCACCAAGATGTTAGTATACTCACAATCCTGTTCTCATCTGTGATTGGGATTGTCGGCATATCCCTAAACTTGTGCATCTCCTTGTACTCAACCTCTTCAATCTTGTCAAACAATGAAGAGTTATCGTTTATGTATATCAATGCATCCCAAGATTCATAGCACACCCTAGATATATTCTTAGATGTCACATCGAAGTGGTCATTCTTAAAGTGATTCTTTAGTGAATTGAAATAGTTGACATGGTTATCGGGGTCTTGTGGAATTTTCACAAGAACCTTCAAACCATTTCCACTTGGAGATATAAAGACAGAGTATACATACTTGTCTTTAGTGAACTTCTCCTTGTCTTGGAGCATATCCTTCTTCTTGTCGTATCCATCAAAGTCAAGGCATATCAATCCACTATGTTCCTTGATAGATGAATCGTTACGCTTTGTGAATACTCCACTAAAGCATATAGCAGGTAAGTCAGCTTTCAGTTCCTGCCTTGTTTTTTTATTATTCTCAGACCTAATCCTCTTGATCAAGTCTTTGGTTGCTCCCGATTTAATTCTTTGCAATACCACACTTACATCTCTATGAAATGGTGTGCTTGTGGCTTTGATGTTTTGAAAGATTGTAATATTTAATGCCATTCTTAACATTTTGTGTCAACCCTGTGTTGACCTTGTGTTGAAAAAATCCTTATTCTATAAGGGTTTGTGTTAAGATGTTAACTTTTATTCTTGTATATAAGAGAAAAAAAATTAGTATAGTATATTCTATATAGTATATAGTTGGCTAAAAGTGTACACCTTTTGGAGAAAAAGAATGCCCAACAATTGTCAGGCATTCCGATAAGTAACCTATTTATAACTCAATGAAACATAAACTAGAATGGAAGATCATCGTTTTGTTCTCCTACTGAGGCTGCTGCTTGTGTGGCATTAGAACCTCCTTGATTATCTCCTTTTGGCTGCCATGTATCCAACTCTGTGTAATACTTACCTCCTTGTGATCGTTTTATATTTAGGTTTACCCAACCCTTTTTTTGGTTTGATTTAAGAAATGCAATAGCATCGTCAACCTTTACGCTTACGTTACCAACTACAAAGTCGGGAGCATTGTCGTTTCTCTTAAAAATAAAACCATCTGCAAATACTTTTTCATCTGCCATAATAAAATAAATTTATAGTTATTAAAATAATTCCTCTTTATGAAACCAAGTCGCAATGTTGTCTGTCGGATTGTCTCCAAAGAACTTTTTGTATTGCTCTACTGCTGCTTCTACCTTGTACTTTCCACTCTGATAGAATGATTCAGCACAGGGGAACTCAGCGAGTTTATTTGATTTCTTTTCAGCAACAAGAAAGACCATTGGCTTTCCAAAAAACTCTCGGTATAGATACGCTTGGCTATCGTAGTTATACTTCTTTGCATTCCACTTGAAGTCTTTTATACTTGATGTAGTCTTCAAGTCGATAATCGAATCGCTTGTCAATATATCAGTTTTACCTTTCCAAAGCAACCCACATACCTCTTTTATGCAAGGTACTTCGTATTGGTTACCCATTTCGTAGATCAAGGAAGAGAATGATTCATTCTGCTTCATGACATTAGCCAACGCTTTTATTTCATCTATCTCTTTATTCAGTAAAAGGAATGGCTGCATTGCCTTTAGGACTGCATCCTTGTACTTGTTTGTGTTCCTAGATGAAGCATCAACACCAACTATTGAGTCAATCTTATCGGGTTCTATCAAGCAGTAATGGAACAACCTACCCAATGCGAAGTTTGGATTATCATCTCTTGGTATACCATATTGAGATGGGTCATTCAATAGTGTTCCGATGTCTGAATTGGATAGGTACTTCTTTCCTATTCCTCTGTAGTATTGCTCATCGTCTTTAAGCAATTTTAAATCTTTAGTTACACTCATGATGTTGTTTGATTTTCTGTTTGTGAATACATATTCATAACATCTCTATCTGAATACCACTTCCCATTTATCTTGAAGTCGTAGTACCTTTGGCGATTTTGTGCCATGTCCATATTCTTCTGTAGACTTAGGTGGTTCATTAAGAAATCTGCAAACCTTTTTGTTTGCTTGTAGTTAGGCATCTCGAATGAGTGAGAATACTTTTTACCACTAACTGCTGCATGGTAGACTTGTACGATTAAGTTTGTCATTATGTGATGATTTTAGGGGAGCATATGCCCCCCTGTGATTTATTTAAGGATGTTATTGATTTCTTGCAGGGTTTCTTTCGGTAATGTGTACTTGGTTCTTATCTGTGCAATAAGAAGATTAGTACCTGTACCCTTGTTTGATTTCAAGTAAGTCGATACCTTCTCCCAATACTCATCCCCCACCTTTAGTTGTGGCTTAGATTTTCTTGTTGTTACTTTCTTGACATCTTGTTCCGTTTGAATTGGTTCTGAACCTTGTGGAATGTCCTCCCCTCCGTAGATGTAGTGACCTAAACCAAACATTGCGATATTCTTTACCAAGCAACGCATCAGAGTCTTGTTCACATCAAACATTGATGCTGCTGCAACACTCTTTTTTCCGTACCTTGTGGTGTACTCGTAAGGCTCGGTCTTCATAGCCTTATTTTTGGTATCCATCACAGGCAACCACATCGGAAGTGTTTCATCCCCAATGGTTACAATGGTTTCAACCATGATGCCTAGCTTCGGGTCTATGTGGTATGGTCTGCCGAACTCATCCTTTACAATCTCATACTTTGCATTGGGAAAGTTTTCCTTTACGATCCCCCATGCCCATGCCCAAGATAGATAGGTTAAACCCTCTCTTTTTTCTACCTTGTCGTTTACATTAATTTTGGACAGAACTGCCCAAGTTGACTTCTTCTGTGACATATCCTCTTTGTTTAAATTTTTTGTTGTTTTTAATAAAGTTTTTAATTAATCTTTCTCTTCCACTTTTCAGAGTCTGCACCCTTCGGAAGTTGTTCTTGTTGTTAACCTCAGTCCTTATGTTGTTGTTGATGCTCTCAATCCTTCGTAGGATATTATTCATCATAAGCCAATAAACACCTTGTTGTATCCCATAGGTCTTAAATACATTAACCTCTTCTTCATTAAGTTTAACATAGTAATCCCCACCCCTTGCAGTATTAAATAATTGAATCGTTCCACTAAACCTATCCTTTACTATCTTGCATCCGAACATAAGTCTAGCGTAGCATAATTCTGTATCGAGAGGAACTGATAGATTGTCTTCATCAGCTTGATCCCAAAGTTCCTGTAAGCTATACATGGGGATCAAGACATGAGTAAAGTATATCCTTATAATACTTGTACTTTTTATAGGAGATTTTATCCTCTATCATCTTGACTCCCTGTTGTACATTGGATACTGTTGTCTTATGACCAATTGTATCCATAAAGTCTACAATATCCTTATACCTAACCAAAGGGTCTATCTCCTTGAAAACAAGCCATAGTAATTGCCTACTTTCTGATATCCTCCTGTCTTTTGACTTCAATATTATATCCTCCAATAAGAAGCCTGTCCTCTTTAAATAGTCATCTAAGACCTCGTTAAACTTTATCATTGCCTGTCTATTTTTATTTTTGGTTTAATAAATTCTTCTTCTTGGTAATCGTCATCCTGTCGCATGGTATGATGCTCTTCGATAACTGACTCCCATTTTAATTTTACTCTACTCATAATCTCGAAAGTTGTTTATAAAATATTTAATTGAAATAATAACTGCCAATGCTCCAAGAAACCAACCTAAAGAAATGACAACATACGAAAGGAATGCAAGGAAAGATTCCTGTCTAAATGTTTCCTGTATGCATATCCCTGTAAATAATAGCAATAGAATTGCAAAAAGTATCTGACAGGATAGTATTACTACCTTCATTGTAAAGATACTTTATTTAGTTTAAATTTTCAATATTTTCATCAAGAAAACATAATTCCAATAACTTGGAAGCTACGTTCTGAATTGTTTTATTGTAAAGTGTTTTACTAACCTTGCTTAATTCCTTTTGGGAATCACTATCTGAGTCTGAGAAGAGTATAAGAATATCCTTTAGCATATCTGCTGATACGATACTCTTCTGCATATTGTCGTTCAATATTTCTGTTGTACTTTCTATTAGACTTCTAAATCTCCTTTCCTTGTTTGTCATTATTTACTGAATTTTATTTGAAAAATTGTTTTCTCTTTTACTTCTTCTAAAATACTCTTTAGATCAAAGATGTATTCGACTAATGTTTTAGCATCCTTATCTTGAAATTCTTGCCATACTGATACACTTTCGGGAACTGCTGCATCATTGTCAGCAGCTTCGCATAGCTTGTAAAAGTCTTCGCTGATGTTCTCTCCATATAAAAAGAACGATGCAGCTTTGTGTGATAAATTCATGTTACTTTATTTTTGTTGTGATAATATCTGTTACTCCCCATCCGACCTTTACGGATACCTTGTAGCCACAATCTCGTAGCTTCTTAATGATTTCTTTCTTGTTGTTCCACACATCCTTATCCCAACCCCTTTCATCGCAAGTTGATAATACGGATGAACCATTATCTGTGGCATAATCCATTTGATCTTTGGCAACCTTGTTTAGCTTGTCTTGTAAATCCATTGTTACTATTTGAATTTTTTAATAATATCAATTGTCTTGTTGGACTGCTGCACATATCCAATGCAGAAGTTTAAGCGATATGATAACTCATATTGTAGTTCTCTTATTTCCTTTTCCTTGTCTCGGATAAGTTCTTGTATCCTTTTAGCTTCTTCCAACTGACTTAATAAGCCATCGTTTTTAGTTATCATCTTTTATAATTTTTTGTACTGCTTGATTTGGTGTGTACCCCTTGTTGCATACTAATATATATGCGTTATCATACAGGCTGCAACGCCTTGATATTTCTTCGTC
>Ga0098049_1000472_pt1 | contig 16416 bp, 11 predicted proteins | sample 13BtaG_FD_92582 | JGI IMG/M metagenome (GOLD analysis project Ga0098049, IMG submission 92582) | Marine viral communities from the Subarctic Pacific Ocean - 13B_ETSP_OMZ_AT15268_CsCl metaG | ecosystem: Environmental > Aquatic > Marine > Oceanic | place: Subarctic Pacific Ocean | collected...
GCAGGTGGTGTAGCTATCGGAGAGTTGTACAGAAACGGAAACGTGGTGCAGATAAGACTTACATAATGGAAATCAGAAAGATTTCTCTTGGTGCTGACTATAAATCAAGTGCAATGCATTACATAGTCGGCCAAGAGGTTTTAAATAAAGAATATAATATACATCTAATTCAATACAACCCAGACGCTGAGTCGTATAGAATTTGGATAGAAAGACAGGACGAGATTATTCTCTGGAAGGAGTTTAATAAAAACATGCCTGTATCAATTGAATATAATATAAATTTCTAAATGAAATCACCCTTCAACTTCATTGTACGTCCGTATAATGGTAGAAGGTATGACAACATTAAAAACATCGGAGGTGTTGACTTTATAACAAGCGCATCTCAGGAGGATCATACCGTATCTAACCGTTACGCAACCGTGGTAGAGACCCCTATTGACTATTCAGGGGAAATAGAGCCAGGTGACACAATAATCGTACATCACAACGTATTTAAGTATTATTACAACATGCAAGGTAAACAGAAAAGTGGCAAGAGTTACTTTATGGATGACCTTTTTCTTGTTGATGACTATCAGTATTACTTGTATAACCATAACAATAAGTGGAAGGCAGAGGATATGTTTTGCTTTGTAAAACCTGTCCCTAAGGAAGATTATTTCTTGGAGGTACCAGGTATAGAGCAGCCGCTTGTAGGTATTGTTAAATACACAAATAATAAATTAGTATCTTTAGGGGTAAACGAAGGAGACATGGTATCATTTAAGCCTGATAGTGAGTATGAATTTGATATTGATGGAGAGAAGCTATACAGGGTACTTACTAATAGTATAACAATAAAACTGTAATGGATTCTAAACAAATAAAGCTAGAGATTATAAGGGCAGCTGAGCAGGCTGTAAAGGAGCTTGTAAAGGTTGCAAAGGAAGGTATAGTAAAGAAAGACCTTGATGATCTATCTCCTGAACTAGCTGCTGATAGGCTTAAGAATGCTGCTGCAACTAAGAAGCTAGCTATATTTGATGCGTTTGAGATTTTATCTAGAATAGAATCTGAAAAGGCTTTACTAGAAGACGATGAGATAACCGATAAAAAAGATCTAAGTAGTTTTGCAGAGAGAAGGGCTAAGTAATGTTTTATATAAGGTTGTAGATATAGTTCCAAAGGGTGTTTTAAAGAGCAAGAAATGGAAATATGGTTACGACGAAAAGTATGATATTATTGTAATATCTAAAGACGGGACTCTTGGCGAGGTTATAAAAGTCAATGGTTTAAACATTGGTCTGCCCGCAAAACCAAAGGATATATATAAACGGAGTGATAAAAAGCCTGAGCAGTACTGGGAGCCATTTGGTTACCCAAAACAGCTCGACAGGATTAAAAGTATTTTTCAGTGGAATGAAGCTCCTAAAGATTTTAAAACCAAGTGGGTAGACTACATAGAGTCTGAGTTTGACAGAAGAGAGGAAGGTTTCTGGTTCTACAATAATGGTAAGCCTACATACATTACAGGTACACACTATATGTACTTACAGTGGACGAAGATAGATGTTGGGCATCCAGATTTTCGTGAAGCAAATAGAATATTCTTTATATACTGGGAGGCTTGTAAGGCTGACAACAGGTGTTTTGGTATGATATATTTAAAGATAAGACGGTCTGGGTTTTCATTTATGTCATCAGCGGAATGTGTTAATACAGCTACACTAGCTAAGGATTCTAGGGTGGGGATACTATCAAAGACTGGATCTGATGCGAAGAAGATGTTTACAGATAAGGTTGTCCCTATATCCAGTAACTATCCATTCTTTTTTAAGCCAGTTCAGGACGGTATGGATAAGCCAAAGACTGAGTTAGCATATCGTGTACCAGCATCAAAGATATCTAAGAAGAATATGTATGATGTTGATGACTCTGGCCTTACAGGTCTTGATACTACTATTGACTGGAAGAACACGGATGACAACAGCTATGATGGGGAGAAACTACTTTTGCTTGTGCATGATGAGAGTGGTAAATGGATTAGACCAAACAACATACTTAACAACTGGCGTGTAACAAAGACTTGCCTTAGACTGGGTAGTAAGATTATTGGAAAGTGTTTAATGGGTTCTACATCAAACGCTCTAGACAAGGGTGGTGAAAATTTCAAGAGACTGTACTATGATTCAAATCCAGCGAATAGGAACGCTAATGGTCAGACCAAGAGCGGTTTATATTCACTTTTCGTTCCCATGGAATGGAACATGGAAGGCTTTATAGATAGGCACGGAATGCCAGTGCTTGAGACGCCTTCTAAGGCTGTTTTAGGTGTTGATGGTGAGATGATATCAAAGGGTGCTATAAACTACTGGGAGGACGAGGTTAAGTCTCTTAAAAACGATCCTGATGCACTTAATGAGTACTACAGACAGTTCTCAAGAACTGAGTCCCATGCATTTAGAGATGAAAGCAAGAGTTCTATATTTAACCTGACAAAGATTTACCAGCAGATAGACTACAACGATAACCTTATTCGAGATAGGGTATTGACTCGTGGATCGTTTCACTGGAAGAATGGTAACATAGATACGGAGGTAATATGGACACCAAACGATAGAGGTAGGTTCTTAGTTTCTTGGATACCAAATAGTAAGCTACAGAATAATATGCAGGTTTCTAACGGCAATAAAATACCAGGGAATGATCATATAGGGTCGTTTGGATGTGACTCGTATGACATATCTGGAACAGTAGGTGGTGGTGGGTCTAATGGGGCTTTACACGGACTAACAAAGTTTCACATGGATGACGCTCCTGTTAACGAGTTTTTCTTAGAGTACGTTGCTAGACCACAGACTGCTGAGCTATTCTTCGAGGATGTTTTGATGGCCTGTGTGTTTTATGGTATGCCAATACTAGCAGAGAACAACAAGCCTAGGTTATTGTATCACTTTAAGAATAGAGGGTATAGAAAGTATTCACTAAATAGACCAGATAAACCTACCAGAGGGCTTTCTAAAACAGAGAAAGAATTAGGAGGTATTCCTAACTCGTCTGAGGCTGTGAAGCAGGCACACGCATCAGCTATAGAGACGTACATAGAGAAGTACGTAGGCCTTGATATGGATGGAACATATAGGTCTAATGACGAGATGGGATCTATGTACTTTAGTAGGACCTTACAGGACTGGGCAAGGTTTGATATAAACAATAGAACGAAGTTTGATGCATCGATAAGCTCAGGATTAGCTATAATGGCTAACCAGCAGCATTTATACCAGAAGGTTAAAAAAGATTCGAAAATAAGCATTAACTTTGCAAGATATAACAATAAGGGAAGTATTAGTCAAATAATTAGATGAAAGAGATAAACATTTCTATAGATCAATCATCTTTTCCAAGTCAATATGTATCTGACTCAAAAAAGAATACCAAGGAGTTTGGTCTTCAGATTGGTCAAGCTATACAATATGAATGGTTTAAAAAAGATAACGGTGGATCTAAGTTTTACAATCAATGGGACTCCTTCCATAAACTCAGGCTGTATGCAAGAGCGGAGCAGTCTGTAGGAAAGTACAAGAACGAACTAGCTGTTGATGGCGATTTATCGTACATGAACCTTGACTGGACACCAGTTCCAATTATACCAAAATTCATAGACATTGTCGTGAACGGGATGGCTGACAGGTTGTTTGAGGTTAAGGCATACGCACAGGATGCGATGTCTGCTGAGAAAAGAAACCAATATCAGGACACAATAGAGGAAGACATGATATCAAAGGATTTACTGTCTCAAGTAAAGAATGACTTTGGTATAGATGCGTTCAACACAGATCCTGAAAACTTGCCAGCTAATGATGAGGAACTACAGTTGCACATGCAACTTAACTATAAGTCATCTATAGAGCTTGCAGAAGAAGCGGTTATTAATACAGTTCTATCTGAGAACAAGTATGATGACGTTAGGAAAAGAATTATATACGATATAACTACAGTAGGTGTGGGGTGTGCTAAACACGAGTATCTACCTGGAACAGGTATCGTAACTAAATATGTAGACCCTGCCAACGTTGTATACAGTTATACCGAGGATCCAAACTTCAACGACTGCTTCTACTGGGGTGAAGTAAAAACAACTCACATTAGCGAGCTTCTTAAAATAGATCCAACACTAACAGATAAAGATTTAGAGCACATTTCAAAGTCTAGTTCTGATTGGCATAACTACTTTAACTCAACACAGTTTTACGATAATTCATTATTTAATAATGATACTGTAACTCTTTTACATTATAATTATAAAACAACTAAAAAGTTTGTTTACAAGAAAAAGGGTGAAAAAGTTATAGAGAAAGAAGATACGTTTAATCCACCAGCAGAAATGATGGAGGAGAGAGGCTTTGAAAAAGTTGAAAAGGTCATAGACGTATGGTATGAAGGCGTTATGGTCATGGGTACTAACATTATACTTAAGTGGCAGCTTGCTGAAAATATGGTTAGACCTAAGTCCGCGTCACAGAACGCAATGGCTAACTATGTAGCATGTGCCCCAAGAATGTATAAAGGCAATATTGAATCATTGCTTAGGAGAATGGTTCCTTTTGCAGACCTCATCCAAATGACGCACTTGAAGTTACAGCAGGTAATACAAAAAGTTGTACCAGATGGCGTATTTATAGATGCTGATGGTTTAAATGAAGTTGACCTTGGTAATGGCGCTAGCTATAATCCTGAGGATGCCTTAAGGCTATACTTTCAAACTGGTTCTGTTGTTGGTCGTAGTTACACTCAAGATGGTGAGTTTAACAATGCTAGAGTTCCTATTCAAGAGCTTGCCAAAAATAGTGGTCAAGGAAAAATAAGTTCTTTAGTTAACAGCTATAACCATTATCTACAAATGCTTAGAGATGTAACTGGGTTAAATGAAGCTAGAGATGGCTCTATGCCTGATCCAGACTCATTAGTTGGCTTACAAAAATTAGCGGCCCTTAACAGTAACACTGCAACAAGACATATTCTTGATGCTAGTTTAGATATTACAAGAGACCTTGCTACAGCGTTAACATGTAGAGTATCTGATGCATTAGAATACCACCCACACAAGGAGGAGTTTGTTATGCAGATTGGTAAATATAATGTCAACTTACTTAAGGAAATAAGTGACCTGCATATATATGACTTCGGTGTATTTATAGAAATGGCACCAGATGACGAGCAAAAACAAATGCTTGAGCAAAACATTCAAATGGCACTGTCAAAGGGATCTATTGATCTTGATGACGCTATAGATATTAGAGAGGTTAAAAATGTAAAACTTGCAAACCAACTTCTTAAGGTTAAGAGAAAACGAAAAGAAAAGGAGAGACAACAGTTTGAGATGCAGAAGATTCAACAACAGCAACAAGCTCAGATGCAATCACAACAAATGGCAGCTCAAGTTTCGGCACAAAAACTTCAAATGGAAACTCAGTCTGAGATGCAGATCGCACAAGCAAAAGCTGGTTTTGATATTGAAAGAATGCGTGGTGAGGCAGCTATTAAGTCTGAACTTATGCAGTTAGAATTTCAGCTGAACATGCAGTTAAAAGGTGTTGAATCTGAGGCATTAAAGTCTAGAGAAGATTTAAAAGAAAAAGCAAAGAGTGATAGAATTAGCAAGCAAAATAGCCAACAATCTAAATTGATAGATCAGCGTAAGAAGGATCTCCCTCCTATTAACTTTGAGTCTAATGAAGACACGCTAGATGGTTTTGATCTTGCTGAGTTTGAACCTAGATAATATGAGTACTATAAAAAGAAAAAGAAAGAAGCATTTAAGAAGTCTTGAGAGAAACAACTCAGGCAGAAATGCTACTGTAAAAATGGCTACGTATAGCGGTGATAGTAAACGTAAAAACTACGCTGCACCTACTATTACATTCAAAGGAGAAGAAAAAGCAAGACCTCAAAGTTTTGATGAGGCTTTAGCGGCAGGAGAGGTTTATGAGTTCAAATCTAAAAGAAGAGCTGAACGATTTGCAGCGGGTTCTTGGAAAAAGGGCAAGGCGAAAAGAGAAGCTATGAAGGCTTATAGACAAAAGAAAAAAAAAATGAGAAGAAGTTAGATTCTTACTTAAAAAAATAAATAATATTAATGCGTAATTTTGCGCAGTAAATTTAATTTAATATGGAAATAAAAGTAAAAGCGGTCCCAGGGCCAGGAGAAAAGTCTGTACAAGAAGTTGAAAATGAACTACTTGAGCAGCATGAAGAAAAAACAGAGGTTGTTGAAGAGCAGCCTACTGAAACCGCTACTGAAGCTGTTGAAGAGCAGTCAGTAGAGCAAGAAACAACTGAAGAAGTTGAAGAGCCTCAGTTTACTGAGGACGACGTTCTTTCATTTATTAAAGAAAGATATAACAAAGAGATTAACTCTGTGGATGATTTGTTTTCTCAACGTGAAGCAAACGATGATTTACCAGAGGACGTATCTGCCTTCTTAAAATACAAGAAGGAGACTGGTCGAGGGATTGACGATTTTATGAAGCTACAAGCCGATTATGATAAGATGAACCCTGATCAAGTATTGCGTGAGTACTATGCCTCTACAGAAAGTGACTTAGATTCAGAAGATATTGAGTATCTTATGAGTCAAAAATTTTCTTATGATGAAGAGTTGGATGAGGATTCTGATGTTAAGGCAAAGAAAATCGCAAAGAAAAGAGAACTTGCGAAAGCAAAGAAGTACTTCAATGAATTAAAGGAGACATACAAGGTGCCTACCGAGTCGGCTAGTACACCTGTCAACGAAGATGAAGCGGAGACTTACAATGCTTACAAGGAATATATATCACAAGCACAGTCTATTCAAGAAGAGAATGCTAAGAAATCAGAGTATTTTCAGAAGAAGACGGATGAAATTTTCAGTGACGAATTCAAAGGTTTTGGGTTCAAGGTCGGTGATCAAGAGATTCTGTTTAGCCCTGGAGAAACAAAGGAAATCAAAGCTCTTCAATCTGATGTTAACAATTTTATCTCTAAGTATTTAGATGATAATGGAATGGTTACTGATGCGGCTGGATACCATAAAGCACTTGCTGCTGCTATGAATCCTGAAAAGTTGGCTACTTTCTTTTATGAGAAAGGTAAGGCTGATGCCGTAGTGGATGGCTCAAGACAGTCCAAAAATATAAACATGGATTTAAAGAGTTCACCTCAAAAAATAAGTAATGATTCTGGATTTAAAATTAGAGCATTAGATACAGACAGTGGGCGTGGATTAAAGATTAAAAAACGATAAAAACACAACACAAAAAATTAAAAAATTATGGCATTATCTGTAAACTCAACGCCAGGATTTAGCTTAACACCGAGTCCATCTCAACAAGTTACTCCTGCGTCTTACATTTCAAGTTTTGACTTTTTAAGTCAATACTTACCTGACACTCATGAAAAAGAATTTGAGCGTTATGGAAACCGATCTATCTCTTCTTTCTTACGTTTAGTAGGAGCTGAGATGCCTTCTAACTCTGACCTAATCAAATGGACTGAGCAAGGAAGACTACACATTAAATATACATCTGTAACATCTGCTGGATCTTCTACTGATGACACTGCTGTATTCACTGTAGCTGACGCTGGAATTTCAGCTGTAGCTATTAGAAAAGGACAAACAGTGATGATCTCTGATAACACTGCTGCTTCTACATTGAACAACAAAGGTATCGTTACTAACGTATCTGGTCTTGACTTTACTGTTGCTTTTTACGAAGCTGGTGGACAGGCTAACTACGCTGGAAGTGTAACTGTATTTGTATACGGTTCTGAATTTGCTAAAGGTACTAACGGTATGGAAGGTGCTATTGAAGCTGAAAGCGAAATCTTTGAGAACAGCCCAATTATCTTGAAAGATAAGTACGCTGTAAACGGTTCTGACATGGCTCAGATCGGATGGGTAGAGGTAACAACTGAAAACGGTGCTTCTGGATACCTATGGTACTTGAAGTCTGAGCACGAAACTCGTCTACGTTTTGAGGATTACCTTGAGACTTCTATGATCGAAGCTGTGCCTGCTGAAGCTAACTCAGGAGCTATCGCCTCTGCTAAAGGTACTGAAGGTTTACTTTACGTACTAGAGAATCGTGGTAACGTTGCACAAGGACAATTAACTGCTCTTACTGAGTGGGATGACGTTGTTGCTCGTTTAGATAAGCAAGGAGCTATCGAAGAGAACGTGATCTTTGTAGATCGTGGAATGTCTTTTGATATAGACACTATGTTGGCTGCACAGAATAACTTCGGTTCTTCAGGTTCATCTTACGGATTGTTTGATAACGATCAAGACATGGCATTAAACCTTGGATTCACAGGATTCCGTAGAGGTTATGACTTTTACAAGTCTGACTGGAAATACTTGAACGACGCTACTATGCGTGGTGGTATTACTGGTGGAGCTATCAATGGTGTATTAGTACCAGCTGGATCAACTACTGTATACGATCAAGTATTAGGAAAGAACGCTAAGCGTCCATTCTTACACGTTCGTTATAGAGCTGACCAAGCTGAAGATCGCAAAATGAAGTCATGGATCGTTGGTTCTGCTGGCGGTGCTTCAAACAGCGACCTAGACGCTATGGAAGTTCACTTCTTGTCTGAAAGAGCTCTTTGTACTTTAGGTGCAAACAACTTCTTCTTATTCAAGTAAGATTAAACATAAGTAGTCCTTACCCTCGTCGTTGTGACGGGGGTAATTACTACTCTTATAAACTTTAAATTTAATTAAAATGAAAAAACAAAAGGTCCTTAAGGACAGAACCTATCGATTATCAGGGGCAACCGCTCCTTTGAGTTATTCAATCAGAACAAGAAACTCAAGAAGAAAACCACTACTACACTTTGACGGAGAGTCAAACAGAGCGTTGAGATACGCATCAAACCAAAAAACACCATTTGAAGATGAACAGGATGGAAATGCAATCCTAGAACCTGTGGTTTTTGAGAATGGATTCTTATATGTTGACAAGACAAATGTAGTACTACAGGAATTTTTATCAATACACCCTGACAACGGAAGTGTTTTTGTTGAGGTAGATACGGAGAAAGACGCTTCAGTTGAAGTTGAAAACTTGGACTATCAGTTAGAAGCACAGCTACAAGCTAGAGATCTTAATATAGAGATGCTAGAAACCATTGGTAGAGTTGTATTAGGAATGAATATAGACAAGATGTCTACAGCTGAACTTAAGAGAGACGTTAGATTATACGCTAAGAACGAACCAGAGGACTTCTTAGACACTCTAAACGATCCAATGCTTAAGCTACAGAACTTAGCATCAAAATTATTAGATGAGGGCTTATTAAGGCTTAAAAACAATAATAAGGATGTATACTTTAACTTAGGTGGTAATAAAAAGAAAATGATTACCCTTCCATTTGGAGAATCTCCAGTTTATACTATTGCATCTTACTTTCAAACCGATGAGGGTATAGAGGTAATGACTATGCTAGAGAATAAACTAGAAGAGTAATATAAAATTACATACACATGCTAGACCCCTTCAAAAACGGAGGGGTTTATTTATTTTTACTATCTTTGCATAAATTGTTATAGAGATGATAAACAGCGTAAGAAACACCGTACTAGCGGTGGCTAACAAACAAAACTTCGGATACATCACTCCCTTCGATTTTAACCTATATGCAAAGCAAGCACAGCTTGATATCTTTGAAGATTACTTCTATAGATATAGCCAGTGGATTACTAAGCAGAACGTTAGACAATCTGGAAGCGGGTACTCTGATCATGTAAAAAACATTGAACAGGCTATAGATATATTCTCAACTATAAATACACCTGATGATACAAACGGGCCAGTATTTCCGATACCCAATGATTACTACCTATTAAACGTAGTTAGATATGGAAGCACGGAAATTGAAAGGGTTTCTAACAGTAAGCTATTACACCTTACATCATCAAACCTAACCGCACCTACCACATCATTTCCTGCATATGCTATGAATGGTTCAGATATAACCGTATATCCTAGTGCAATAACCACTGGTGTAACTATACAGTATATAAGAAAACCATTAGACCCTAAGTGGACGTATGTTGCATTAGGCGCTGGAGACAGTGAACCTGTTTTTGATCAGTCAGCTACTGACTATCAAGATTTTGAACTTCCACCAGAGGATGAGCCATTGTTGGTTGCTAAAATCTTACAGTATGCTGGTATCTCTATAAGAGAAAAAGATCTGTATGTTTCAGGTCAAAACGAAGAAGGTAAAGAAACTCAAAAACAAGGATAATGGCATACTTAACAGGATACGAATACTACGAAAACAACGGTAACCTCCCAGAAGATGCTAATTGGGGTTCATACCAGTACACATCATTAAAGGATATAGTTAACAATTTTATGCTAATGTACGTTGGCAATGATAAGCTTGTTAATAATGCTGAAAGATATAACGTTCTTTTTCACGCTAAGCGTGGGATACAGGAATTGAACTACGATGCAATGAAGGAGACTAAGATAGTAGAGCTTACTGTCTGTGACAATCTAAAGGTTGTGCTTCCTCCTGATTTTGTAAATTGGAATAGAATATCTTTATTTAAGGACGGAACATTATTTCCATTAACAGAAAACATACAAACAAACTTTGCTAAGAGTTATCTGCAAGACAACGATTGTAGAGTTCTTTTTGACCAGGATGGAGATGTACTTATAGGAACATCATTACTTGATGGGACAAGAATCGACGGAATGCATAAAACACAATATTTAGGTGACGGGCCTTTTCATGGAAGCTTAGGCTATAGCATTGACGGTCAATGGATATTTGATTTTTCAATAGGAGCTAGGTACGGAAGCAATTCTGAAACAGCTAATATGAACCCAACATTTAAAATTGACAAAGCAAATGGTGTAATAAACTTTAGCTCACACATGACAGACGAGATTGTGGTTATAGAATACATATCAGATGGAATGGAAGGTGGAGATGATTCTAAGGTTAGTGTAAATAAACTATTTGAAGACTACATATATGCGTACATTAAGTATGCGATATTAAACTCTAAATTTGGTGTACAAGAATACATCGTTAACAGGGCTAGAAAAGACAAGAGTTCTTTGTTGAGAAATGCAAAGATTAGATTAAGCAACATTCACCCTGGCAGACTACTCATGAACATGAGAGGTCAAAATAAATGGATAAAGTAGTATGAAAGTAAATAAGAATTTTATTGGGTCCAGGATGAATAAATCCTTGGATGAGAGGCTTTTAAAACCTGGAGAGTACATTGATGCGATGAATATTCGTATCTCATCACCAGAGGGTGCAGAAGCTGGATCAGCTGAGAATGCTAAGGGTACTGAAAAGCTAACTACATTAACTCATAATGAATTACCTCTTTCAAACCCTGTATGTATTGGTGCATTTGAAGACGGAGAAAGAGAAACCATATACTGGTTTGTTACTAGTGATAATGTTGACATGATAGTCTCATTTAACGAAAACACATCATTATTAGTTAAACATGTTGTCAGTACCACTGTTTTAAATTTTTCTAGCCAAAACCTAGTAAATGGTATAAACTTAGTAGACGACCTATTATTCTTTACTGACAACTTTAATCAGCCAAGAAAGATAAATGTTACTAGAGCATACCCTGCTCCAATAGCAGGTGTAGATCAAATAACTGAAGACGATATATCAGTAATAGTAAAACCACCAGTTGAATCTCCTAGCTTAACTCTTTCTCTAAACAATACTAAGGAAAATTATTTAGAAGATAGGTTTATAAGGTTTGCTTATAGATATAAGTATATCGATGGAGAGTACTCGGCGTTGTCAGAATTTTCTGACCTTGGATTTAATCCTGTGGGGTTTAGATTAGACTTTGGTACTTTTGACAATATTGGAATGTTAAACAGATTCAACGAAGCCCTTGTAACTATTAATACAGGAAGCAAAAACGTTGTAGGTGTTGATATATGTTTCAAGCAATCAAACTCTAACACGGTTAATGTTATAGAAAGATTTGATAAATCTAATCAGGGTTGGGCTGATGATATGTTGTATACTCTAAAGTTTAACAACCAAAAAATATATACAGCTTTACAGGATTCTGAAATATTAAGATTATTTGATAACGTTCCTAAACGTGCTAAAACCCAAACATCTATAGGTAACAGAATTATTTATGGTAACTATGTTGATGGATACGATATAGACACAACAATAAGAATGACATCATTTGGCATTAGCGAAGAAGCTATCGATGATTTTATACAGACTGTAGACAATGATACTTCGTTCGAGTTATTGCTTCAAGACACAGAACTAGTTGCAGGGAAAACAATATCACTAAGCCTAAACCTTATAAGTCAAGGTTTTACTGGTGCAACTTACCCTGGTGATGAAAATGACTACAATGATAGTTGGGCATTTACCCTGCTAAGAGATTATGTCAATGCAGATGATTTGGCTACAAGTCAAGAGTTTATAGATGCAATAGTACTTGGAGACACATTTGCAACTGCTGATCAAGGGTATTCAATGACTGACAGATTTTTTGCTAGTATAGTTGCTCAATCACCTTTTAATAAGATATCTACAGTAGACTCTAACAATGTAGACAATACAGGGTTTGAAATATCCAGCACAACAGACACAATAACAATAACTATACCAGGTGTTAAATACGAAGACCCAGCTAACCCAGGGGCTTTTGCTTACGAAACTTTTCATATAAGTTCTCCGCAGGCAACTATATTTTCAGACGATCAAAGAAGAAGTTTCCATAGTAATAGAGACTACGAGGTAGGTATTGAATACTTAGATGAGTATGGAAGAGCTTCTACTGCTTTAGTTAGTGAAAATAATACGGTATTTTTTGACGCATCAAAAAGCAGAAATCAAAATAAGATACGGGTAAAGTTAGATCATTTAGCTCCTAGCTGGGCTAGTAGATACAGGTTTGTTGTAAAACCTAGTAAAACAGACTATGAGACCCTATACTCAAATTTTTGGCTTCCTTTAGCACAGGATGCTTCTTATTGGGTAAGGCTAGAAGGAGACAATCAAACTAAAGCAAAGGTAGGTGACCTTCTTATTGTAAAGAAATACGGGGAAGCTGCCGCTAGTTCATTAGTTAAGACAAAAATACTAGATTTAAAGGTTCAACCTCAAGGATTTATTAGCGGTGATGCTACCGAAGAAACAGAGCCAACAGGTCTTTATATGAGAATAAAACCCTCTGGTTTTGCTATAAAGGAAATTGATGAGGATGATATATTCGACAAAACAGACTCTGGAAAAACCTCTGGAGGGCTTCACTTTTGTGTTTCAGAAGCAAACCCAGATTATGGTACTCCAGGAGAATTAGAATTTCAACCTATAGCTATACCAGCTGGCACTAGAATAGAGCTAATGTTCAGATCTTTTAGATTTGGTACCTATGACTACGACTATGCTTGGAAGGAGACTTATATTTCTAACTACGACTTCGATAGTCTTTATGACTTTATGAAGAACACTAATATTGATTTTTCAGACCCATATATTGATTCAGGATATCTGGGAGGACCAGTCGGAGGCAACTCTCCAGGTGCAAACCACATAACATTTGTTGAGTCATTAGGGAATGGAAGTGATGTAATTCTAAGTGGTTTCCCTGCCACATCAACTCTTTCAGGTACAACAGGTATATCTCATGGAAGACACCGTGAGGTTATTGACCCTGCTGGAGAGAATGAGGAGAGAGAGATGAAGGTTAGGTTCTATGAAGATCCTGCCACAGGTAGACACTGGATAACATCTGACTCAATGAATAATGGTACAAGGAGGAGACCAAACAGGAACGAAATGACAGTAACAATAATTAAAGGAGGAGATCCTTTAGTTTTTGAAACAGAGCCATTAGACAATGACAATGAGATATACTACCAAAGTCACAAGAGTTACCCCATAGTAAACAGGAACCACACTGGAAACGTAACGAACCAAAATGCTTCAGTAGGTATAGGCGCTGTTGTAGATTTAGAAATGTTCGATTGCTTTTCTTTTGGTAATGGTGTAGAGAGCTACAAAGTTAGAGATGGACTTGCAAAACCTGGGTTTAAATTAGGCGCAAGAGTCACATCTGTTTCAGAGCAAGATTACAAAGAAGCTCACAGAAGTTCAGACGTTACTTATAGTGGTGTATACAATGAAGAGACAAACATAAACAAGCTTAATGAGTTTAATCTAGGACTCGCTAACTTTAAAACACTTGAACAGTCTTTTGGACCTATAAACGTACTACACGGAAGACAAACAGACATACTAGTTCTTCAAGAGGATAAGGTGTCTTATGTACTGGCTGGTAAGAATATATTGTCTGATGCAGTTGGAGGCGGAACACTTACTTCTGTTCCAGAGGTTTTAGGACAACAAGTTTCTAGAATAGAAGAGTATGGTTGTTCTGACATTGAAAGCTTTTCTTCTTACGGAGGCAACGTATTTTTTACAGACGAAAAAAGAGGCGCTGTCATAAACCTAAAGGGTGGTAACAGAAGTGAGCAGCTTAACGTCATATCAAGTCTTGGTATGAGGTCATGGTTTAGAGATAGATTTATAGATAGTAAAAATAATATAAAGCTAGGTTGCTACGACCCTTATATGGGAGAGTACGTACTAACATTTACAGATTCAACATTCACTCAAGGTCTTGATACTTTAGAGTGTGGAACGCAAATTACACAATACGAAAGTAGTACGGCTACTACATTTAACGTGGACCTAGGATCTGCAATAGGAACAAGCACAATAACTTACAATGTCTCACAAGGGTCTGCTGTAATAAGTGTTGTATATGCATCATCAACGGTTGTAAATCAAACGATAACTGGAAGTGGGACTATAGACTTCACAAAATCAGACCCTGAAACAGAGCAATGCACGGTAACTATAACACCAACAAATGCAACGTTTAGTCTTTCGGTAGGATGTGTAATAGATCAGTCCTTAACTGTATTTAGAATTGTTAAAAATACAAGAAACATGGAGGGGGGAACAGCAACTCACGACTCAAATTTCATCTATCCAGGGCCGTTTTCTTTAATTGTACCTCCTTTAACATTACCTGTAACTTTTTTGGAGGGACCAATATCGCAGTGGCACACAAGCACTGGGTTGGCTGGAGATGGCGTGTTTCCATCTGATGGATCTACAGTAAAAATGCGTCACATTGGTGGCGGCGGAACAGTTGATTGGGAATATGATAGGTTTAAGTATTTAGTGTCTGACACGTTATATACTGCTGATCAGATAGATCAGTTGACTCCGTTACTAACAACATTAAATGATGTAGAAACATCAATAACATCAATACCTGGAGAAACATATGAGGCAGAGTTCATATATTCAAACCCTAACGGCTATAGATATTTATATCTTGTATGGGATTACGTAGAACCTGACATAGAGTGCTACGGAGGTCAACATTCATTTACTGTTGATGAAGAAGGCAGGTATGAAACGATTGTTAACATGCCAGACATTATAGGAGATGTTACGTTTACTTTTGACGTGGGTGACAAGCCTGCTAGGATACAGTTGACTTATGTTAACGAAATTGTTGCAGACTCTTTATTTATTGGCAACGACCTTCCAGACTCTACTTTGGAATCTGAGATTACTTCATTGACTGGGCCAGTATTTAATCATGAATATATAGGAGATGGAGATTTCACGGAAACATTCACAGTAAACCCAACTAACCCTACATTTTTCACAGCCTCCGATATAGCAGTATCAGACGGGTCTGAGACAAGATCAAGCGGTTCGGGGACAGGGCAAATTGGAGTTGTGGCAGACTATCCATCGCCTACAGCGTTAGCGTCTAACGGTCAGATTAAACTTGAGTTTTATAAAAACGCGACAGGATCCTCAGACATAGCTAATCAAGTGAAAGTTACGATATGGTCTGCGAACTCAGGCACAAACACTTGGAGCATGACACCAGGGTGCCCTCAAGACCAGACACTACCTTAAAAATAAATAAATGGCATATACATTAACATACAGTGAATCAGTAAAGGGGTGGCCTTCGTTCTACTCCTTTTATCCAGAGATGATGGTAGGAATGAATAACTACTTCTACTCTTTTAAAGGAGGTAACCTATATAGACACAATACAGGGTCTCAAAGAAACACGTACTACGATGCGTTAACTCCTGACGCTTCAACAATAACTGGTGTAATAAACGATTCTCCATCTACGGTGAAGAAGTTTAAAACCATAAGCTTAGAAGGAACGGCCGCATGGGATTGTACGGTTACAAGTGATCTAGAGAGTGGATACATAGATTCTACTTGGTTTTCACTAAAGGAAGGTGACTACTACGGATTTATAAGAAGAAACCAAGACGACAACGTATTTGAGGCTAGATCTGCACA
>Ga0098049_1000475_pt1 | contig 16382 bp, 35 predicted proteins | sample 13BtaG_FD_92582 | JGI IMG/M metagenome (GOLD analysis project Ga0098049, IMG submission 92582) | Marine viral communities from the Subarctic Pacific Ocean - 13B_ETSP_OMZ_AT15268_CsCl metaG | ecosystem: Environmental > Aquatic > Marine > Oceanic | place: Subarctic Pacific Ocean | collected...
CTCATATCTCCACTACTTCTAATTCCACCATCTGCCATAACTGGTACTCCACTCACTTTCAAAACTTCTTCTAATGAAGTTACATTTGGAACACCAAATCCAGTTTTGATTCTTGTTGTACAAAGTGAACCTCCACCAATACCAACTCTCAAACCATCAGCTCCATAAGCTAATAAGGTTTCAGCAGCTGATTGTGTAGCTATATTTCCAGCTATGATATCTACCATTACCAAATCATCTTGTGTTTTACACCAATGAATCATATCAATAACATTTTGGTGGTCTCCATGCGCTACATCAATTAATAGAACATTAGCTCCACTTTCAACTAATGCTAGAGCTCTATCTTTATCTTCATTTTGAACTCCGATAGCAGCCATAATTGGAACGTGAGGAATTTCACCATGCCAATCATCATACATAACTCCCCAAGCTTCCGCTATTGAAGGTTCATTTACTCTTTCGTGATGAATAGCTGTATATAATTCTTCTACAATATCACATTGGTGAGTAATACTCATAAATCTATGAATACAACCAACACCTCCTAATTGTGCCATTTTTAAAGCCATATCAAACTCACAAACTGTATCCATTGGTGAAGCTACGATAGGATTCAACAATCCATATCTTCTACTCAACATAGTTTTGAGATTAATATTTGTTCTTGATTTGATATTCGAAAATGCTGGAACCAGCTGAATATCATCATACGTCAATGCGTAATTCATAACTCTTTTCCCTTTTATAATTTAAATACTATTTTATCCTCCAACAATTGTGGAGCGTTCATTGTTTTCTCATAAACATACACTCTATGTGAACGAGCTCTTTCTTTAAACTCCCTTTGAGCGTATTGTTTAGCTAAAACCAAACTATCACAAACTCCTACGGGGTAGAAGTCTTGTTTATTAAATGCTATTACTATGTAAATTTTCATTTTACTTGATTTTTAAACCATTTTATCAAAATACTAGCAGTTTTATAATTTGTTGCTAGTGGTACATTGTGTACATCACACAATCTCATCAACATATTGATATCCACATCGTGAGGGTGCTTTCCCAATGGGTCTCTTAAAAAGATAACTCCAGTTATTTCACCTGTACTCACCATTGCTGCAATTTGTGCATCTCCACCAAGTGGACCTGATAAAAGTTTTTGAACTTTAGTAATTCCAGCGTGTTCACAATGAGCACCAGTTGTTCCAGTGGTTACAATATCTACATCTTCTCTATTGAAAAAATCCAATCTTTTGGTTACAAAAGCAACCATATCAGCTTTTTTATTATCATGAGCTACTAACGCAAACTTCATTTGTGAAAAATCATATTTAATTTTGTCCATCTACTACTATATTTGTACTAATATACGAAAAATATTTCACTTATCCAAATCTTTATACTCCGAATATCGTAAATATCCTGATAAAAGTCCTCCAAATATTATAATTATTATAAATCCTATATCTTCCATTATATTGTTCCCGAATCTACGTTTATATTTTGACCTGTAATTGAATTTGAACCATCGGATAGTAAAAATTCTATGGTATTTGCTACTGATTTAGTATCAGTTGGTTTTTTAAGTGAAGTTCTTTTGTAAATTCTATCTCTTTGTTCATCACTTAATGTACCACTCATTTCAGTTTCCATAAACCCAGCTACAATACAATTTGAACGAATTCCAATCCTTCCCCACTCTCTAGCGGTGTTCTTTGAGAACGCTTCAATCGCTCCTTTTGTAGAAGCATACATTGATAATCCGTTATATCCTGTATGAACACTTATTGAAGAAATGTGAATAATTGAACCTTTTGTTTTATGAAATAGCATGTTCCTTAAACAAAATTTTGTAATAGAAATTGGTGAAAATACGTTAATTTTATACATATTTTCCAACTTTTCTACCTTCATATTGGTAATTATATCATCGTAAGCTAGCGCAGCGTTGTTAACGAATCCGTAAATTTTTTCTTTATTTCCTATATTTTCTTTAAGAAAACCTTCAATTTGTTGAGAATCTGATAAATCGTATTTTAACCATTTGAAGCCGGGATAATCCCAAAATTCATCATTATAAGTTCTACTTATACCAATTACATCCCATCCACAATCTAATAATTTCTTAGTTGTTTCGAATCCTAATCCTTTGGAAATTCCAGTTACTATGATTTTACCTCTTAATTTTTCCATTTTCAGTTAGTTCTATTGATTCTACAACTTTTAATTTCGTTGGAATCTCCCATTTTTCCAACACATTTTTCATATTACGCTTGATATCAATCAAAGAATACCCATCGTAATGAATTATTTCACCAATTAAGATATTTCCCAACACAGAATTCTCTTTTGAAGTGATTTTTACCAATTTTACACCATCTAATTGCTGGATTTTTGATTCAACTAGTTCTAAATTCACATTATATCCTCCAATTTTTACGATATTCGTACTTCTTCCAATGATTTTAAACTCATTTTTGTTTACAAATGTAACCAAATCACCAGTATTATACCAATTTCCATCCCATTTTATGTGAAATGAATCACCAACTATATCTTTGTGTAACCAAATTTCATCGTTTTTTATCCTAATTTTATCCATAAATTTCTTAGGAATGGTAAAAGTATCACCATTTGAAGCAAATAAACTTCCAGCTTCAGTAGAAGCATAGATATTTTTCACTCTAGCATTTGGAAAATAATCTGATATTTTGTGTTGTAAATCTTTTGAAGAACGTTCACCACCAAATGTTATTTGTTTTACGTTAGGATATACCCTATCTAATATCATTTTGTACAAAGTTGGTGTAGCAGATATATGAGTTACTCCATAACTTAGTATTCTTTGTTGTATATCTTTATAATCATACCCATTCATATTTACCAAAGTATCTTTGTTCAAAAGAGCTTGAAAAAGAACTTGATAACCAGCCATTCTATTAATAGGATAAAATAATCCCCAAACCATATCCTCATCTTTCAGTTTGATATTTCTAATCATTTTTTCAAACGATTGGTAAATTATCTTTGGTTCTCCTGTTGTTCCTGAAGTTTTCAATTCAATATTTCCGTTTGTATCCTCCATCACATCAATCAAATGAGAATGGTTCTCTATATAAGGTTCAGAAACTAATCGTTTGATGGTATCCAATATAAATCTCTCTAAATCAGAGTATTGAGAATCCCATATGGTTATCTGTCCATTTACATAACTTATTAAATCGTTATAAGTTATTTCATTTTTATCAATAAGAAAAATCTTATCCATTTAACTTTTGTTTTATATCACCAATCGTAAATACCAAATCTCCTTCAAAGATATCAATATCATATTCATCCTCAATCAATACAGTTAATTCTGCTAGATTAAATGAATCCAATCCTAAATCATTCTTTAAATGGTGTGAATCCTCAAATTTATCAAACGTATCTAAATCGTTCTCTTTTAGGATTTGATTAATTATTTCGTAAAGCTTGTTCATATCTTAATAATCTTTTTACTCTTTTACCTATTCTTTTTGCTGGGTTTCCCGAATACACTCCCCACTCTTCATAAGTTCCATTTAAAAGTGAAAGAGAAGAAACCGATACTCCTTCACCTAAAATTGTGTTTGGTAACACTACACAATTACATCCTATAATAGTATGTTTTCGGATTGTTACTTCACCACTCTTTATTCCTGTATATTCTTTAGGAACCATTGGATTTGTCATTTTAAGTCCTGTATAATCATCGTTTGAAGAATAAATCGAAACTTTCCCACTAATAGATACAAAATCCTCCAGCTTCACTGGTCCTGAACCAATGATGGAAGTATGACAACCTATGTGAACATAATCTCCAATAACCAATTCCTCAGATTGTGAAAGAATGACAAAATCATCTATCCTAACGTTGTTACCAATCGTTATGGTGTGAGGTGAGTATATCGATGCCTTATCCGATATTAACACATTTTCACCAATGGATTTGAATCCTATCTTATCTAACTCTTTCTTACTTAAAAACATTATCCTTTATTACTATGTGGAAACTCCAAATTAGTGAATTCCATATTGGGTAAGAATTCGATTAACTTTTCCACTCCATCTTTTTCTATATCAAACTTTAATAACCTCTCCGCTTGTAAACCTACAAAGTATTCTTCTATAACTTTTTTGTGGTACAACCATTCGGATTTCCAATAATCTCTTCTATCTAAGCCAGCTTGAATCGTAAATCCAAAGTTATCAGAAAAAGCCAGGGGATGTTTTTTATATTGTCTTTCTCTACTATCTAACCAACTATCAATATTTCTTACGTTATAAATAAATTTCGACGTGGGGTATTGTTCTGCGAATATCTGAAATTGTCTTTGAACAAAACCAATATCACTAAAAAAAACGACGTGGGGGTTCGTACCATCCAAAAGGGGTTTATTCTCTTTTAGATTTTGGGTGAAGTGATTATCCCATTTGTAGTTATCCCAATGTACTGAGAGATATCCATTATTGGAAAAGAAATCCGAAAGGGATTTTGTACCACACTTATTAAAACCTATTTGAAATATTTTCATGCTATTGATTTATAAAGGTATGGTGAAGGAAATCCTCTTTCAATAAAATCCTTATCATTTAAATTAGTATATCTAAAATGACAAGACCATCTAATATCATCATTTAGTATAGTTCCCGATTCGTGTACTAATAAAGTAGAAAATACAACTATATCTCCCATTTTTAATGATGGTTGAATTTTATCGTAATCATCTTTATTAAATTCAACTTCTGCGAATCCACTTTCATCTACTCCATTTTTCAAAGGACCTAATAAATGAGATTGTGGATAAAATATAACTGAACCATTTTCTTTGGATACATCCATAAGTGGAATCCAAACTACCACCGAATCAGATGATGCTAACATTGATGGATAATCTTGATGCATTGGTGTTTTGTAGTATTGTTCTTTTTTAGCTAACTTTGGATGATTAAAGAAAAGAACTGGACGTGTACATACTAATGGATTATCTAACCCAAATAACTTTAGTTGTTCTATTAACTTATTGTGATAAGCTATATTGTATAACTCAATCAATCCAGATTGAATCAGCTTACCACAATTTTGAAATGTATCAAATTGTTCTTCAAATAACCTAACCATAGATTCTTCAAAAGTTTCATCAGAATATCCAAAATGTTTGAATTGTATTCTGAATACATTTTTAGCTGATTCTCTCAGTTCCTCAATGGTTTCTGGTTCAAAGAATCCCTTCAATATTGTTATTCCATCATTTTTTAAGTCTAGCATATCCTATTCCTGTTTCTCCAAATTTATTACCATTATATAGTAAGTGAATATCATTATCATATTCAAATACTTCTGGGTATTCTACCATAATATTATCCCACTCACTATTAATATCTATATCTAATCCAAATTTTTCTGATTCTTCCCAATTAATTAAATCATCACTAACTGAACATTTAATCCTATAACTTCTATCGGAATTCTCTCTATAATCAGATTCCATTCTTGTAGAATACCACATATAATATCTACCTTCAATATTTAATACCGATGCTTTTGATATACCACCTTCACCTTCTTTCAAAGATACAGCTGATATATTTAGTGGTTTCCAATTTCCTAATCCATTTTTAGATTGAGCTATTTTGATATCGTATATAGGTTCCATTCTCCCATCAAACTCTTTCCATTCCCTACAAGATAGGTAATAACCAAAATACATATTATCACCCTCCACTACATCAATTGTACCAGTATATCCAGTTTCAATATCATCTGAACCAAATACGCTACCTTTAGATACCTTTTTCCAACTATCACCATTATCACTACTAACTGCTAATCCTATCGTATTATGATATGGAACATCCATTCTCTGAGTCCATCCAATGTAATACATATATTTTAAACCATTTAGATTTATAATATCCGTTGGCATTACTCCAGCAACATCAAATGAACCTGGCTTACCTAATTCTAAAATGGGTTTATCTGATTTACCTAATATTGTAGATGGGTTCTTTGGGTCAACCTCAATCCACATAGGTACACTCTTACCATTTAATCTAGTAGAGTAATAGATTCTCCACCTATCTCCAATGATATCAATTATTGGAACTTGTGAATGTTCATCGTTAAATATATTTTTTCTATCTACCCACATATTAATAAACTCTACTTGCTGGTGCTTTTTGTAATTTAGCAGGAGCTCCCATATATAATCCATCATCTTCGGTATTCTTTGTTACCAAAGCTCCCATACCAATTAATGAACCCTCTCCTATTGTAATATAATCTCTTATGGTTGCGTTTACACCAACCCAAGCTCTTTCCTTAACAAAACAATGTCCTGAAAGTACAACATGCGATGTAAAGAATACATGGTCTTCGATTTTACCATGATGACCGATATGATTACCACTCCACATAACAACATTGTTACCAATTTCAGTAAATGGTTGAAGTGTATTATCTTCTAAGATAAAACAATTCTCACCTATTTTGTTATCACAAATAGTTGCCTTAGAAGATACATAAGAAATATACTCATATCCCTTTTCCTTACCTTCTTCGTAAATTCTTTTACGAACATTATTCATTTTTACACCAGTCATTGGTGCGAAGAACAAATAATCAGATGGTGGATATGTATTTTCTAACTCTTCAAATGGTACAACTGGATATGATTTATCAGAATTTATTGGTGTAAATGTATCACCTTTCATATATTCTTTATTAACTGTAAATGCCACAACTTCATATTCAGAATCATTAGTTAAATAATAATGAGCTAACTCAGCTGTATCCAATATACCAAAAATTATAACTTTATTTTTCATATTAATTCGTATTTATTTAATTGTTTTTTTAGATGTTCTTTATCATACCTGAATAATAAATCTAAAATAGATAGATATGGGTTATCCACATCTAAATCTTTCATTTGTATAAAGTTTAATTTTAAACCAACCGATTCAAAATCATTTCTATAATACAAACTCTGTCCACCAATTGCATTAATGTAGTGGTTATCATTGAAGTGTTTAGTAATATCTTGTATTCCTTCATTCAATTTTCTTTCAGTTATACCAACGCTTGTTGTATGAAATTCAGTATCAATATCTAAGTAGTTACATATTCTAATAATAGCACTGAAATTAAAATCTGATATTGAAATCTCATTTTTTAATAATACATTCTCTTTCCAAGGTTCAATAATCTCTTTCATAATCACATCATAAAAAGGTTCCTTCTTATATTGATGTTCTAATGTTTTATAAAACTTATCGAACCATTTACTATCGGATAAAGTACACACCTCATCACAGGTTCTATTTTGGCTAGCACCTTGAACACATATAGAAATGTTAACATCATTCTTTAATGTGTTTCTAACCATATAACTCCGTTTCATAAAAGATACATGGTCTAAATTAACATATGAATCTACCGCTTGGATAAGTTGAAAATATCCAATGTACGGAAAGAAATATGGTTGCATTATACCTATCATAAATCTACCGTAGTATAGACATCAAATTTACTTAAGTCAGGATATGGTAACTCCAAATCCTCATTATGTTTTTTAGTCCCATCCATATTATAGAATTGACCCATAAGTAATAAACCTCTAGCTGCAAGTTCTGGCATCATATAAAAGTTCCAACCTAACATATCAAAGTTATCTTCGTGATAAGATACTTCTCTTCTACCACTATATCTTGCTCTTCTAAACCAAAGATATGCTTCATAATCATCAGTTAGAATTGCTCCACCTTTAGATAATTTAAAATGTTTGTAAGGGCCCGTAAATGATACACACATATGAGATTTTGGAATATACATATTAGCTGTAAATGATAGAGCTGAATCCCATACATTACTATTCTCTAATTGGTATGCACCTTTAATAGTTTTACCTTCAACAGGTATCCATTTTATTTTTAATCCAGCGTGAATGATTTCACAAGGTACAGATGGATATGTTCTGGATAGACATGATACCCAACCTCCTTTAATACTTTTCTTAATATGATTTTCATAATACAATGCTAAAAATAAAGCATTACTCATATTATCTAATGTTACTGCGTATTTAGCACCAGTGTAATGTGCTAACTTTTCTTCAAATTCATCGGTTACTTTATAAATTCCGTTTGCCATACTTTTTACCTAATTTATTTTTACAAATATACGAAAAATAATTGAGAATTACAAATTTATTTCGATTTGTTTTTATGCATGAATGTACTATAAGGACTTTCTTCTCCCATAAATTCTAAGAACTTATTATAAGAATCTTTTTCTGCTAAATTTAAAACTAAGAAATCTTCCCTATCTCCAAAATAATCAATAACCTCTTCGTTATATTTGTTATATGTTTTTATTAATACTTCTTTGTTATATAAATCATCATCAGTTACATCAAACAAACTCATATGAGTATCGTACATCCAACCTTTTCTGATATAAATTGCTTCTTTCAGATTTTGAGCATTTGGTAATTTTCCATTTGAATTAAATGCTCCAGTTTTAGTTTGAAATCTAACTAATGAATCATACCATTCTTCAGCTGAGTTTCTTATTGTTAATATAAACTTAGCATCAAATACTTTATCCATTTCTTTGTAGGTATTTGGAAATGAAAATGGAAAGTCCTGAAAGAAATCATATCTTTTACAATAATCAATTATAACATCCCATCTTTTATTTTTCCAAGCCCAAAACTTTTGTTCAATCTCTCTTTGGTCACCTACATTATATCTCAATCTCATAAACTCAAATTTGAGACTTGTAGTACCTGTTTTGTTCATTCCAATACCAAATACTTTATTCATTGTTTTGCCTCAATCGTTTTACTACATTCATATGAGTAGGTCTTGCCCAAGTTAACCAAGGATTCTCACCATATTGTTCCCAAGGTTTGTAAATACCATTTGGTAAGTTATTAAACGCTTCAATATGTTCGTTCCTTACAAAGCTTTTATTAATATTCCAATCTAATGCTCTACCAACATCCATCTGAGATACATCAATACCTCTAATCTTATCAGCTAAGTAAAAAGTTAAATCATGTCCACAAGAATTGAATATGATTGTTTCTTTTTTCTTAATTGTATTTTTTAGAGTAACTATTGTTTCATCGAAGTTTTTAATAGCATTTGTATAAGATATAGGAATATGTATAAAGTTCTTTATATTATATACAGCTTCAGCTATCTTAAAGTAAGGAGCTCCCACAAATATAACATCATAATCTAATTCATTAAGTAAATCAAATAATTGAAATATTTCACCTGTAACTGCATAGTGTCTAGCTAAACCTCCATGAAAATATATCTTATCTAAATTTTGACTTAAAGATAAAAATGCGTTACCTCTACTTATTACATCTTTATGTTCTACATTATCAGATGCTCTCCAAATTCCATTACATAACGATATTCCAAAATCAAACTCACTATCTTCATTAAGAATCTCATCATTAAAAAATTGTACAAAGAAAGTTAGTAACTGAATATACTTCTCATTCATATCACCATGCCATCTTCTAAGTTGAGGATGATGATGAGTATGGTACTCAGCTACTTTTTCTGCTATCTTTCTATATTCTTTATTGGAAACTAATTTATTGAATTCGGTATTACTCATAGACCTAGCAAAAGGGTCTAATAATCCGTGATTACATCTGATGAATTTAAAGTTAGTACCACTTTTGATTAAATCTAAATAATAATCAATAGTTGGTACATACGTTTTTATTCCAAATCCTATATTAGTTGGATTGATATTTGGTATTTTATTTGAACCAGCCAATTTTCTTTCCTTCTTTAATTCGTTTATCATATTCTTCAACTGAACCAGGGTATCTAAATGCCCAAATTATAATCAGTATAAATGTAATAGCAGCGTACCCTACAACCCTAAGAGGAACTGTAAAGAACATTGAAATTAAAGAAATACACATAACTCCTACCATAGCCCATCTACCTCTAGTTGGATATACTTTTTTGGTTTCCCAATTGGTAAGATACTTTCCGAACAATGGATGTTCGTGTAACCACTTATTGAATTTCTCAGATGATTTACTAAATGCCCATGCAGCTAGTATTACAAAAAATGTGGTTGGTACTCCAGGAAGAAGTACTCCGATGTAGGCACAGCCTACGAAAAATAACCCTAAAGCTATCCATAACGATTTTCTCATAGTTTAATTTACTTTTTACTTTCTAATGTTATATCACTTTCGATTGGCCATAATTTAAATTTACCACCAAACCTTCGTTCTAAACCTTTTAATTCTGAGTATTGACTTTCATGTTTATTAACAAAGTTTACATCACTAAATCCAATGTACTTTAACTTATAATCAAAGTCCTCTCTATCATACATATACTTATGCCAATAATTTGGATTATTTATCATCTTAATATTACCATCTCTATCAAACTTTTTACCTTGATATCCAGCAGTTTCATAATAAATAAAATGATTAATAAATCTAGCTTTAGTTACTAGACCAGATTCTTGCTTCCACTCATCACTAACATTATCCCAATTATGATATACATCCATAGCACCATCAATGGATGGACATGATATTCGCATTACACCACCTGGTTTTAATATACGATAACATTCATTTAGGAAAGAGTAACCATCGACTTCATCGATATGTTCAATCATATGTTCGTGAAATATAAAGTCTACACTATCAGATTCATAAGGTAGAGTCTGAGTAACATCTATTATTTTGATGCGTTGTTCTTGTTCTTTGGTTAAGTTAGGTGGAATTACCATATCTGTATTATCCCAACCCTCTAAGAAGTTCCAGCCACAACCGAAGTGTATTTTTTTCATAACTTAATTTAATTTGATATCGTATCCACTAAACTCACTCATATAGGAAGTAATTTTAGTTCCATACCCATCTTTAAAAACCTTTCCGTTTCTAAAGTATCTTCGTACAGAACCCTGTCCTCCTAAGTGAGCAGCTGCAAGGATACCACTCTCAGTAATATATATTCCGTTTATAGTTTTACCATCATAAACATCAATATATTGTTGTAGTTTATCTTTGTTATGGTTTAACAAAGATAACATTGCTTCTTCTTGTAAGTCTGGGTTATTTAGAAACTCCTTTTTAGATACTTTATATCCTAATCCTTTTAGAGTACTTCTACCAAACTGATACTTTCCCATATAACCAAATGTATTAGTTATATCGTATCTATTACCACTCTCTCTAAATCCAATTGCTGAAAGGAAATTATCCAATTCAACTTTGTGGTAATTAGCTATACTATCTTTTATAGCTTCTTCTTTTAATCTTTGTTCTTCTTCCAATTGTTCAATTGTTGGAAGGTTTTGCCCTTTTTCTTTGGAATCACTCATTCCAAACGATAGTAGAGCAACAACTATCAATAATCCTAATATAATGTGTTTTCTCATAGGTTTCTCTTTAGTTAAACAACAAAACCAATTTTCAAAACTATTCGGTTCATATAAATATCAGTTACTCAGATTCCTCTTTCGTATCCTTCATATACTGATATCTTAACTCATTCAAGAGTTCTTTTGTGGGTGTATCATAATAACCCGCTTCTTCAATTTTGGTAATCAACTCTCTTAATTTCATTACCAATTCCTCACCACCTTGTGTTAGCATATTATCCATTAACCAAACATCTAACTTCTTCAGAAGTTTTGCCTGGTCCTTATCTAATGTATGGTGAACTGAGGTTTTCATAGATTTAACATATATGTGGTTAATGTATCATATGCGGCTTTTCCACTTTGAGACATTCTATCATAATCCCATCCTAAATTATCCACCATATCTTCGATAGTTTGTAGAATTTCATTCACCTCATCTTGGGTGAAGATTTTTTCGGTATATCCTCTTACTTTTCCACTCATAACTTTATGCGGTTATCCAATTAACTTCATCTAATACTTCAAGAGATTCAGAACCATCGTATTCGGTAATCTGAAACTTTGTACCTTCAGGTATCCAATCTACTACCAAATCTTGTACTCCACCTGTAAAAACATTGTCCCAAGTTTTTGCAACAAAATCAATAGCTTCTCCCCATTTTTCATTTTCAACCAACCCAATCAAAGTTGGATTGAAGATTGCTTCTTCAGGTGCTCCCCAAGTTGAGAACCCTGCTCCGTAACCAGGTGATACCAATACACCTACTTTACCATCTTTAATTACTTTTTCCATAATCTTCTCTTAATAGATTTAATAAATATTGTTCTTCACTATTGTACCAATCTTTTGCAATCACATTACAAATAACAGACTTATAATGAGCTGAAATAGTTGATACTTCCAATAATCGTTCTAACCACAATCTCTGCTGAATTCCTAAATACTTCTTAATTTCTTTCATCTTTACTAATATACGAAATTTATTCTACTTATCCAAATTTTTATCCTTATTCATTTTCCAAATAAGGAATCCAAACCACCCTAAAGTTAAGATGGTTACTAATACCCATTCCAAAATCATACAGCGTATTCTAACTTGTATAACTTTTCCAATTCGGTTTCCAAGCCTTTGACTAAAGTAGGTTCGGAAGTTACCAACTCATGTTCGATATATTCGAACTTCTCAGCAATCGAGTTCTGAGATTTCACCAAGTTTTTGATGGCTTGGATAAGTTTCTCATCATCCGCATAAAATACCGTGTCCGAATCAACCGGCATTGTAAAGGTATGTCCACCTTTGGGTTTCCAATGAGGAAGTCCATCCCCATAGGTGTTGAACCCATCGGGTCCAACATTATAGTTTTCGTAATACTGACAATGTACTAATAAATTAGATTTCATACTTTTAAGGTTTAAATTAATGCTTTTAAAATTTTCTTATAATCAATAGCGAATAAGGTCATAGTACCCATAGTTAACGCTAATATGGTACATGCCATTTCATTAAGTTCACCAGCAAAGTGAACATAGTTCTGAATCGTTCCATTAAGGATTCCATAAGCGATTCCATAAGAAATCAAAACGATAAGGATAGCTTGATAATTTTTCATAAATAGTGTTTTAGGTTTAACTCTCAATTACAGTACTAACATACGAAATATTCCTGAGAAATCCAAATTATTTGGTACTTTTTTTACTCTTTTTTTGAATATTTTTAACCACATTTTTTAGGTTTGTGTGCCCCATTCTTACCATTAGGTTTAGGGTTCTAACTGATAATTTAAACTCTTCTTTTGGTTTAATCATTCCCACCCCAAATGCATGAGGATTTCCCAATTTTCCATCTCAGAGATTTCTTCTGAGGTGAAATCAGTATTAGCTAACATTAATTCTTCTAAGTATTCGTTCATATCTTTACACCAATTTATAGTTATATTTGTATCCACAATCATCATCATACCACTCATCTTCAATTGCCGTAGCATGATAATCTAAGATTTCGTTGAGTTTCACTATATCCACTCGATTCCAATATCCGAATCGTAGGTAGATAGGATTACCACCACCATGAACTTGTCCGATTTCAAAGTTACCGAATTCTTTTTCAACTTTACTTAGAGTCTCAAAATCAATTTTATTATTCAACATATCTTAAAGTTTTACGATTTGTAATGAAGGTTTGAACTCAGTTTTGTAAATGTTCAAAGAAGTGAACTGATGAATCACATTATCAATAAAATCTTTCAACATAAATGTTCCATCAGAAGAACCAAAACCTTGGTCATCATCCCAATCGTTTGTCCATTCTTCAGCAACTTCAGTTGCAGTTTCCAATAAATCCCATTGGGGAATTTGTTCAGTTCCAATCATCTCATTGAAACCAGCGATACGAGCTTTAGCGTTGAACACCAAACTCTCAGGGGAAATCAAATAATTCATATAACTTGTTTTAGGTTTAACTCTTAATTACAGTACTAACATACGAAAAAAAGTTGAGAAATCCAAATTTTTTCCCAACTTTTTTTAATAAATTTTAGTAAATTTTACTACTCTTTTTCTGACCTGATTAAGTCATCAAGTTTTTGTTGTAGTTTCTGAATGTAAGATTGAGCGTGCTTAGTTGCTTTATTTAACTTAGCTTCTAAAATCTTTTTTGCTAGAGTTTCTTTAAGTCCCATATTTAGATAGTGTTTATGTTAATAAATATAATATCTTATTCGTAATCCTCAGGATTATTCTTTTTATCTTCTAAAAACTCTAAGTAAGCATCTTCTACTTCTTTTCCTAACTCAGCTATCTTATCATGCCAAGTTTCACGATAGAAATCATCTTCTTCATCCTTATCCCAATCATACTCATCATCGTAATCTTCGATATCATCATAATCTTTAGCGTAGATAAATGCTCCACATGGGTCCATCGATTCATCTTCATAAGTACCACAAATATAACAATCTTCTTTGATATCAGTTAGAATTTTTCCTAACTTCTCTAATAACTGAATTGGTACACTCCAAGCTGATGTTAACATTAGATGAATATGTTGAGGTTCTTCATCATATTCAAAATCAGAATAAACCCATTTAGCACCTAAGTTATCACATACCCAACCTCTATCGTATTCCTCAGGTGCTTCATCACCATACAATCTTTTATATAAATCTTCGGTGTTAGTTTCGTAATCACCTTCTGGTGGTGTGAATATTTCTTTTAATTTTTCTGCTACTTTGATATCACCATTTTTAATGTTGATATATGTTTCCATATGATTTGCCATAATCTAAAAATCTATTTTTCTTGCGGTTGGTTTGGTTTCATCTGTTGGTTCTTCACCAATTAAATTCATTTGAATATTGGTACGATGTCTCATATATTGAGATTCAGTCCAACTTGTAGTTCTATCGGTGATAAACTCCATTGAGTAAGTTTCACCATCTTCTGTGATAAGATACGTTAATTTATTCATATTTTGGTGTGTATATTGGGTTAAATCCAGCGTATCTTCTATAATTATCATCAATCTTACCACCATCTACTACTACTTCATCACTTTTGTATCGTGAATCAAACATCTCTATTGTTGGATATTCTACAAATGTATCATACAATTTATTTGCCATCTCTTCAGAGAAATGTTCTTTGTTATTTTCTAAAAATTCTTCACCTTCCCAAGAACTAAGAACATCTGAAATATATTCATAAAATTGTTCTTCGGTATCACCTGTAAATGGTGGTTCAGCGTTTTTAAAATCATCCGAATTTAAAGTAATCGGTTTTGTTACATTGGTAATTGTAAATGTTGTTCTTGCTCTAAAATCTAATTTCATTTTGTTAATTTATTATATATTGTTCTAACTTTTTCACCCAACGTATAATTGTTAGGATTCTCTTTTATGATTTTCTCAGAAATCATTAATACTCTTTCATCATCTTCGAAGTAATCATTCCAACATTCTTTACAAAGTTGTCCTGCGCCTTCTACATAATGAGAACGATATTCTATATCAGTACTCAGATGATATGGTGTTTCACCTTTACAAGTGATGCATTTTTCTCTACTCATTTATCTTACACTTTCCTTTTATTAACATCAACAACTCATCAGCATAAACTTCTGGGTTAGTTAGATGTGGTTTGGTTTCCATTTTTTTGATTAAACATTGTTTAAAGGTGTCCCCATTTCCATTGGATTCTTCTATACATTCTCTCATCCACTTTCTAGGGTCAACACCTTGTATTCTTCTACTAAGTGATTGAATAGCTCTAATACATTCAGAATTACTCATCCCCATCGTATTTTAATTGTTTGATTGATTCCAAAACTTCTGGGTGAGATAATAATAATTGTGGATTATTTTTCAAAGTTTGAATAGTAACATCATTTTTTAACTTTGTTGTACTCCAACCATGTGCTCTTGAAGTATATATAACCTTTGGTGGTAAATCATCACCAGTAAATCTTTTACCAATATAATCCTCACCTAAGATTCTAACATCAGGTTTGAAGAAATCTATCAAGTTTCTAAGTTCTTCTTCACTTTGATAAGCATAAACTGCATCAACTGATTCCATCTCCATTAATGCATTATACCTCTCAGCTCTTGGTACAACAGGTGTGTACTTATTTGCCCTATCTTTTGATGGGTCATTCTGAAGAAACACCATTAAATAATCACAATGTTTCTTAGCAGTTTGAAATGTATAGATATAGCCCGGATGAAGAATATCAAAATTCCCAGCCGTAAATCCTACAATCTTTTTATCTCCGTTTATAATCATATTTTACAAATATACAAAAAATATTTTAAATATCCAAATTAATGTGTAACTATTATTTCACCAGTATTCCAAGTTGGTATGTACCATCTGAAATTATGTTCTTTTAACATATCAATTATCTTAACTTGCATCTTCATTGAATTACCTGTAATTA
>Ga0098049_1000476_pt1 | contig 16382 bp, 32 predicted proteins | sample 13BtaG_FD_92582 | JGI IMG/M metagenome (GOLD analysis project Ga0098049, IMG submission 92582) | Marine viral communities from the Subarctic Pacific Ocean - 13B_ETSP_OMZ_AT15268_CsCl metaG | ecosystem: Environmental > Aquatic > Marine > Oceanic | place: Subarctic Pacific Ocean | collected...
CGGCATTCCGCCAGTCAAGGATGAAAATGGCAAGCCGTTAGATTTAAGAAAAGTTAAACAAGAGGTTCTTCTAGAAGTTTACGAAGAACTTGACCAATTCATGAGAAGGTTGGTTTAAATGAATTTTGATAATACATATTCAATAGTTAGATTTTATGCCGATCCTCACAAGGATGAGTTAGTCATTCAAACTGGTTTATCCTTAGATCAAGCGCAAGAACATTGCCTACGTGAAGACACACACGATCCACAGGCGGGATGGTTTGACGGCTTCCGTCAAGAATAACTCTTTTCCCTAGAGTGAGAAAGCGCCCCTTCGGGGGCGTTTTTTTTTGGATTTTTTTTATATATATAAAACCCTAACCCTAACCCTAACCCTAGCAAGCTTCATTTATATCTGGCCCGAACCCGAACCCGAACCCCGACCCGAACCCCCGCGGGGATTAATAACCCCGACCCGAACCCCGACCCCGACCCCGACGCGCGCGCGGTTTTAGTTAACGAACTTAAACCCGAACTAGAACCCGAGAACCTAAACCGCCTCGTTTTTATTTTCGCCCGAGGGCGGGCGGGCGGGTTTAGGTTTAGATATTTAATTAATATGATTAAGGCGGGTTTTAATAATATATAGTTATATAAACAAAAATAAAAAAATCTAATAAATATAATAATAAATAATATATTATTTTAGTATTGTAAACGATGCCGATTATTGCTATAAAGTAAAGATAATGTTTTTTAATTTTTAAGTTTATAGGTGAGATAATGAAAAAAACAAACGGTTATATAATTTATAAGGGTAAATCCTTATTGGATAAAAAGCCAATTGTAGTTATTGCCCTTGCTAAGTCGCGCAATACTAAAACTGGTAATATGGTGCAAACTTACATATTAAGAGAAGATATCGACCCGCGCGAGGCTAACAAAACTGGCGAGGATTTTTCAATTTGTGGAAATTGTCCTTTAAAGGGCGAACCGCACAACGACCCAACAAGGGCGACGGCCAAAAATCGCGAATGTTATGTTAACTTAGGGCAAGGCGTTTTAATAGCGTACCAACAATATAAAAAAGGCGCGTATCCAATGGCAACAAGCGACCAGATAAAAGAACTAGGACGCGGGCGCGTTGTTAGATTGGGGACATATGGCGACCCCGCAAGCGTACCGCGTGAAATATGGGATTTATTATTAAACGATTGCCTCCATCATACGGGATACAGCCACCAACATAAATTAAAAGATAGCTATCAAGATATAACTATGAAAAGCGTGGAAACGGTAGAGCAAGCCTTTAAATCATGGGCGCAAGGCGTCCGAACATTTAGAACCATAAACGATGTAAAAGAAATTGTAAAAGGTCAAGAGATACTTTGTCCCGCCTCAAAAGAAGCAGGACGAATTAAAACTTGCGCAACGTGTCGCTTATGTAGTGGTAGCGAGTACAATAAAACAAATTCAGAAGGCGTTATAAAAAACAACGTCGCAATAGTATTACATTAAAGGGGGTTTAAAATGAGGCTAACAAAACAACAAAATTATAAAATAAATATAATTACCTTAAAAATTTTATTAGTACCTTTTATTATATGTTTATTAATTTCAATTATAGGGGCGCTGTTATGAGTGTAGAGTTTACAGATTGGATTATTGAAGAACAGGAAAAACAAATTGAATGGAGGGTTGAAGAGTACTTAAAAAAGAACCCGAATAAAACACCCGAAGAAGCGGAAGAGTACATAAGAGAAAAAATAGAAAGGGAGAATTTTAATGAGTATTAAAAAAAATGACAACGTTATGATATGCCGAAAAAATCCATATGAATTATTTTCGATTAAATATCGATTAGAGGCAATCCCGAACCCGAATGAGTTAGAAGCCCGAACACTAAGAACGATTAATGACGAAATTAATACCCGAGTAAAAGATAACCAATTATAGGAGAGAACCATGCATAATAATAAATCAGAAGAAAAAGTAATAAACCTTTATAAAGGATTTAATTCAGCAACATTCATTGTTGAAAATCACAAAGACAATAGAGGAAGATATATTATCTGCGCCTCATGTCGTGACGATAGTCATTATTGGGTCAATGATGGGACAGATGTTTTTGACCCTTTAAGAATGCCTAAAACTTACGGAAGTAATTTAGAGAGGGCGCAAAAATTAGTACAAGAAATTAATGCTAATAATGGAATATTGAATGCAGAAGATTTTAAACGATTTTTATCTGTTAATAGTGACATAAAATCTTATGCTTTAGATAAGATTACAGAATTTAACTATCCAGAAACAAAAGAGGAGGAGTAAAAAAGAATTAACTTGGTTGGGAGAGGCAGTGAAAGTCTGTGGTGTAACCCTTAAAATAAGGAGAAAACCCATTAAAAGTATTCCCGAAAAGATTACCTATCAATGCCAAGTTATAAAGAATTATCTCAGCTGAGATACCCATTAGTAAGGACACTGAAATTTAGGGGTAAGTGTTTAAAAAGATACTCCATCAGGTCGCTCCTGATATGCAATTTACTTACTAGTGGGAGCTATACGAAGGTGAAAGGTAGGTGTAATACTATAGAGCCTATTAGCCTTTCGGATAGAAAGAAGGTTGGCATAGCAGTCCTGTAGAATTACAGGAGGAAAAGGGAAAGCCATTAAATTGTGTCCCAAACAATAGCCTTCTTTCGCTAGTTATATAATTAGAGGAGTAAAAAATGAACGTATATGAAGATGCTTTAGAAAAATATAATAGTGGATTGTTTTTACAATTAGAGGGGTCATACGGAAGATATTTTGTTGATACCTTCATTGAGAGCGGGATCATTAAAATGATAGATGAACCCGCAAACACAGTCATAGATGGTTATAATAGATCAATTACCTTAAAGAAGGCCAGTATTGATTACGATAGAGTTAACGAGTTATGGGATGATAATCCCGAATTTATGGAAGAATTAGAGGGGGGAGAATAAATGAATGAAGAGTGGCAAAAATTTATAGAAGAAGTTTATGAGATAGCCTTTGGTGATAGTGCTTTTGATAGAGGGTTTGATGCAGAGGAAGTGTTAGAAGAGTTGAGAAAATTTTCAGACAATGCCCTTAAATGGGAAGAACATACAGGAGAACAATAATGATTGAAGATGGATTTAAAGAAGGTGAATACTTTACAACAATTACATGGGGTGAAGATTACGTTGGATTAGATAATCAAGTTACTAAAACCTACAGATTTGATACTCAAGATAAATTAGAAGCATTTCTGTGGGGTGTAAATGCAGGCACAGGTTGGATGGAGTATGAAGTTAAAGAAGTATCGGGAGAAGAATAATGATTTTTGATTTAAAATCAGAAGACAAAAATTTTAATGTAAGAATAGATATTAAAAATAATTATTTAGAATTATGGAAGCTAGATAAAATTCAAAATGAAGATTATCCTACATATACAGTAATGCTTGAATATGAATTTGATTCAGGATTTTTTCATAGAGGAAAAGAATAATGACAATACGAGAATTAATTGATGAGTTGGAATATTCAATAAAAGAATTGGGTTTTAATCCTGAAGCATTAATTTTAATAGATATTATAGAAAATGTTGACGGATTAACAGAGCAAACTTCAGAAGTATTAGTTGATAATGATAGTGTCTGTAAAGATTTACTTTCTATTAATGCTTACATAAACGAGGAGAAGAATAATGGCTAAGAAATTAATTGAAGGTAAGACCCGAAAGAGCAAAGGTAAGAAGATGTCGCATACAGGTGGCAACAGTAGACCTTTAAATTTAACGTACAATGAGGTAACCCGAACGTGGCATAAAACACCCGAATAAGAGGTTGCAATACATCCCGAATAGTATAAAAAGAGGTTAAATTTTAATCTCTTTTTTTATTGGAAATCCCGAATGTCTTACTTTTTAAACCTTTCAGTCGTTGTCGTCTGGGTGGAGTGCATGACCCGACTCATCTAAGTTGTCACCCGAACCCGACTCTGTTACATCTTCAAATGCCTCTGGTGGTAATACAATAGTATTTTTAGATGCCTCTTCCGAGAGCCTGGATAACTCAGCCCGAATCTCATCTTCACTCATAGCATCAATACTTCCTGTTCTTACTTCTGATTTGTTTACAAGTAATCCAGCAGCTTTAAGTCTTAACTCTTCGGCCTTGAGAGCCGCCGTCCAGGATCCGTCCTCCATAGCCCGATCCCGAATGTACTTTAAATCCCGAAAGCTTCTGTCTAGAGTTACTTTATACCTATGTGATATCTCTTTACGTCTCTCTTCAATACATGCCACTACATGAGGTTTACGCATCAACTGATGGCCCGACAAAGATGGATACTTGTACCCGGCAAGACGGGCAGACTCCGTCTGCGATAAATCATCTGTCCCACAAAATAAATCTACAAACTTCTTTTGCATCTCATTCAACTTGCTTTGTGCTGACTCTGGATCAGTAATAAGTAAATCTAAATTTGCTTTATTTGTTTTAGCACTCATAGGTTGTCTCCATTTTATTTACTTTATAAATAGGGGGCGTTCATACGCCCCACTATATATATAATATACATGAACCATGAACGAAGTACAAAATAATAATTATCATTGTAATTCAATAACTTATAAGAAGTAAACCGTTCATGGACGCTTCTATGAACCATGAACGAAATATTATTTCTTTGCCTTATATTACAATAACTTACAAGGACGTTTCGTTCATAGAGGCCCTTCGTTCATACATATGAACCATTTTTTATGAACCATTTTCACCAAAAACTAAACATATACATTTTATTTATTTACTTGACCTAAACTTAATAATTATATACTTTAAACTTAATGGTTTACATAAAGGAGTATTATGCAAGCATTAAATGTTAAATATGATTCTAGAGAATCTATTTTACCTATGGAGTTTATATTAGAGAAAGTTCCAAGTCAAAATGGTTTTGATCATTACGCGACAATGAGAACTGGATTTCCAACTCCAACTTGGTGGCCAATGAAGACATGTCACATAACTCAAAATACCTATCCTGATAAGATTAAGATTAATTGGGAAAAGGACGATGTTATGGGCGAGTCAGACTTTATTCATTGGATTAATACATCATTAGCACATAACAAACCTTTTGGTTGTGCTGAAGATGGATCAGATAATCTAGAACGTAGTCCTTTAACATCTAGATCAATGGCCTGGGTTGCGCACTTACCTTCCGTAATTAAAGGAAGTTATGGTCATTATTATGAGACGTTAATAGACGAATAGAAGAAAATAAGACTAGGTGTAAAAGAGAGTACAAGACACCTGTCTGTCTAAAGAAGGGAGAATACAATGGACGAACAAACTAAGTTTATGATGGTATTGTGGTTGATACTCATCGGATTTATATCAATAGAATTAATAATAATATTAAATATATAGGGAGACAAACAATGAAAACAGGAAAAGTTAATACAGAAAGTGCTAGGTGGAGAAGAAACCTAACCTTACGAAACAATGTTGAGTATGATAAAGCTTTAAAGGATTTAAAGGTCTTTAGAGAAGGTAAACATATAGACTGCTCTAACATATCTAAAGATCAACGTTATGCTGTACAGAGGCTAGTAGACGTTTTAGAAGAGAATAAAAACTTACTTATTGATCCAGAGCAAACAGTATATGATTTTGCTATACAGCTCAAAAGATCATGTATCAAAAACGCGAGGTCATTCAAATGATATTATTAAACACTTTAGTATTTTTAGTTAGCGTGAGCGCGCCGGCTGCGCCGCCCGCTTCACCAGAGCCATGCCCTTCCTACATGTTAGGAACCGGTTACGATATGGACGGTAATCTTGAAGTTATAAGAGTAGAGGAGATGTGGTGTGCTGGAAGAGATACTGAAACAAGCGAGTGAGATAGACACTGGTGCTGTTTTAGAATCAGCTCATCATAGTTTTCAATGGTTTATTATTAAGTTTGCTCTATGGTACTTTGCCATACTAATAAGCCTTATTATATTTTTTGAATACAGAGAAAGGAAAAAGAGGGTAAAATAATGCCAACGAGATCAGTTATATTAAAAAAAGGTTATTTGCAAAAACTTATAGATAATTATGAAGATTGTATTTACTTAGAACAACTAGCAAAAAAAGCTGATATACATATAAATACATTAAAAACAGGAAATAAAGGTCTTCCAATTTCTGTAAATTCTATAAACAAAATTGCAAATCATTTTAATATTCAAAATTATTTTATAGAAAATTCTATACTTACAGAGGAAGAGGCAAAACAATCATTGAAAAAAAGAAAAGAAGTACCAAGCATAATGAGGAAAAACAATGAACAACATAACTAAAGCCGAGAGAGAGTTTATGAAAAAGAAAAAGGATCCATCACCTTGTATAGAGTTGGGTCCTAACGACATCCTCGCAACCATAACAAAAGAATATTTATTAATTACACTTAACGGCCAATCGTATCGACGTCCTATTAACTTACATCAATTACTAGGTCTTAACGTTGCTACAGCCAAAGCACTAGCTGAAAAAATAAGGGAGACAGCACATGACGAAAAAGAATAAAGTAGAAGCATTTATATATCACGCAGAATTAGAAAGGGTTGTCGATGGCGATACTATCGACGTTACTCTTGATCTTGGATTTAATGTTAAGTTACACAAACAACGATGTCGTTTAGCCGGCATTGATACACCTGAATCCAGGACCAGAGACCTTGCCGAGAAAGCTCTTGGTAAAAAAGCATCCGCCAGACTTAAAGAACTATGTTCAGAAAATTTAAAGATTAAATCATTAGGTAAAGGAAAGTATGGAAGGATCCTGGCTATACCTTATACCGAAGATGGTAAGGATATTTGTCAAATATTAATTAAAGAGGGCCATGCTGTTGAGTACCACGGCGGTACAAAAACAAAAGTATGGGGCGATTATTAGGTCCGAACGCCTAGCAATAAAAAAATTTAAAGTCAATATAGTTTTTATATAAAAAGAAGGACAAATTATGAAGGTATTAAGTAAGGTACATACAAAATTAGAGAACATGGGTTACGTTGAGGACGTCGTTGAGGAAGGTTTTCAATGGACTAAGGAGGTAGAAGAAGTAAGGGTAACAATACATACACCAAGTAAGGGAATGGTATTAAAGTATTATCATTCCCTTCCCGTTACCCTTAAATTAAAAGATGCTAATGATAATCAGGTTGTATTTAACTTTGATAACTTAGATACCGCCCTCAAACTATCAGATGCCGTTTTTCATTCTTTTGAAGCCTTTGGACACCGTGATCTCTTAGGAGGTTAATATGAGGAAGACTCTTTTCGAGTAACACCCATTACCGTGCAATAAGGCTAAATATTATAACAGCTATCATTACACTGCTGTTTTATTTGTCTTTAGAACATGATGTGAGTCTTATTAGTCAAGACTATTCCTTGTGCTGTGGTACCAGGAGAAAGCGCTCTATTGAGCTAACAAAGGAGGAAGACTATGGATTGGAGCTTTTTTAGATTTTACATGATGACAATGACATTAACGGCTGGAATATTATTTTTAATTACTTTGTCCACAATATATTGACGAACACTATATTACATACTACATATAGTAGTTAGTGGACGAAGGACTCTTAAATATACTTATTTGTCTCCCAATTTTTAAGTATTAACCTAACCCACGATTGCAGCCACATCGACCCCTACGAACTCTCTGTAGGGGTCACTTTTTTTAAACACTCTTCCCACGTTCTTTTAAACATATTATCTCCTTTAAAATAATTAAGTCTAAAATGTTTTGTCTTTGACATTCCTTTTTTAGGTATCATATCAAATACAGCCTTGCGTATATCAGATGCTACAAAGCATATAATATCAGCGCTGTCGCGCGTCAGGCCGCGCTTCGCGCTTCCTGTCGACGTACTAAACGTATAGCGTTTATTTGTTTTAGTGTGAGGAGATGGGTAAGCGCTCTTAACTTGGATCCTCAGCGCTTTATTTTTTACATTAACAATAAGATCGCATCCAGGTGCATCGACAAGAGATGTTGGATAACCTAAAGATTCTAGCTCTAGCGCTACGAATAATTCACCTATACGGCCCAATTGTCGTTGATTTGTTATTTTCTTTGTTAACGACACACATCAAGCTAACAGCTTTTGGTGTGTAAGTCTACTTTACGTCGTCTCCGAACTCATGCGGTACCGTTCTACCTTGCCCATAAAACTGTGTTCTATAAGTTTCCATGCGTCGTGCAAGCTCTGGCACCGTTAAATTTTCTCTTCCTGGTTCCGCAAACTTATCCCAGGCATCAAAAATATTTTGCATTAAATCTCTGTATTCTTGGTTTGTCATTTAGTTCTCCATATCAAATTCAAATTGTCCATCTGGTTCATGCGTAATACCTTCAGGACCTGTTGTTACAATAATAGGGGTTTGTTCGCCTATCCACGCACCCAATACATTAAAAGATATATACTCCATCGCTTCTTCTTCATCGACATCGTTAGCATCCATAAAGATTGTAATCATCTTTTGCAGATCATAGACAATAATATCGTCTTGCCCGCACCTTTCGCCGATGCCTATTATAGCATCATTAAATCCGTCCCATTTTAACATATTTACCTCAGTTCATTGTTTCTTTTTTAAAAATTATATCTTTTATATTTGCTTCTATAACTGGCTCTTCTTTAGCTGTTACAAATCTTTGACACACTTGATGCATTTCTTTTAAAAAATAATAAATGTTTAATTTTTTAGGATTAAAATTATCTTCCATATTTGCCCAGTCTATATCTTTTTCATTTAAGTTTATATCTAATTTTATTTCATATCTTATTTTCATCTTATGCTCCTGCCTCAAACTCTCCATCGCCCTCAGCAAATGGTCCGTCAGGAACATCAAGCCATACACGCGATTTTAATCCTGGAGCAGATGCTTTTACTATCTTCTTTTGATCTATTAAAGTTTGAACCATTCTCTCCAGATGGTTAATACCTTTCTCTTGTAATACGTCGCTGAGACGCTCTTTATGATGTCCTATACCATTCGCCTTACCTGTTTGAGTGAAAGGTTTACCCTCCAGAGCAGCGTTTTTAATACAGTAAATAAGATCATCAAGTTCAAAATCAGTTCCACGTTTTGATAGAAGTACATCTTCTGTACGTCCTTCAAGAAGTCCGGTGTGTGAGTTACGCACAAACGTTCTTATCTCTCTGTTAGCTGGTCCATTGCTCTTTACAACAGCTCCATTAACAATACGGTTACGTCTGTATTCTATATTCATAACTTTACATAGATGTTTCATTTCACCTTCAGGTGGTACCCACAAGGCCATAGCAAATCGTAGTCCATCAACAATAGCTGACGTACCTCTGATTAAATTACGAGCATGTTCCGGAGTTACAACAGGATTTTTTATGTCTATCTTCGTCATGTGATGTACAAGAAGCCATGTAGCGTTGGTTTCCGTCGCTAAGGCTGCAAAGTACCCCGTCACAAACGCACCCGCCGCGGGGTCGCTGTTTATATCCGCATAAACAAAGCTTGCGAGTGGGTCTATCACTACAAGTGCAAGGTCTTTTATTTTCTTTATCTGCGAGCAAATCTCTTCCCATTGTTCTGTTATTGCTGGCCCATCCCTGGTAGTAGTAACAATTGGTTTAACACCACCGTAGTTTGGAAAAGGCAAGACTTTTAAATCATGTTCTGACTTAGTGAATCTTTTACCTTGATGATCTATTAAGTCAATACGTCTATGTATTTCATCAGCTTCGTCTTCCGCTGTCAATATCACACAGGATCCATTTTGCAATAAATCTGCATCAAATGCCCTGTCATAGCCGGTAGTACCATACGCTAGTTTTAAACCCAGGTCGAGCGTTAACATACCTTTACCGGTGTCGCCAGAAGCCGCAATGATTCCGGCAACACCACGGGGTAGCGTATCATCCAGAAGGTATTCGTATTGAGGTGCTTTACCTTTTTTATAATGCGAAACTGATAGACTATCATCCAAAAGATTGATAATCTTTACATCCGTGTCACGTTTATAAAGGTAAGATTCAATATCAAACCCTTCAGTGAGAGCGTCAGCAGAGTCCCATCCTTTTGGTTTACCATTTACAGGTTGTAGTACACGAACACTTTTGCAAATAGTAACTAGGTGAGACGCTGCTGCTGTCCCATATTTCAAACCAGACTCATCATTGTCTGGCCATATGATAACGCTACGCCCCTCTAAGGGTGACCAGTCGGTCTTGGATACAGGGGCATTTGATCCAGCCATAGCTGTAGTAGCTGTAATACCAACTTCTCGTAGAGCGTCTACACACTTTTCCCCCTCAACCAATATAATATTGGTATCAACATCACATTTATCAATGTTCTCTTGATTATAGAGTGGACGAACTTGTGGAAACTTTTTCTCTCCAGACGGAAGCACAGGATAAAATGTCTTATCTCCTCCCTTAAATTCTTTACGAACAACTGTACACAGGAGTTCATTGTTTTTATCTTTGTAAATATATTGAATTGTATTAAGTACCTCGCGCGCAGCCTTCGCTACGCTCGGCGCGTGCAGAGGCGTGTTCTTCAACGGTACTCTTACACTTATAAAATCAGATATTTCTTCTACTGCTTCAGCAAAAGAACATCCATGTTGATGTTGCCATAGATCAATAAAGTCACCAAACATTCTAGAGCCATTAAACTCACCACCTAGACCTGGTGTCTCTCTGTTAAGACTAAATGAACATGAGTCACCAAAAGACCCATCCAAATCACCACAGACAAACTCAGACCCTCTTACGCGTCCTTGTGGTAATAAATGTTGCAGTATATGAGAAAGTCTTGGGAAGCATTCGTCTTTAAATCGATTAAGATCAAAGTCTTTTTTCTCCTTCATGGAGTTTATACTATTAAAATTAACGGTCATGCTCTGTCTCCCAACAGTGATTCTGAAAATCACAAAACTTACACAAGTAATGATCAGGCTCTTGTGCTATGCGTGGCAACCTTTCCTTCGCTTCTACAGCTTTAATGACTAATACAGCCTTGTCAATACATCTTTGTGCTAACTCAGAATCAAAAGGTACTAGCTCATGATACAACTCTTGTGTATTTTTATTAACAACCGAGAAGACAGCAGGGTTTTCTGTTAAGTTCATGTAGTATTGATACACGGCTATTTGCGAACTGTATGTTACATTATGTTGTGCAACACCCTTTGATTTAAATGCTTTGAAGTTTCTATCGTTAGCACTTTTACATTCCCATAGAGCAGGATAACCCATGTCTACTTGCCCATGCATTATAATGCCATCAACATGTCCTTTTATGTTTCCATTAGCTGCCTCAAAAGCAAATTGTTGTCCTCTTCTGTCTCTGGTTTTAATACCAAAGCCACCTTTTTTTAACCATAATATAAGCATGTCTTCATAAGTATGGCCTGCTTGAAATATTCGTAACGTGTCACCGGTTAAAGGTTTTTGTTTGTCTCTGGGTGTAGCCTCTAAATGATATTGAAGTTTGCGTGTACATGGTGTTCCTATATTAGAGCCACCTATGTAGCCTCTTACGGGTTGTTTTCTTTCTTCGTTTTCTAAAGCTTCGTTTATGTGGCTGTTGAATCTATCTGAAACATCGCCGGTATTCGGTACTGGATTAAAGTTCCAAGGCATATCTCTCTCCTACCAAGGTATATCGTCATCAAATGGTACATTATACTTTTTATCTTTAGGAGGTGGGTCTTCTTCAGGTTGTTGTGATTTTTCATATTTATTGACAAACCAATCGTCTAAATATTCTTTATTTACATGAGCGAAGGATGAACTTTCATAGCTTTGATATATCATATGAAAATTATATATAAGATTATAAAATTCATCTTTTGTTAAATCTTTAAAACTTTTTGACCATCCAACATTATCAACAAAAGACGCTACGTCTTTCATGCAACTTTCTAGGGTTAAGGAAATGTGATCTGCATCGTTTTCTTTATAGTCATACATATTTAATTTATCCTTCTGTAAGCATAAGGCACTACAAAACCAGATCGTTGTTTTCTTAAAAGGATCAATCTTACCATAATGGTGAAAACCAATTTTTAAACAAACTTGACAACTCCTGTAACCCCTACTTGTTGTGTTAATTTTTTTTAAAGAAGCCGCCAATGTTTCTCGACGGCTCCCTTGTTGAAAGAAATCAGACTGCGACATCAGCCTCTCTTCTCAGTATCTGTCCTACATACTGAGGAGAAACATCAAGTTCACGAGCTATCTCTGCGTTCTTTACCCCATCCTTTTTCAAAGAAATAATTTTCTCTGGTAGATCGCTATGTTTTTTACGACCTCTTGCTTCATTAAATAGTTTAGAGTCAGCCTCTAAATCACTTAACAAAACATCATGGACCTCGATAAGTTGGCGAATAGCTCTGCCTATTTTTGTGAGATCATTTTTTTTCATAGTTTCCTCTATTGATTTAACCAATCTGGTCTCTCTGTTTGTAACACTTCTGGATTAGGAGTTTGCGCAGGCGCCGCTGCCGCGGGCGCTTCTGGCGCTTTATCCGTATCAGGTGAAAAAGCTGGTGTACCTATAGGTGCCGCCGGAGCCGCATTATTAAGTCCATACACAGCCGCATGCTTGTAATATTCATCACCATTCTTCGCTGTTAAAGCGTAGCTGATTTGATTACTATCAGGCCATTTATCACCACTGCCATCGTTCTTGGCGTTACCTGCTTGTATTTTTACAGCACCAACAAATTGTAGACCATGTAAAAATCCCCAGTCTTTATGAGCTGACATATCACGTTTTGCTGCTGCTTCTGGCGAATCATCATTAGGATTAATACCTAAAGCAGACTCTATAATAGATCTTAGCAACTTCATTGTAATATTTTTAGCCGGGTTATCAGGGTTAGGTGTATAGACAGTTAGGTTTTGGAAAAATCTTCTACCCTGCATGTCACCATTTAATAACTCAATATTTAAAACTAAATACTGCGTCTTACCATCACGTTGAGATAAATTAAGATAAGGTTGTCCCTCAACAATTCTTTCAGGTTTATCACCCTCTCTTGGATCAATGAGGTGTATTTTCATTGCTCCAATTGTTTTGTCAGGAATAAGCTCAAGTTTCTTTTGAACATTATCTTGCTCTGCTTCATTAAAATTCATAACCATTATTTATCTCCTTTAAGTTTTTTCTGTGTTATTTTATTAAGTAAATTACCTAGATGTGGCTCTTCAATTTGATTTAGAAGACCAGACCTATCCTTACATGGATAATCCCAAGGATTATCTGTCTGGCATACAAACATTCTTTGTTTGCTGGTAGGTTTTTCTGGATCGAGATTGTTGATCGGTTTCCAAACGTAACTAATCATTTCATCTACAATACCAGGTATCGCTAACTTAGCCCCAGAACCATCCATTTGAATTTGATATGAATCTTTCTGCGTAACGTCATCTTTATAAGTATCTAACAGACCTACAAATATAACATTTTTATTTTTTATATGTTGTAGATGTGTTGCCCACTGAACAAGTTCCGTTTTAAGTTTGCCATATATTTTAAGTGTATTAGGTAAACCACCCTTAGTTTCTGCATCAGGCTGTTGCTCACACCAAGAAAAACATAATCTTGATGCTACACTTATCGAATCAACAAATAAATTATCATAAGTACTATTGATGTCTTTAAGGTTAGGAAACCTTTTCAGAGCATTGTCATAGTGTACTTGACCATATGATAAGTTTTCGCTGGTGATAGACATGTTAGGACCACCCAACAACACAGCAATGTCTTTACAGTCTTGCCATGTTTCTGTCTCTAAAGTCACACCTTTAAAATTCCTAACCGATAAATCACCCGCTTCAATATTAACGAAAAGAGTTTTTTCTTGATCAAGAGTTAAAAGTTGTGAAGTTTTACCAATACCAGATTCTCCAAGCAACATAAGCTTGGCGCCAAAATCTGATCCTAGTCGTTCTTCTGCTGATATAATTTTCATTATTTATCTCCCATAGAAAATTTTACTTTATATGTAGGGCTACTAGGCTCTACTGTTCGCGCTTTTTGTAAAGTCTTTTTTATATCAGGGGGAGCAGACTTGTACTTCGTCTCGCTCACCGTCCATTTTACTTGAGCATAATGATTCGCAGCTTCTTTGCCGTGAGTCTTTGCTATAGAATCAAGACCTTTAATTAACTTGTCTTGATCCCATGTTATCTTTGGAGTGATGGATGCTTCAACTTTGCATCCTTCGGATATGTCGAAGGTTCTAGTACCTGTATCAACTCCGTCAGATTGCAGCCTTGAAAATAGTCGTTGTCCTAAAGTTTTGTCTAAGACACCCCTGATTTTTTGGCCTTGTTTAGTGATGACTTGCCTCAAGTGAGTACATTGATTCAAGGCATCGAGGGCCTGCTTTTCATTCATGCTAGAAATGTCGAGGTCACTAGCCTCTATTATATTAAGTTCTTTCATTTTATATTCCTTATATCTATGTGTTTCTAAAAAGTGGGCATTCTTTATCCCAACACTTGTATGCCACATGTAAACTGATATGACAAGTAAAAAAACAATTATTTTTAAATTATATTGTAAACCTAAAAAATATCGTTATAGTGTAACGACTTATGGAGATTAATATGTCAAACAAAAAAGAGAAAAATTATTCAACTGCAAGAATTTATATTGAAGATTTAGCACGCCTTAGATTAATTGCTAAGCATACAGGTAAAACACAAATTAGTACTTTACATGATCTTGTAAATGAAAAATGGAACGATGATTTTATGGAAGAAGAAGTTACTGTATCAACTAGCGGTATTGAATCTGTAATGCCTCAACCTAATCTTTAAGTTTGAACAAACGCTGCATCTTTAGGATCTAAAAGACCCATTTCAATTAATGCCATTTCTTCATCAGCTGTTAGATACTGTCTGTCATCATAACTAATAGCTAACTGAGGAAGTATACCACCGCTACCACCCATACCTTTTGCTGATCTGGTTAGTGCATCAATTGCAAAATCCTCTAATCCTAAGTCGGCGTATCTTTGTTCTAAAGCTTCACCAGACGGTGCTGCACCAACAGCATTAGTTAAATCAACTACTGTTTCACCATTTGCTACGGCTTTTTGTGCGGCTAGAGTTAAATTCTTTGTTAAATCTTCAACAAGTTTTTCACCTGATTGTGGTTCGTATCTATATGTAAGCACTTCACCTTCAGTACCTCTCATAAGATTTAAATCACCGTCATCAGGATTATAAGTAAGTCTATCCATGTAAGTAGAATCTTGTTCTTGATTACCAATACTTACATACATGTCATCTCTGTTACCAATACCAACTTCAATATCGCCTTCAAAAGTTACACCATATGTTTCTGCTATATCATTAGCGATAGGTGTCATAGCGGTTGCAATAGTATTAGCTGTTTCAACATTTTGATCATTTTGTTTATCACCACCCATACCGTAAGAAATAACTTCACCGCTTCCTAAATCTAAATTAGCAATACCTGTTTCATTGGAAGGTTCTTGTTGTCCTTCTAATAATCCTGCTACAAGCGCTGCGCCAGCTAGATAAGGGTTAGCTGCTGCTCCCGGGAAGAAAGCTGCTCCTGCTCCGGCCAGAGTTCCTAAACCAGAACTAAACGATGGATCATCTATAAAGTCTGCTAAGTTTGTAACAGCACTTATACCACCTAATACTTGACCAGGGCTTACTCCAATACCTAAAGCATCTTTGTTGCCCATAAACTCACCAAACTTATTAAAGATATTTCCTCCGCCATCTGTAACAAGTTCTTCAGGGGGTAAATCACTTGCTATTATATTTTGCGCTTGTTCTCCACCTCGTTGAACAAACTCATCATAGCTTATGTATTTTCCTGCGTCTGGTCCTGCTAAAACTTTAGCATATCTATCTGCTCCAAACATCATACCAGGAACTACTTGAACTTCTGATAACAAAGCTTCAGCATTATCTACTGCTGAAGCAAAATCAATTACTTCTGTTCCAGCTTTAACTCCAGAAAAAGCAGAAGAAAGGGCGCTTTCATCTACTAATTTTGTAGCGCTTCCTAAAAGATCAGTTCCGGTTGAAACTGCATTAGCTAATCCAGATGCACCAGCCAACACTGTTGGAACAAAGTTACCTGCACTGTTTATAGTGCCATATTGACCGCTTGTTTCGTCAAGAACTAAATTATCATCGGATGTAAAAATGTCAGTGTCAGATATTTCGGTTGGTCTTTCTCCTGTGAATGTAGTTTGATTTGCGCCAGTAGGACCTGTTCCTACTCCAGTTTCTACAGTTGATCCACTTACTAAACTGTTATAATCTTCTAAACTAAGACTTCCTAAAG
>Ga0098049_1000479_pt1 | contig 16353 bp, 11 predicted proteins | sample 13BtaG_FD_92582 | JGI IMG/M metagenome (GOLD analysis project Ga0098049, IMG submission 92582) | Marine viral communities from the Subarctic Pacific Ocean - 13B_ETSP_OMZ_AT15268_CsCl metaG | ecosystem: Environmental > Aquatic > Marine > Oceanic | place: Subarctic Pacific Ocean | collected...
ATTTCTGAACACATCAACGATTACATGAGGGGCGGAACTTTCAACAAGTTTAATTTTGATACTTTTGAGATCCCAGGCACACAGTTTGATAGTTCAGATAAGAACTTCTACAAAGACTACTCTAACTCCGATTTCTTGCGAGAGTTTGCTGACATTAGAGATAAGTCTGGCTTACCAGCAAAAGAAATCATGTTGACTTGTAAGGCAGCGGTACGCTTTAACCCATACAAGGGTTTCTACCCGGCACAGAGAACTTTGGATCTAGTCGAACAATTCTCAAGTTCTTTCTCGGAAGGAATAACTTTCCAAGTAGATTCCAATATAGGAAGGCTTGCTGGTGCAACTTCGCTTGTCGGTGCTGTACGTCCGCTAATACAGCCGCTATTCGCTCCCGGCATTCTTTACAATTCAATCAAGTCTGGAATGGCTGTTGATTATCCGGTTGTCAATAAAATCAACAAGATAGATTCATTCAACTTTGATGACGGCAATTCAGATACTGAAAATTATATGTTAGTGCCTCCACGAAGGGAGATAGATTCTATAGGCGGTATTGGCACCAATGAAAGTTCCTTTTATGATCCAACAAGGACGTACTGGGACTTCAGAGTTCCATTTGAGACCATGATAGAGCCAGGAAAGTTCATTGATAAGTTTGAATTCTTGGACTTTGAGCCGCACCCTTCTGCTTCTATGAACGCAACTGCGTCTGTCGATACTTCTGTATCAGACGGTATTTACGAACTAATGGCAAAGAACTTCTTCGGACAGACTGGCGATTTCTTCTTGAAAAATTCTGGATTTACCAAGATTGAGTCTGACGTAATCCAAGACGGACTAAAATTCAAAGAAGGTGATGTCTTCGCTGCGAGACTAAAAATCAGAAAATCTCATAATGGCCAAAGATTTTACAACAACGAATCTGGCTCTGATGGAACCAATGACAACTTTGCACTTAATGGAGCAAAGGCATACTCTGGACTAACTTCTAGTCTCGCTGCATTAGAGGGTTCATATCCGCTCCCACAAGATCCAGCCCACAGTTCTGATTTTGAAGAAACATTTACAATGTATTCTAGACCAACCGCCTTCGGTCCAGAAATCGGAGGTCGAGAATATGAACTCGTCTCAGCGGACTATCAGGAAGCATTTTTAAGTGGCACTCTGGATTCACTTGAGGGATACAACTGGGCTTACACGCCTCCATACTATCACGGTGAGTCCTGGGTAGACTTTATTTTCCGTCCTGACTCAACGAAAGCCTATTCTCTTGAGGATATTCTTACTGAAACAGAAACTGTATACTGGAGAGTAGACCCTGGTCAGCAAACTGGTAGCGAAGATCCAACAGGCACAAAGGCGTACAGAAACCAAAGATTGCTCATTGATGACGCCAGAAGAGAGACCGTCGGAAGTGGATCTCTAAAATACGAGCGCCAGCCAATCTACGGCGGTTCTGTAATCAACAAGAACGCAATGCAACTTGATTCTTCGCTCAACCTATTTGGTGTTGAGAGAGTCCAGAGAAGACGCAAAGACAAGTTTGGTAACACAATTCTAGACGAAAATGAACTTGCCGGGAAACGCTGGGTCATCCAGCCTAAGTGGGAAACACCAATGCTAAAGTTTGCCAACGTAAAAGAAGACACAGGCAACATAACATATCCAACAACTTTCTCTGAGTCTGTTCCACGAGGCATCTGGCACCAGTTCGGCGAGATACCATCAAGTCCAAATGCCGGTGTTTTCCTTGAGATTGGTGATATTCCAAGTGACTGGCTAAAATACCACTACGATGTCATCAACTTCTCTTCTTCTTACAACAACAACGATCCAGTTGGTTCTGGCTCTACAGCCTACCTTGATTACCAGTCTCTAACAGACCTATTTGGCTTCTCACGCTCGCAGAAAAAAGATAGCGCAAAAGTACGCCTTGGAGAAATTGCGGACAAGCGAGAGGTATATGAGGCGGTTGTAGCGATTCCATACATCGTAGAAGCAGGCGAACCCTATGCTGGAGACAATCTTAGAGATGTTATAAATCGCAAGAAATTCATTAGCATTCCTCGTCCAAGATTCAAGGCTGCACTCAAGGAGAGAGAAGGAAGCAAAGACGGCGATTCACTAAGCATCGCAGGCGAGAGTATTCGCGAGATGGTTCAGAAGATGAAGCGCTATGTTCTCCCACCACAGTTTGATTTCATAAACTTTGATGAGATTGACCCAATCGTCATGTACTTCTTCGAGTTCAAGTACGAGTTTGATAAGGACGATCTCTCCTACATCTGGCAAAACCTTGCTCCGAGAGATTACAAGAAGATTACATTCCAAGAAGCTAGTGTTGCTCACGATCTTATGAGAAACGAACTTCTAGATCAAAAAGATCTAATGGATAACCCCAATCTTCGCTGGATGGTATTCAAGGTTAAACAGAAAGCTACTAAGGACTACTATGATCTTGTTCCGCCACAAATCAAGGCTGCAAGACCGACCGTCAGCCTTGATAAACCGGAGACAGACAAAGACGATGAATACATCCAGTTCAACTGGCCATACGATTACCTTTCCTTCGTAGAACTAGTTAAACTTGATGCCGATGTTCTCTATAAAGAGGAAGAAGAAGAGAGCCCCGAAGAGGATGACGAATGAAATTTCTAAATAAGAAAGAGCAAGTCTTCGACATCCAATTGACCCCCTATGGAAAACAAAAGCTATCCATGGGCGAACTAAAGCCTACCCATTATGCGTTCTTTGATGATAACATTTTGTACGATATTGAGTATGCTCATTCTGGTGCTTCCGAAGTCCAAAACGACACTCACAAGAGAATTAAAGAAGAAACTCAATACCTTGAATCACAAGTTATATTTAAACAAGTTCTTTCTGGAACCATGGTAGCTGGTGGAACCTTTACGGAAATAACAATACCCCAACCAGCCAGTCTTTATACCAGAGAGTCCTATATTGGTGATGCTCTATTACAATCCCAAGAGCAAGATGTCGCCCCAGCATGGAAAGTTATTGCAATGCAGGGCACCATTTCATCCTCCAACTCTTTCCTTGCAGGAACTCTCGACAATAATTCACAGATTCAAAGAGAAAGAAATGGCGGTATTACTCAGATCAATATTGATGCAAATTATGAACTAAAAGCTCAACAGGGCTCTTTTAGAACCTCGGTAGACAATATAAGAAACATACAAGATACCTCACAGATTTTTTCTGACGATACTGTTGTAAGACTCATAAGTGAAGATGCTCTTGTTTATGTAGAAGAGTTAAACACTGAATTATTAACTGAAAATTTCGATATCGAAGTGTTTGAGGTTCCTGAGAGTGGCGAGACAGGAGAGTTACGTCGCCTTTATTTCGAGAATGAAGCCCCTCAAGTTGTTAATGGAATGCTGGTCCGTTCGACTCCTTTCGCCGTAAACCAATCTTTAACTACCAGTAGTGTTGAATATTATTTTTCAATCGATAAAGATTATCAAATAGAACCAAAGATCGCTTGTAAGTATCTTAATCAGTTCAATACAGAAGACTATTTAATAGACTTAGACTTTGATTGTGAAGAGCAGGATGAAGATTTGTTTTTCGATATCTATGGTAGAGTTACGGAGTCAGAAATATGTCCAGATTAATCTATACTGGAGACACAGTAGAACGCTTTGGAAAAAGAATACCAACGCCGTTTATAGAGAAGATAAAAATCTTTGAAGATGAGATAGAGGCAGACATCTCGATTTATCTTCATATTACTGACGATAATGATGTAAATCAGTCTATCTACGATGATCTTAGTAACCTTAAGATTTATGGTGGATTTGGGGTTATTTATCAAATACCTGATAATCTAAATCTTGGAACAAACTTTCTTCTTGTTGATGATAATATCTACAATGATCAAGGAGAGAGATTCGCTAAATTTACTTACTCCAGAAAGTCTTCAGACAAAGAATTGGAAGATTTTGCCATATCACGCGCAGAAAGCGACTCTGATGATACCGAAACTTTTTATTCATGCTTTATAGCCATAAGCAAAGATGAGAATGGTATTAATAATAGGGACTTACATTTTTTTAGAGAGCCAAATGAATTCGATAAGCAAGGGATTTACGGTGTTTTCAGGAACCTCTCTTCTCCATTGGTTTATGAAAAAGTTTTTACTGCGCCTTTAGATGAATCTTCATCTGCTAATCGTCTAGCGATTGATCCAATTTCAATCTATACTGATGCATCTGGTATTCCTTACAAAGAGACACCTCTCAAAAGTATACAAAACAATTATCATAAAACTACTCTCGAATTTAGAAACGAGATAAAGATCCAGCTAGCCAATCTAGTTGCAAGTTTTGAGAATACTACAGATCAACAAGTTCAGTCATTCCGTGATAGCATCTCTTTCATGGCTGAAACAATGTATCGTGAGGCAGAGTTCTTAACAGAACTGGATGCTGTTCGTAATTCATTCCCATCTAGAACTTCCACAAGTGAGCTTGGGATATTGTACAATGCTTTCAAAAACATAATTTTTGCAGCCAACGATGCTGTTGTTTTGGAAGATCGGGTAACCAAAGAGATAGTTCCCAACACCAAATTAATTGATCTTAGGGGCTACTTTGTATCCGAAGAACAAGAATGGAATCGTAAAAACTTTGATACTTATGAGCCAAGAGTAGACGATACCGGCGATGTTCTATATCCAAATGTCTTTATGGAAAGGCAGCAAATAGAGACCCCGAAATATCAAGTACTCAATGAAGGCAAAAGAACAGAACTGCAAATTGAGTTTGACCCAGGAACTGGCTTGGTAGAGCCAAACTTCGACATTACATCCATATTTGGATACTTCTTTTTTGACTATGAGAAATCTTTACATAAAAAGAGTAATATCTCTCAAATTTATGAAGTCCAGAAGCTACTAAACATTTGGGGGAACAACTCACTTGATGGATTCTTTTCTCTCAACAGAACAGAGATTTTAAGATTTTCACCAGTCAGTTCGCCATTTCCAATTTTGGTGAGAAAGTTGATCACCCCTTATGTTGATAATAGACCTCTAACTAATCTTGTTTTAAATTCTTCTCAAGGACAAGAGGACATACTAAAGGTTGTTCAGCAAAACATCAACGAAAACGAAGAGGTAATTGAAACCGTAGATATCCCTTATATGATGTTAAGGGGCTTTGATACAGTTGAGGGGCTCGATGGTTACAGACTTTTGGCGTTTGAATTTCAAGACTATGAAGAAGCCTCCAGATCATTTCAGAGAGGAGGTTCATATAGATTTAATATTGTCATAGATGATAATACGCTTGATTTTTATGATTATCTTGTAGAAAACTACGAACAAAACTTAGTAGAACTCAAAGAGTATTTATCAAAGGCAGAAGATTTTTGTAGCTTTAACAACATTGACAATCGATTTAACGATTTTTTTGTAACTGCTATCAAAGAGCAATATGAAGATGAGAGTGAATATCCTTGGCTTAAAGCGCCAAAGATTTTTGCAATCCATTTAGATTTGATTAATAATCTATTTTCTGGTATTCCGAGAAGAATATCTGAATATGCTTCTAATATGGCGACCCTTGTATCACCAGAAAACGGAACCCTATTAGCACTTCAAAATCTTGTAAACGACATGGATGAGTTTTATGAAAAGTACTATGGTATAGATGGAGAGGTCACAAAACTTATTTCATCTCGCAGAGATCCAGATGGAAACCTTACGCCAAGCTTAAAAGATAACACGGAGTTTATAGCTACCCTAGGGTACGATGATTTTCCTGACGTTATTGACTTTTCCGTTGATATCGAGCCTCCACCTAAACTTAAACTATGGAATGGCTTTGAAGTTCCTTTGAAGAAAAACCAAGTTAAAGCAAATGTCAGCACAATTGCCGGAACGCTTGCCATGGCTCGTTTAAAGAAGAAGTCGGTCTCAGAGTTTGTAGAAGATGAGGGAGGTACTGTGACTATAGAGGCTGTTGATGCAGTTTTTGAACCGGGAGTTTTGCGTACCATCTTGGGAATCGGAAGTGCCACTTCGGGTGCATCAACCGCTATTGGAGCGGCTGTGGCTGCTTCCGCACCCGGCTATGCAGGGGCTGGTTTAATTCTTGGTGGTGCCCTTCTGGGAATTGTTGCACTTACAGCGATTATTATAGCAATAATTTTTAGCGTAAGCAAGAGAAACAGAACCAGAGAAATTGTAAGATTCATTAACAAATTCATCAACAGGATTGAAAATCAAGCAACTCGACTAAGCTATGAAGGCAAAAAGGCTTTGATTGAAAGAGAGTTGAGGTTTGCTTTTGGCGATAGCAAAGACAGACCAGATGCTTATAAAAAACTAGAAAAGAAAGATATTGAATTCTTGAAAAACGAAAAAGCAAAAATTGGTAACATCGGGTTATATACTATTGGTTGCGAAGTAAAGAACATTTACAGCGTTTCTGATTGGTTTTCAGACAAAACCTTTAATATAAGGAACTAAATAAAGTATGCCTAGACAGATTAAAATAGATATTTTAGATCAAGATTATAGCATAGCGGGTCCAAAACTAAAAAATACTTCGCAAGCGAAAAGAATTCTTAATAAAAACAATCTCTCTTCTAAACTAGATACCAAGAAAGCGGGCACTGGATTTGAAGCTATGTTGTCCAACATGGGGGTTACTATTGTTGCTATGGATGAGAAAGATTTTAGTTTCATGAATGATGAGAAAAACATCGAACTTTTACAAAACCCGAACATCTTGCAAAAGCGCTCATTTAAGAAGTTGAAAAACAAAAAAACAAACACTATAGATAAATTTAGCAATGAAGATGATCCGTTTTATGAATTAGATGATCCAAGAGACTCCCGTGATGTAACAGAAGAAAACGCTAATACAATAGATGAGACAGAATCGCTCGCAGATATAGCGAAAGATATTTTTGCATTGAATCTATCTAATAATACGGCGGTTAAACAATTCAGGAGCCTTGAATAATGGGAAGACTTGCTACAAGAGAATCTCAGGCTGCTGAAAAACGCCGCCGCCGCAATGTGCAAGATCGCGCACCCTCAACAGCAAGGGAAATGGCAACGACACCCCGCACAGTCCAAGCCACTCCGCCGCTCAGTTCAACACTAGGTGCTGGAATAAGTGGTGGATTTAACAGAGAAAATGCCACCGCCCCCCAGGGAGCGTCTGCACCAATGGCTGGAGAACTTATTGTCCCAGTTGATGAGCAGTTAGCAGAAGAATTGATTGAGGAAAGAGAAGAGATATTAGAAGAATCTGGCGGCGCATCTGATGAAACTGAAGAATTGGGTGATGATCCAAAAGAAGAAATCCAAGAAGTAAAGAACTCCCTAAGAGTGCTGTATAACTTCAACCCTACTTATACTTCTGGTGGCTTCATAGAAAGTTTAAATCCAGACTTTAGAAGAATACAAGGTTCCCGAGCACGAAAAGAAAGAGCACAAGCAAAACTTGCTGCCCGTGATTCTGTTTTGATTGCAAAAGTAGAATTGAAATCTGGGAGAACTAAATTGGAAGATTATAAATCGATGTCTAGGATAGATGAACCAGTTTTGAATCTGAAACAAAGAAGGTTTGTATACAAGCCTGCAGAAAAGAGCAAGCTAAGAACCATACTCAGTAGGCAACCATTTGATTTAAATTCAGTAACAAACAGGATAAACTCATTTTTGGATGTTCCCGAATTTGAAAGAGTGGAGACTCCAATTATTATTAACAAATTTGAGATAGAAAATGAATTTAGACTTTCTCCAATCGATGATGCGCCTCCTCGTTTTAGAATCCAATCCGATGTTAAAAGTCCACCACGGCTTGGCTCATTTACTAGTTCATTTGCTCGCAAAGTCTCAAGAGAAATGAAAATAACCACAGGAATACAAATAACAAATGGACCCCGAGTAGGCGGCGGCGAATCCGGCGATGGTGTTCGACGCGACATAGACACAGGATTGATCGAGGAGTTCCCAGGCGCTAGAACGTTTGAGATAATTGATGCAAGAAGGGAAGACCCATTTGAATCTGAGAGAGTTTCTGATAGAATTAGTGGACTCCCTGGACCTCCGAGGGGAAACCCTGGTAGTGGAGGCTATTAATAATGACTCTTAAGACCTTAAATGTTGCTGATACAAACTTGCTTTCTGGCTCTAGCGAATTAATTCGTCAAGCCTTGATGGGATATTTTGTAAACGAAGAATCCGGGTTTCGAGATCAAGAAGTTGAGGTAAACTCGATTATCATCCAAATTGGTAGCGCCCCTGACACAATCAGAAAAGTTGATACATTTTCATTAATAAATTCAACTAAATTTGCTTCTCGTTTATACGGAAGCTCTGATGAACAAAACATTCGCTCCGATGAAGAGTGGAAGAGATATGTTATTGGCGGGACGTTTGGTACAGCCACATACCCTGGGATTTACGACGATAATATCTATTTTGATCATAGAGTTAGGATTCAACTACCCTTATATCAAGATGAGATAAGTAATTCATCCGATACGATTAGCGGCTATTCTAGAGCCGAATATTATAATTTCTACAATCGATATCAAAGTAATTTAAATTCTATCGATAGTGAGCATCTTATACCAAATTATTACTTTTTGTTTTCCCCGCTCTCTAATGATTCAGACATACAAAGTTTTGCAAATCTAGAAGGAACTCTGAAAATAGATGAAGTGACTTCAATCTTTTCTTACACCGATAGTGATACTCTAGTTCCTAGATATCAATATGTAAATGTGAGTCAATATCTGAATATAGATTACACTAATCACTCATTTACGGATGATTTGAAGATACGACTACAAAATAAGTTACAGAACATCATTTTCTTAGATCCAGAGCAAACCACTGTTGACGAGGCAAATTCAGAAGCAAAACAATCTGATTTGACTAGCTTTGAAAACGACATTGTTAATAAGTTGTTCTCTCTCATGCCCATGTCTAACCATATTTACTTTGATACAGACTTTAGTAATGAGAGGAGCTTGATTGGAAATTTGATGATCCAGAATGATTATCGTCAACTATTCATGAAAACATTAAAAGAAGTCTTTACAGACGAGATAGAATTAAAAGCAACTCCACTAGACTTCGCTATAGATAATAGAAATTCCAAATCCACCAGTACTGTGTCTCTAAAAGTGTTAGATTTACCACAGATGCTTCTTTACAATTTGAGGAACCTTAGCTCACAAACAGACAATTGTGTGTTCTACGATAACAATTCTGAAGTCACCAGAGCCACGTTTGATACCGATGGGACATATCGTTTTGTAAACTCAGAGATTATCACAAATACTTTGAACGATGTTGTTGGGTTTATGAACAGCAAATTTGATACCATGAAGCCACAAGATCTTGAAGAATTTTTAAATTCTTCACTTGAAAATGAAAAGTATCACGAAACTCTTGCATACAGAATACAGAAAATTGGTGGACCTCCAACCGGAGATTCTAGAACTGAAAACACATTACAGAACTTCTGGTTTTTTAATATTTCCGATGCTATCCAATACATCGACACTCAGGTAAGATACGATACAGATTATACATACAAGATTTTCTCCTATGTTGCGATTCAAGGATTCAAGTATAAGCTTTCAGATCTCTTGGTCACTCGACAGATAGCCACTGAGCAGGCACAAGAAGAAGACAGACCAACAGAGCGATGCCTTGAATTCTATGATCCATTCACAGATGAAACAACCCCTAATTTGTTTGAGCCTGACTCTACGCTTTTAGGCAACTCATTAGCTTCAGCAGCACAATTAAAGACAGAACGAAGATACCTATCTGATCTGAACATAAACATAGAGCCATCTCTCAAGATTGTAGAAGTTCCAATACAAGAGAAAACTTTTAGGATTGTTGATAATCCCCCGAATGATCTAATAGCCACGCCTATGCAACCAAAAGATCAAAGCCAGACTCTTATGTTTTTCTTATCTTATGATACGTTTAGTCCTGACACTGTTATGTATCCAACAACTTTGACCACCGAAGACGTTGAAAACAAAGAGAATTATCTTCAAGGTAATGATTTGCTATCTGATGATCACATTCAATACGAGTCGGTATCTCGACCCGTTACTTTTGAAGTTTATCGACTTGAGCAGAAACCAAGCTCATACCAAGACTTTGAAAACAATCTTAGAAAATCTATCAACCTTGCCATACTTGATCAAGATAGGGTCAAACTGGACGCTACGTTTATAGAAAGAGTAAGGGCTAACAAGAAATACTATTACACATTCCGCGTAATAAACGAAAACGGAGTAGCAGGAGAGTTTACGCCCATCTTCGAGTCAGAGTTGATTAATGATGGCGGATACATTTATGCCGAATTTAGTCAGTTGACAGCAGAAGAATTAATAGAAGACCAGATTTCTCAACCGCTAATGTCTTTCAAGAAACTATTTAATGTCGTCCCAAACATTCAGCATCTGATTTTGAATTCTCAAGATGTAGATTTTACTGACTCTGCTTTCAATCAAGTTGAAAATTTTGGACTTGGTACAGCAAATGATAAGATTTGGGGCAAAACTTTTAAAATTCGTTTGACTTCAAATAAGACAGGAAAGAAAATCGACCTAAACATTAAGTTTAACAAGATGCAGGGTTGAGAGAATAAAAAAAACAAACTACTATTTATGTGAGAGAGGAAAATAAATGGGCTTTTTAGATAACTCTGGCGACATCATACTTGACGCCGTATTGACTGACGTAGGCAGAAAGAGAATGGCTGACGGGAACTTCCGTATTGTGAAGTTTGCCCTTGGCGACGATGAGATTGATTATTCTCTCTACAACCCAGACCACCCCTCTGGTTCTGCTTATTACGACCTCGAAATACTCCAGTCACCAGTTATGGAGGCTGCTACTAAGCTTCCTTCATCAATCAAATATGGACTATTGAGTATCCGCCGTACAGATCTAACATACTTGCCTGTTCTTGAGTTAAATGAGAAATCAGGAATCGACTCGGTTGTCAAGCACAACAGGGTTCTTCTATTAGCTGCCAATAAGGCGACCTATACCACGCTGTCTAATGATGCTAACCTCGGAACATCAAAGGTTCTAGAGCCCAACACTCTAACTCCTTCTGCGAAGGTTATCATAGAATCTGGTATTAACTCAAACGAAAGGCAGTCCACTAGAGAGAACAGAGACAACCTCTTAGTTAGCACAAACCTTCTCGATCTACAATTTGATGTTAAGTTCGACAACAGATTTATTGGCGGACTTGTATCATTGCAGCCTAGACAAGACCAGAGTTTTGCAAACAACACCGATGGTTCTAGAAAAATCACCCTAACAGCATTCAAGAGAAAGACTGCTGTTTCAGCAACTCAGTTCTTAGACAACTATGTTGGTGCAATGGCTGATGGTATTGAAGACTTGGTTCTACAATACTCTACAGCAAACACTGACCCAACTGGAACAAATCTCTCGCAGTTACCCGGTCCACGCGGTGGTATGACGGCTTTAACATTTGCACCCAGCACTGAAATTAACGCTGAAGGCTCAGCATCGCCAAGCTACTACACGCTTTACGGAAGAACGGGTGTAACCGGCACAGACCCAGCACTAGGCTTTGCGTCAACAGATGCTTTCGATTACATCGATACTACAGTATACGTCCAGGGTATGACCACAGGCGCTTCTATTCAACTACCAATTAGAATCGTAAGACAGCAGGCTTAAACGGAGAACTTAAATGCCTATCAATTATGAAGTAATAAACCCAAATACCGACGTAGCAACTACAAAAACGCTACTACACGAGGTTATCCCACTAACAGGAACCATTGTTAGCGGTACATACGGAACCTTCCCAAATGACGATAACGTCAAGAACTACTCTCACGGAATGTTTCAGTCAGTCTACGACTACCCTTACTTGAGTTCTTCTGCCAACCACATCTTTGATCTTACTGTTGGTTTTGACGAAAGTTCTCCACTTTCCGGCGCTGCTGGTTCTGTTCAGGAAACCAAGAAGATAAACATGTATAACCAATTCTCCCAAGTCTTACTTGGATACACTGGTTCTGCTAATACAGTACGTCTATTTGAATCTGATTTGACTCTTGATGGTAGTGACCCAATGAAAGAGGTCGTTTTCGTCAACTTTTCTCGCCTACTGACCAAGGATCAAATCAAGAAAGGTTCAATGAGCATAACAGTCGGTACTGCTTCTTGGGCTGCCCCATTCGCTGGAACCAAGACTTTCACAGATTCCGCTGCTTCAAACACTGGCGGAACTCTAAACACCGTTGGAGGAGATTATGGTGTATTGTCCAGTTCTGCTGATGGTGTTGGGGGAATTGTTTTCTACCAAGCAGGAATGATGGTCCTCACCAGTTCTATCTGGGCAGGTACAACCGATTTCTTTGATGACGGTTCTACACAGAGAACTATCGATGAGCAGTTGGTATCTGGTTCTATTTCTGGCTCTGCCGATGCATTCCGTCATAGAATGCAAAACATTCAGTTTAACAACACTACAGAAATTAACTCTACCGTTTACTTCTGCCGCGCATCTCACAATAAGTTTAACTACTCTAATAACCCAACATACTTGAACGAGAGCACTATTCGTGTAAAAAATGGCAATCCAACTAATCCTCCTATATCATACATCACGACTATTGGGCTTTACAATTCTTCAAACGAGCTTCTTGCTGTAGCCAAGCTATCCGAGCCGCTACGCAAGGATCCCACTAACGAGCTAACTCTCCGCGTCAGGCTGGACTACTAAGGAGGGCAAGATGTCCCTCAAGAAGTTTGGACGAAGCGACATCATAAGAAATGCTATGAGAGCAAATCCTCATAGCAATTTCTTGATTTATTCTTCATCTGTTTATTATGACCACCGCCCAATAGAGAGCGGTAGTTTCAGTGATGACATACTATCTGCTTCAGGCGGAATCAGCCTGTTTGAGTATAACATAGATAAGCAAGGCACAACTGGTTTTGATGAGTCGGATCCAACTCAAAGAACTGAAAAGGTAGAAACAACCGGACTTAATCCGCCAATAATTCCTTACGTCAATAAGGGCAGTAACAAGCAATTTTTAAAAGCAAGTCCAAGAACAAGAGAAAAAATCCAGACAGTCTCAGACGATTATGTCCTAATGAGTCAGGGACCTTTAACTGGATCTTCGTATTCCATGAGTGCCTCTATTACAAGAGAACTAATGGAGACTGCCGGAGGGAAGACAACAAACACCGTTGGTGCTAGTTCTTGGGAAGTCCCAAATTATAGGCACTATTATAGTCTTCGTAATTCTTTAGACTTTTATTCAACCCGCAGCCCCCACTATGCTGTTTCTAATCCAGATTGGAATAAAGACGAACAGGACATTAACCTGATTTCCGTTCCAAAGATTTTTTACGGAACACGTATCAAGCCCGGTAGCCTATCTCTTAAATTTTACATAACAGGCACATTGGTTGGAGAACTCCAAGACACCAAATACAATGGCGAATTAGTTCAGGTAGGACCAGAAGGTTCCACTGGCTCAGGCTCCGTTGCCGGTGTTGCAATGTATGAAGAAGGCTTTGTTCTTCTTACAGGCAGTTGGGATCTAACAGAGGGTGTTGCTTACGACTTTGATTCGTCAACAACGGGCTCATGGACAAGATTTGCTTGTGGAGCTAATGATAGTGTTAATTGTTCAACTTCTGCATCTTTCGACTTTTCGTTCAAAGGACACACAGAGACACAGGTTCTAACGATGTTCGCCCATGCTCGTAGAGGAGAGGTTAACTATTCTAATAACCCAACTTTCTTGGAGTATGGGCAACGTAAGGTAGAGATTTCTTCTTCAAACCTATACATCGAGAATGATAAACAAAAAATTAAAAATACGGTATCCTCAAGTTACGCTGGCTTTGATGCCCCGTTTGAAAGACAGGTATACATTTCAAGAATTGCGTTGTATGATGATGACAAGAAGCTTATTGGTATAGCTACTTTATCTAATCCTGTTCTCAAGAAAGAGGCGCAAGATTTGTCATTTAAATTAAAGTTGGACATATGATTCTCGGTATAGATGTTTCCACAAGCATCACAGGCTTTGCGATAGTAGATAATGAAGGCAAGATCGTGCTCTCCGAAGCGTGCGATTTACGCAGGAATAAAGATTTTTTTTCCAAGTGTGTTACCATAAGAGAAAAAATTTTAGACCTTTGCGATAGATACTGCACTCTACTTAACGATAACGAAGGCATAAAGCACATTTACATTGAGCAGCCCTTCACATTCTTCAACTCTGGCGGTTCATCTGGTAAGACTATGGCTGCCCTACAACGCTTCAACGGCGTGGTGTCGTGGATGGCTTATGAGTGTTTTGAAATACAACCCGAGTATCTTGGAGCAACACAGGCACGTAAACTTGTCGGCATCAAAGTTCCTCGTGGAGTAAAAGCCAAGAAGGTTGTTATGGAGCACCTGCTAGCCACTGACCCAGATTTTACAATACAGCGCACTCACAAGGGCAACCCCAAGCCGCAAGAGTTCGACAGAGCCGACGCCCTCATCATCGCGAGAGCAGGACTACAAGACATAGAGAATAAAAAGCTTGCCGCAGAGTGATCGTGGGTTTGTGATTTTTTTTAAAAAAACGGGTTTAAGGGTTTGTGATTACTATTTACTAATGTAAAAGGATAGTCATATGAAAACAGTTAGCGGCATTTATATCATTAAGAATAGAGAGACAAATAAAATTTATGTTGGTAGTAGTAATGATATACGGCGACGCTGGCGAACACATAGAAGTCTTTTAAAAAATAACAAACATCACAGTATCTATCTACAAAACGCTTATAATCAATATGGTAAAAGCTGTTTTGAGTTCATAATATTAAAAGAAGTCGCCATCGAGAAACTTCTAGACGAAGAACAAGAAATAATTAAAGCGCTTGACTGCCTAGCCCCAGCAGGTTACAATATGACTGTTAGTACACACGCACCGTTCGCAGGTTGTAGCCACTCGGTCGCTGCAAAGAAAGCTCAAAGCAAAAAGAATACAGGTAAAAATAACTACTGGTATGGAAAAACATTAACAGAAGAACATAATAGCAAGATAAGCAAGTCTAGAAAAAGATATACCGATCAGGAAGAAAAGAGCTTTTATCTTCGTATAGAAGGTGGAGAAAAGCTACAATCAATAGCAAACGAGCAGCGTGTTCATCCTACAACAATCCGCCGAGCGGTAGATCGATACATTCGATTTAAGGAAGAATATGATAGACGAGAGAAAAGCGCTACCGATCCTGCAAGTGACGCTGGGGCATTACAAGCAAACTTCTAAAAATGAATTTTATTTTACGTGCCCTGCGTGCGGTCATCATAAGCGTAAATTCGCTGTTAACATCAGCAAGAATGCTTTTCATTGTTGGATTTGCGATTATCATGGCCGTAACATTAGGCGTGTTATTAGACGCTTTGGTTCGTATACTCAATTACAGAGATGGGACCAAATTACAGACCGATCTGATCTTTCGAGATTTGCTGATCTCTTTAGTGAAGAAGTCGTTGGACAAATTGACGATAAAGTCGAACTCCCACCAGAGTTTGTGAGCCTCGCGAACAAGAATTTGCCCCTGTCTGCTAATCGTGCCTTACGATACCTACAAGAGCGTGGAGTATCAAGAGCAGACATTCAGCGCTGGAAGATTGGCTTTTGCTATGACGGCGAGTATGGCGGAAGAATCATTGTTCCGTCGTTTGGTGCGACAGGTTATCCAAATTATTTTATTGCTCGATCTTATGTCGGGCATCGTATGAAATACAAAAACCCACGCTCTTCCAAGAACGTGGTGTTTAATGATCTATTTACCAATTGGAATAATGATCTTACGATTGTCGAAGGAGTATTTGATGCAATCACCGCCGGAAATTCTGTGCCTATTTTGGGCTCTACGCTACGCACCGACTCAGACTTACTACGCAAAATTGTCCTCAACGATACGCCCTGCTACATTGCCCTCGACCCCGACGCCGCAAAAAAAGAAAGACGGATTATTCAGACGCTTTTGCGCTATGATGTCGAGCTTTACAAGATTGACGTAAGTGGGTATGAAGACATTGGTGCTATGCCACGAGAAGTTTTTAAAGACCGCAAGGCAAAGGCTACATTTATCGATAGAGACAACTACTTACTGCTAGATTTACTTTCGGCGGTATAAACAATGAAGCACACCTTTACCAGAGAACAAATAAAAACAATTATTGTTGAAGAGGTTCAAGCTGACCTTTTGTTTGAGAATACTAGCAGACAAATACTCGAAGAAGGCTTGCTTGATACAGCCAA
>Ga0098049_1000480_pt1 | contig 16346 bp, 8 predicted proteins | sample 13BtaG_FD_92582 | JGI IMG/M metagenome (GOLD analysis project Ga0098049, IMG submission 92582) | Marine viral communities from the Subarctic Pacific Ocean - 13B_ETSP_OMZ_AT15268_CsCl metaG | ecosystem: Environmental > Aquatic > Marine > Oceanic | place: Subarctic Pacific Ocean | collected 2015-01-16
CCTGCTTCTATAGAAGGAGTTTTAATCCCAGCTGGTACAACTACAGTTTATGATCAAATTCTTGGTACGAACATTAGACGTCCTTTCTTACACGTAAGATATAGAGCGTCTCAAGGTGACGACAGAAGAATGAAGTCTTGGTTAACAGGTTCTGCTGGTGGAGCATTCACTAGTGATCTTGATGCTATGGAAGTAAACTTCCTTTCAGAAAGATGTCTTGTTACTCAAGCAAGAAACAATTTCGTTTTATTCCAAGGAATATAACATTGTTTAATAAGGTAAGGGTGCTTCGGCACCCAATACCTTTATTTTTAACTATTTAATTATATTATATTATGGCAAAAGAAAAAACACAAGAGGTGGTAATAGAAAAACCAAAAATGGTTGCACCACCAATCAAAAAAATACCAGTTAAAAAAGATAGCTGGGAAATAAAAGATAGACAATATTATCTTGCAGGAGGTAAAGAGCCTTTAACATTAACTATTCCAGGTAGACATACAGCAAAACATCCTTTATTATGGTTTGACCCAGCTACTAATACTCAAAGAGAAATTAGATATGCAACAAACCAAAATTCAGTATTTGTTGATGAACAAAAAGGAGAGGTTACATTAGGTCACATTACATTTAGAGATGGAACTTTAAATGTTCCTAAAGAAAAAGTTGCATTACAAAAATTACTTTCCTTATATCATCCTATGGGTGGAAAAAGATATTTAGAAAGAAAACCAGTAATGGAAGCAGCTAGTGAATTAGATCAAATGGAATGGGAGATTGATGCATTAAATGCTGCAAGAAATATGGAGATAGATAAACAAGAAGCAATTCTAAGAGTAGAAATTGGTTCAGGAGTAAACTCTTTAAGTTCTAAGGAAATTAGAAGAGATGTTATTCGTTTAGCTAAAATGAATCCAAAATTATTTTTACAATTAGCTCAAGATGAGAATGTAGAATTAAGGAATTTCGTAATTAAAGCATGTGAAGAAGATATTATATATCTTGCAAATGATCAAAGAAGTTTCCATTGGGGAACAAATGATAGAAAGTTAATGACAGTTCCTTTTGATGAAAATCCTTATTCAGCTATGGCCTCATTTATGAAAACAGATGAAGGTGTAGAAGTATATAAGTCTATCGAAAAAAGATGGAAATAAACACTAAATAATATAAGGCGGATTCGTCCGCCTTTATATTAAATTAATAAGAATATAATGGCAGTAAACGTAGATATAGTTTATAAAACGGTTTTATTAATCCTTAACCAACAACAAAGAGGGTATATGACACCTGATGAGTTTAACAAAGTTGCTACACAGGTACAACTTACTATGTTTGAAACTTATGCCAGTGATTTAAATCAGCAATATAGAGTACCCCAAAATACTACTGAATACGCTAATCGCGTTAAGAATTTAGAAGAGAAATTAGAATACTTCCAAACTATAGGTGCGGCAACTTTTAATACAGATCATTTTGTATTACCTACTACAAGTACAACATCTAGTGTATCTCAAACCTTCAATACTAATCCACCAGTAGATGGTGTGGCTAGTTCTTTCACAGTAACTAACTGGGATGTTTCACAAAATGCAGGAGCGCTTGTTAAAGTAACTAAAGATGGGGATGCGGTTGCATCACCCGCAGATTATAATTGGGATGAGAATTCTAATATACTTACAATGGCCGTAGTGCCAATTGTAGGATCAGTTATATCTATTGAATTATATCCTGTAGACTTTTATAGATTAGGAACAGTTATTTATAAAGGCGCAAAAATCGCACAATATGTGCAGAGAAATGAGCTAACACAATTATTACTTTCCCCGTTAACTCAACCATCAACTAATTTTCCATTATATTTATATGAGAATGAAAAAATTTATGTATATCCAACTACTATACAGACGGATATAACTGTGTCTTATCTTAAGAAGCCAAGAAATGTTAAATGGGGATATACAACTGGAGCATTAGGTCAGTATGTATATGCGCCAGGAACATCAACTCCATTTGATTTAGATGTAAGTGAACAAACAGAAATTATAATGAGAATTTTAGCATATGCTGGTATAATAATAAATGATCCTAATGTAGTTCAAGCTGCAGCATCAGAAGTAGCTAGTCAAGATAATAATGAAAAAACTTAATAAATGAGTACAATGCCAAATGGTGGTTTAATCACCGAAACTAATAGACAATATTACGCGGGAGCGCAGGGGTTTACAGTGCCAGCGGCAACTACACAGTTGGCCTTTACTTTTACTTTTGATACTGAATTAGTATTAGGTAATTGGGATCCTGCTCAAGTAGATTATGCTTTAAATAATTTTAAACTATATGGTAGTACAGATGGTTTAACATATGTAGAAATAGTACCGGGTTCTGCTTTTGCTGGTTATGGTCCCTATACAGTTGCAATTAATGGAGATGGAGAAAGTATTATAACTTTTGGTGTTGCAATACCTGCTACAAATGTTATAGTATGTCAATTAAAAACATTAGGTGGTGGTAATTATGGGAATCAAGACGCTTTTGGAGATACTGTAGAAGAAAATTATGGTAGCTATTCTTATTTAAGCTTAGAAGATGTAGTAAATAATTTTATGGTTGCTTATGTTGGCCAAGATAAATTAATTCCTAGAGTAAGTAGAACCGATATAATATTCCACGCTAAAAGAGCTTTACAAGAATTTAGCTATGATACATTGAAAAGTATTCATTCTCAAGAATTAAGTATACCTCCAAGTTTAAGTGTAGCATTGCCTCAAGATTATGTAAACTATGTAAGAATTTCTAGAATAGATAATTTAGGTGTTCAAAGAATAATCTATCCAGTAAATAATTTAACTGATAGTCCTTATAATACACCTACTCAAGATTCAGAAGGTGTACCAATACAGGGAAGTTTTAATGAAAATATAGAAGGTAGTTCTATTACAGAAGAAAGATGGAGAGGCGCCAATGTTAACCTTATTAGTCAAAACTATGACCAAGCTTTGTATAATCAAGGTATGGACTGGTGGGGATATAACTGGGGTTATGGTGGCTATTGGTATTGGGGATGGGGCCAACAATATGGTCAAGACCCGCAATATGCACAATATAACGGTTGGTTTGATATGAATGAAAGAGAAGGTAAAGTTTCTTTCTCTAGCAATTTAGTAAATCAATTAATAATATTAGAATATATTTCAGATGGATTAGGATATGATATGAATAGTCAAGTTCCTAAATTAGCCGAGGCAGCTATTTATGCTTATATTAATCATGCTGTATTGGCAAGTAGAATAAATCAACCTGAATATATAGTTCAAAGATATAAAAAAGAAGCAAGTACTAAACTAAGAAATGCTAAAATAAGGTTATCAAATATTAAGCTTGATGAAATAGTTCAAGTAATGCGTGGTAAAGCGAAATGGATAAAACGATAAAACTATGCCAGAAATAAAGAATACTTTTCTAAAATCTAAGATGAATAAAGACTTAGATGATAGATTAATACCAAATGGCGAATATCGAGATGCACAAAATCTACAAATAAGTAGATCAGAAGGCTCTAGTGTTGGTGAATTTGAGAATATTCCTGGTAATATACAAAGAGCTTATCTTAATACAGGTAAGAATGGGACTAGCTATACCGCTAAAGTAATTGGCCAATATACTGATGAGGCTAATGCAACTATATATATGATGAGTGCTGGCTATTCTGGTGATAGTGTATGTCCTAGAGATATTGTAGTATATGGTGGCTCAGCATTGCAAGGTGCTAGTACTATTACTTTATGGACTGAAGGTCCAGGTGGAACCCAATTAAACCCTCAAGAACTAGGGATTGAAGTAGGTATGGTATTTCAACAAGAATCTACTGGTGGTGGTTATACTATTGATCCAGTAGTACTTTCTATGAATGCAACCACTATAACACTTAGTCAATCAGTAACTATAGTTGGAGGTGGATTATCAGGTCCAGGGGATAAATTAACTATTGGATGGGCTAATACTATACATTCTTATAATACAAATACTCAAGTATTAACCTTATTAGTAAGAGGTGGCTTTTTAAATTTTCATCAAGATTATAAAATATTAGGTACTAATTTAGTAGAGGGATTATTATTTTGGACAGATAATAGAAATCAACCTAGAAGAATAGATGTTGATGCAGCAATGGCTAATGGAATATCTTATTATACAAATGAAGATCAAATATCTGTAGCTAAATATTATCCTTATGAAACACCTTTAGTATTAAATCAAAATATTTTAAATGCAATTAGTGGTCAACTTGCCAGCGCTAGAGCTGCTGGGTTAATAGGGTATGATTTAACAATGACCGCTATTACAGGAATTGAAGTAGGAGATATAGTCACAGGATTTACTAATCAAGGAGCCCAAGAATTATGGGAAGTAATAGGTATTACTGGTAGTGTTGTTACGATTTATAATAATTTTATTATGAGTCCAACTAGTGCGCCAAGCAATACCTTATTAACATTTAGTCGTCCTTCAATGACCTCGGTATCTCCTATTAAATGTAATAATGGATTTGTTACCACTATTGATAGCACAATGAGCGCAGGGGCTAAAGCAGCAGGTAGTGATATAACTATAGATTATAAATATAATAATGCCTCAGCAGCAACAGCTGGGCCGCAACCTACTCCTAATGTAGGAGATTTAATTATTAGTGCAGCTATGAGTTTAACTGTAGCTAATGATGTTAGGATTCAAAATATTAAAACTATAACCCCTGGGACTTCAATGGTTATTCAATTAACTCATGCTGTAACTGTAGTTTCACCAGGAAATGATGATATAACAATTTCAGCTAACCCAGATTATGATTCTAATTTTACTGGAGACCCAGATTTAATAGAAGAAAAATTTGTAAGATTTAGCTACAGGTTTAAATTTGTTAATAATGAATATTCATTATCAGCACCTTTTACTCAAATTGCTTTTATACCTAAACAACATGGTATATTTGGCGATGGCCCAAATGAAAGTACACAAGATATGACTAATGCATATGCTTCAAGCATAGTAGCATGGATGGAAAATAATATTGATAGCGTTGCGCTTAAAATTCCTCTTCCTTTAGGGGGAGCAACTGCTGCAGCAGCTGTTACTAGTTTAATAGATGATTACCAAGTAAGTGAAATTGAAATATTATATAAGGCAGCTGACCAAATAAATATAAAAATATTAGAATCTATATCAATTAATGACGGTATATCATCATATATAACGGCTTTACCTTCTACTAGTACTACAGAATGGTATTATACTTTTGATTATAAATCAATTAAACCTTATAAAACATTACCGACTAGTCAGAATACTAGAGTTTATGATAAAACACCAATAAAAGCTTTAGCACAAGAATTAATTGGTAATAGAATAACTTATGGGAATTTTGTAGAAAATCATACACCACCACCACCTATAGATTATGAAGTTATTTTAGCTGATAAATCTTTAGCTTATGATAATTACGCGCAATATCCTAATCATTCTATAAAACAAAATAGAAACTATCAAGTAGGATTTATCTTATCGGATAGATACGGAAGACAGTCTAGTGTAGTATTATCTAAAAATGATGATACCCCAAATACTGCTGGTTCAACAATATATGTTCCATATAAAACTTGGGATGATGTTGATATAGATAATGGATTATCAACTTATGAATGGCTAGGGAATGTTTTAAGAATTAAAGTAAATAATGGTATAACACAAACAACTAAAAATGAGCAAACTGGTGAACCTGGTTTATATAAATCTTATTCTGATACAGAAGTTGATGCTTTTTCTATTACTACTGCAGGAACAGGATATACAGTTGGAGATGCATGTACAACCGCGGCTATTGGATTAGGATCGGGATTTGCATTTACTGTAGAAAGTATAACAGGAGGAGGGGCAACAGGCCCAATTGGTGGTATTACTATAACGAATCGTGGTAGTGGTTATGTAGATGGAACTGAATTAACTGTGGCTGGCGGTACTGGAAGTAGTGCTAAAATAACCATTACTGTTAATCCACCTAATGTATTGGGATGGCAATCGTATAAATTTGCAGTAAAACAACAAGAACAAGAATATTATAATACTTATTTACCAGGTTTTATAAATGGGTACCCAGTAACACAAAATATAGATAGGGGAAGGGTTGCATTTGCATGTGTATTATCTGATAATATAAATAAAATTCCGCGTGACTTAAATGAAGTTGGACCATTACAAACAGAATTTTCTTCTTCAGTTTTGTTATATGGTAGAGTAAATAACCCACCTATTAACAATAAAGGCGCGGCTGGTGAATATTGGGATACTAGAGAAGACCCATGGAATGCTCAATATTTCCCAGGAAGAATACCAGATGAAGTTGTAGCTGTAGGTCCTGCAGGGCAAAGCGGCTTAGAATTAGCTACAGGATTTTTTCAAGATAATATTGCGGCTGCTGCATTTGATGAAGCGTCTGGTGCTAATCCTTGGGGAACAACAGGGGCTGTATCCAGTTTATATAATCAAGAACAAAATCCATTAGTAGCGGCAATAAAAGTAGGTTCTCAAGAATCTCAACCTAATCTAGACCCTAATGTTCTAACTACCTTAGGCGCACAAGTTACCGCTGTAACAACTGGGACTGCTCTTCGATGTATGCAGCCTTATTTAAGTGTTTCGGAAACTGCTCCTGTAGAAAGTTTATTAGAAATATTTTGGGAAACTTCAACTTCTGGAAACTTTATAACATTAAATAGAGAAGTAACTGTTGATTATGCTGGTGTAAGTCTTGTTAGTGATAGTACTGGTAATGTAGACGAAGATTATGCTATAGGTACTGCCGTAATGAGTGGATTAAACTTTTTAGATTCAGCTGGGAATATTTTAACATTAGATGAAATACCTACTATAACAAGTGTAATAGCCTCTACAGATCCTCCAACCGACGTTACTTCAGGGACTGCATTATTTATATTAGAAAATGATCCTGCTGGAGTAGCAAAGAAAGATTTTAGAATAAAGACCAACCAATTATTTTGGTATGGAGCTGCAACCGCAACTAAACCATTAACATGGACTTTATCTTTTCAAACTAGTTATTCTACTGGAACCTACATAGATGAGTTAAATAATGTTATAACAATTACTTTAAATAATGAAGCTCCAGATACTTTAGCATTTAATAGTGCTACCGAAGGAGCTAAAACTTGTGGCGCAAGTACAAGTGGTTTTGATACCAATGCTACAGTTTTTGGTACATTCAGTGGTAAAAATGGATCAGCAGATACAGCTAATGATCAACAAGAATTATGTTGGACTATAGCGGAAACAGCTAAACCAGCAGGTTCCACAGCTGTATGGAGTATTGATCAATCTGGTGTAGTATCTAAAACTGGAACAATACTTAATGGAACATATACATTAGAAGCGACATTAACAGATGCTGCTGACAGCTGTACTAGTTCAACAGGTAGCCTAAGTACTACATGTGATATTGATATAGTAATTGGAACTCCAGATACTGATCAAGCTATTTGTTTTGAAGATTATGCTGCTTGGTATAGTAGTAATGATACATCATGTTATACTGGAACTGGTAAACCTTTAGAGGTATTTTTTGGAGCTAGTCAATATATAGCTAATACCACTACAGTAGCTACAACTGGTAGTAAAACTGATGCATTTTTAAGTAGTGATATAGAGGGAACTCCTGGCGTAAGTGTAGGGGCATATACCAACTATTCTAATTTAGGTGTAAGATATTATAATGTAAAAGCAATAGCAAATGCAAGCCTAGGTACTGCATGTATACCAGCTAGAACATTTACAACGGGTGCATTAACTCAAGGAGTTATGGCTATAAAAGTAAATTTAGTTAAAGCAGTTACAGCTTCATCTACTGATTTTAGTACTAATTATACGATATTATATAGAACCAGTGCTGCATCAAATTGGGAATTAGCACAACCCTGTGCTTCTTGTGGAGGCGCAGCAGTAAATTCTCCAACTAGTCCTGGCGGTACAGTAGGTAATCATAATTTAATGGAAGTAAGTGGAGCTGGAAGCGCAACAGCAAGCACTACTTATTACTTTGATACACCAGGAGAATATGTCGTAAGAAATACACGTGTGCATGGACCTGGATGTACTTCATTTGCAGGAAATTGTACCTTTAAAGTAGAATATTGGGATGTAACTACGGGTAGTGGTGGAAGTGCATGTACAGCATGTACCGGTCCACTGTAATAATGATTAAAAACAAGTAATAATAATATATGGCTACTACTATAGAACTATCATATTTTAACACCTTTTGGTTAAAGAGATTAAAGAACTATGTTCAGAACGATGAAGGTAGTACTACAGCTGGTACAAATGGGTTAACTACAGGTACAGCGGCAGCTAATACAGCAGCTAGATCGGCTACTAGTGGTTATATAACTCCTAATAAAAATGAAGATTGGTATATAGAAGAAGCTAGAATTAGAGGTGGTTATAATAATACTATAACTGATCTTGGAGTTAAGGCTTATATTGTAGAAGAAGAAGCACAGCAACAAACTCGTTCTAATGCTTTAATATATTCTGGGGTTATTAATACTAGAACAGGTATTAATAATACAAATCAATTTCCTATTGGTGAAGATATAACTCGAGGTGTAGACCCAGTAAGTGGTAGTATACAAAAACTTTATTCAGAAAATACTAACTTAATAATATTTCAAGAGAAGAAGGTTAATAGAGCATTGATAGACAAAGATGCTATTTATACAGCTGAAGGTCAACCGATACAAACTTCTTCTAATGTAGTTATAGGTAAGGTTACTCCATTTGAAGGTAACTTTGGAATATCACAAGATCCAGAGTCTTTTGCAGTATATGGATATAATAAATATTGGGTTGATAAAGATAGATCGGCAGTATTAAAATTAGGATCTAATGGAATAACGGAGATTTCTAATTTTGGAATGATAGATTACTTTAGAGATACATTAGCTCAAGGAGGAGATATAATAGGTGGTTATGATATATATAATAAAGCCTATATATTAACATTAGGAAATCCTTCAGTTACATTATCTTTTGATGAATTAGTTAATGGGTGGACTAGCTTTTTTAGTTATATTCCGCAAATTACTACTAGTTGTTTAGGACAGTTCTATACGTGGCAAAATAATGCTTTATGGCAACACTATGCTACTAGTAATTATAATCAATTCTATGGTACTACAACTGCTTCTAGCGCAACATTTGTATTCAATCCTCAACCTACTATGATGAAAACTTTCAAAACAGTTAGTTATGAGGGTAGCAATGGATGGGAAGTAATAGATAGTAGTTTTATATCAGATGTAACAGGTGTAGATTCTAATCCGCAACAACCGGCATTAGGGGATGTATCTTATACAGACACAGTTAGTAGAATTTATAGTTATGATGAAGGGTATTATGTAGATCCTTCTACTCAAATTCCTTATAGAGCAGGGTTTGATAGAAAACAAAATACATATTATGCAGCATTAAAAAATAATTCGGCTGCTAGAGCTCAAGAAGTAATATTTGAAGGGGCTCAATCAACTGGAGTAAAAGCTTTTTATGCTACAGTTAAACTACAAACAGATACAACAACAGATCCTGGTGGTCCTAAAGAATTGTTTGCTGTAGGTAGTCAGTTCAATTTAAGATAAATTATATGAAATTAAATATTAGAAAACTAGAGGAATCTGATTGGAGTACTCTAGTTGAAATGTGGAAAATGTGGCCCGAATGGGTCCACCACCCCACTAAAGCAATGTTACCAAATAATGGGACAGGTGGTTTAATAGTAGAAAAAGGAAATACTCCTGTTGTAGCAGGGTTTTTATACGTAACTAATTCTAAAGTTGGGTGGATTGAATGGATCGTATCTAATAAGAATTATAGAGAAAAGGATAGAAAAAAAGCATTAGAATTATTAATAAATAGCTTAGAAGAAATAGCTAAAATTAATGGTAATGAAGTTATACTTAGTATAGGAAGGAGTAGACCCTTAATAGAAACACATAAAAAATTAGGATATACAGTAGATGAAAATCCTTCTTATGAAATAGCAAAAAAAATATAATAATATGGCAGCAATAACGGCAGTAGTCGGTACCGCGGTAGCAATTGGAGCAGGCGCAGTAGCGGATGCAAAAGCAAAAAAAGCAGCAGACAAAGCAAGAACGGCCAAAAACAAGGCAGAAACTGAAATGAATAACGCCATTAGGGATAGACAAGAAATAACTAATCCTTATGCTGGGATCACAGATCTTACATCTTTAGCTAGCGATTTAGCGGGGCAAATAACTAACCCATTTGAAAATTTACAAGTATCCACTGCTGCTGCAGAAATGCAAGCTGAAGAGGCTGATATAGCATTGGCTAATACATTAGATACATTAGAACAAACTGGAGCTAGTGCTGGTGGTGCTACTGCATTAGCAATGGCTGCATTAAAATCTAAACAGGGTGTTGCTGCAACTATAGAAAAACAAGAAGCACAAAATGCACAATTAAAAGCTCAAGGTGAACAGCATGCTATTGGCGCCAGAGTAGCCGCAACAGAAAGGTATCAAGATTTATCTATAGAGCAGGGAGAACGAGCACAAGATGCTGCAGCACAAGGAGAGGTGTTTCAATTTCAAGCACAAGAAGCAAGGAGTAATGCGGATATTGCACGCTATACAGGAATGTATCAAGGATTTGCTAAACAAGAAAACGATGCTAGAATCGCTGGGGTTAATGCCTGGGGATCAGTTGCTGGTGCAGTAGGAGGTATTGCGACTAGTACTATAGGCGCTGGAAATACAGCAAATTTTAAAATAAATTCATAATGGAAGATTTACAAAAGAAAATATTACAAGCCCATAACTCTACTCAAAGAAGATTAGCCTCTATAGCTACTAATAGAAAAGTTACTGAATCTGATTTTATTACTGATATAAGTTTATTAAATCAAAAAGCAAACCATTCACCAAAATTTACTAATGCATTTAAAGATCCTAAATTAAGTGAAAAAATTATGGGTGCTTTTAAAGAAGAGGCTCAGAGAGATGGTGGTGTTATATGGAGAGAAACTCAATTAAAAAGTAATGCTCAAAACTTAACACAAGAACAAATAAAACAGTATAAGCAAGAAAATCAAGATTATTTTCAAAGATTAGATAAATTAGAACAACTTGGTGGAAATTTAATGGTAAGTACTGAAGAAGTATCGCCTGATAATTTACCTACTTTTTTATCTAGAATTGATAGCTATAGATTTAATGGGAATAATCTGCGAGAAAAAGATTATAGTATGTGGCAATCTATGGCATGGGCTAATGGTTTTGATCAAACTCCTGATGTTAAAGTAGATAAAGGATTTAGATTTGAAAAAGACGCTAGCGGAGATGATCAATCTATATTTGAACAAAAAGTTAATGTGGCTATTGATAGTAAATGGTTTAAAAAATATTTACATAATAAACCATATGTTATGGATGATATATTAGCCGGTAAAAATGTAGAGAGAGATCCACTAACTGGTAGAGCTTTTTATACTATAAACGGAGAAGTAGATTCTACTCAAGTAGACAATGGTGAGTTACTACGTTTATTTGTAAGTGAGGCGCAAGCAGGTATGCAAGTGGGTAATGCATGGGAACAAGCTGGTGTAACTAAAGAATCATCTTTACAACCTCAATATTTTTTAGGGGGTAAGGTTATAGTGGATCCTGAAAAAGAAGAAGATACAGCATTACAACTTACTACATTTGAAGTAAATGATAATAAGTTAAAAAGAAATAACTTAAAATTTATTAATACAGAAGCTATTAATAGAAACTTAGCATATAAAAGTTCTGTAAGTCAAGAAGTAGAGGGGCTTTTTGCATCAGGTAGTGGTAATCCCCCAGTATTATATAACTATGCTGTTAATAATTTGGGAACAGATTTACCAGTAGGATTTTTTGAAGAAGCAGGCGAATGGGAGAAAGCTTATTATGATAGTTTAAGTCCTGTAGAAAAAGCCGGATTTATGGGTAATAGATTTAAATTTAATACTATAGGAGGTGGAAATATTAGTTTATTAAATTCACAAAAAGCCTGGTTTATGGATAAAATACTTGGAAAGAATTTAGATACTAAACTTCAAGAAAATACAGCTTCGGAAGAACCAAGTCTAGTTAAAGAAGAATTAACAGACAAAAACAAAAAAGGTAGGGATATGATTGATTTTTTAAATAAAAATAATATGCCTATACCAGAATTTTATATTAAAAATTTAGGAATAAATAAGTGGCAAGCGGGTATGAATGTTTATTATCAAATGTTACCAAAAGGAATTAGAAATATTCCTGAAAAGTTAGATCCTGAATTAGAAAAATTATTAAAAGAATACAAGTAATATTATATTATGGGGAATAAAACTGCACAAGTCCTACAAGATCAGGGAGCAGAAGTGGCCTTAAATAATGTATTTGATGAAGAATTAGAACAGACTCAAATAGATAAAAAAGAGAAGTCTGCAAAAGCAGATGATTTAAATAATTTATTTACTGGCGAAGATAATAAGGTAGAAGTACAAGAAGACCCTGTTACACCCAGTGCAGATGCTAATACAAATATTGGCGAGGTAGAACTGCCTGAGGTTTCACCCACAAACCCTGTTGGTTATTCTCCTGACAACCCAGAAGAAAGTGAGTTTTATAGACAGTCTGTAGACGCAGTAAATAGTATAACTGAAATTCAAGAAAATCCTATAATGGATACAGAAGGTGATAGAGTGACATCACCAGTAACTGCAGATTTATTTGGTTTAGATAAAAGCGCAGTAACATTAATAAATGTAGATGCAACTACTAAGGCTATAAATGAGGCGGCGGACAAAGCGCCTGATCTTTTAATTAGTAAAGATAGAGAATTAGAATTTACAGATGTACCTACTGATGATACAATAGAGGATATTCGTAAAAGAAAAAAAATATATGATGCTGAAACCAAACGTTTAATAGAAGCAGCTGGTGGTGAGGGCATGGCAGATGAAGATAAATTATATAATATAATTAATCGTGAAAGTGATCTAATTAGTAACGAAGAAATGGCTCAATTAGAGGCATGGGATGAGCGTCATTTACATGAAGATGAAGACCCAATAATAGGTGCTATATTTGATACTGAAGGAAATATTGCAATAGATATAAGTGAATTAGATGATTTAGATAGATGGTTTGAGGTAGACCCAGAGGCTTATAAATATATAAAAGATACTATTCTAACTAATGAAAAGTTTGGAGACTATGCTACATGGGAGGAATTTGCTGCAGCTAGTATTGAAGAAATTCAAGGCCTTATAAGAAAAGATCCTATTATAGCTAAAATATTTGCTAATTCTAATACTATTTTAGCTAATGAATCAAAATCAAAATTTGTTGATACTTTAGAAAAATATAAAGATCAATTAACTACTCCAGAAGGTATAGAAACTGCACAAAATGAATACGATACTTGGCAGAAAAACAGATGGAATGAGTTAATTCTTACAAATGGAGATTATAATAGTAGAGCATTACAATATGAATTTGCTGCTCATCAAGTACTAAAAGATTTATATGTACCCTTTGGAAGAACTAAAACTAATTTTTTATTTGATCTTGATAAAGATTTAGCAGAAGGAAAAATAAGTACTAATTGGTGGAAAGCTCAAGAAACTTTATATGGTGCTTATACCAAAGCTAAAAGTGGTTTGCAAGGGTGGAAACAAGCTCACGATATTAAAAGCTGGCAACGTGGGGCAAAAGCAAATACCCAAGTACAAGAATTAATACCACATTGGAAAAGATTAGGTTTAGAAAATAAAACAATAGCCGAAATAAGGGATATGATGGAGGATGAAGAATATTGGAATTCATTATCTGAGGCAGATCAAAAGATTGTAAAAGATTCTAGAGATCTTAAACTACCATTACAAATATGGAAACGTATAGGGAAGAGAAGTTCTGATGCTACATTAAAAGATATAGTTGATATTACATCTGAAGATCTAGCTGAAACAGGCAAAGAGGTTATAAAAGGAGTAGAGCAAAGGATGAAAAATAATCAAACTTTAAGTTTGTTAAGCGAAATAGACCCTGATGCAACTGATTTCTTTTCCGATGTTAGACGTGTGTTGGATCAGTCCAATATGGTTATTATGGGTGGCGGTATGGCCTTAAAGGCAACAAGAAATCCTTATGCTGTGGCAGTTGGTGGAGTATTAGACGCAATAGCTAGTGTAGATATTATTTCTCAAACTATGGCTGGTGATGTATGGGCTACTATTGATTCAAAAATCAGAGCGCGTAAAGGAGAAGACTATCAGCCTACTAAAGAAGATTACTTAGCAGAATTGGAAGATCCAGAATCTGTAAATATGTTTGAGAATCTTTTAAGTACTGGTCTACAGTTTGGTATGGAAAGATTTTCACTTAGTACAATGGTGGGTCTAGGTACGGCTGGGACTAAAACAATAGCTTCGTTAATGAGAGGACAATTCAGAAGCTTTATTACTCAATTACCTGGATTAGCATTAAAAAGAGAATTAGCTGGAATTACTGAATATTTAACAGAGGGATCACAGGGATTAGTATCTGATGCGAATGTTAGATTTCAAACTAGTGGTAATATTATGGAGGCTGTAAGTAATGCGGAGTTTGATGAGCATGGAGCTAAGGTAGGATATAGAACTGGTAAGTTTTTATTTGGAGCTGGTGTAGTAGTAAATCAATCAACTATTGAATTAAATAATATGGCCTTAATGATGGCTGATAGATTTAATTTAAGTGAAATAGCGCCTACATGGGTAAATACAGAAAGAACATTCAATGAAATAAATGATTTAATTAGAAGGCGTGTAGCTAAAGGCCAACTATCTAAAGAAGAAGGTAATAGGCAATTAAATACAATATCTAACTATAGGAATCAAGGTATGAAGATTCCAAACACAATTGATGGCAGAACTAAGCCTAGACTGCTTAGATTGTTATTACAACAGTCTAAATTAGCAGAGAGTATTAAAAAAACTGATAATAAAGACCTTAGTGGACCAGAGCTTTTAGAACTAGCAATCGTATCAGGAGAAATAAAAGGTATTATTGATGACGCACAAGGTAGAGAGGATTATTTAAAACAAGTAGGTAATGTTGCTCAAATTATTAATGCTAACAGCAAGGCTAATGTTAAAATAATTAAAAGCAAAAATGCTAAAGGCGTAGACAATCAAATAGAAAAATTAAAACAAGAAGGGTGGAAGATTGCGGCTTCTAAAGGAATGAGTACTAATTATGGTACTATTTTACAACAAGGAGATCAACAAGTTATTTTACTTAATGAACAAGAGATATTAAAAGATGGAGCAATTAATACAGCGGCTCATGAATTTTTACATGCAGTACTTTGGCAAACAGTAAAAAACAGTAAAGGAACTGCTATAAATCTAGGTAATAAACTTGTAGAGTACTTAAGTAAGGCCAATCCTGAATTAATGAAAAATTCAGAATTTAAAAAACGATTACAACAATATATAGATGATCCTCAAGTAACTACAGAACAACAAGCAGAAGAGGTTTTAACTTTATTTTCTGAAGCAATATTAGATGGCGCTATTTCAGAAGCAGAATTTGATGGATTTTGGGCGCCAGTTTCTGATATGTTTAGGCGAGTTTGGCAATCATTAGGGTTTGGTAATATTAGATTTGATGATGGAAAAGATGTTTATAATTTTATAAAAGATTTTAATAGAAGTATTAAGAAAGGCGAATTTACTAAAGCACAACAAACGATGTTTAGTGAAGGTGCGACTGGAGATTTAGTAAAAAGAAAATATATTAAAAGCGGTCCTGGGGCTACTTCTACAGTAGGGGCTAGAAAAGGAGTTAAAGATCCAGAAGAAGCTATAGTAAAAGATAGTAAAAAATTAAATGAGCTCACCAAAGATTATAAGAAAGATAAAAATACAGCTGATGTTATTGCATTAACCGAACAATATACTGCGGCTAGTATAGATGCTTTACAAAGATGGGCTGCAGAACGAAATGTTCCTTTTCAATTATATAATGAACAAGGTGGTTTAACCACTCAAGGGAAAGAGGCCTTAAGTCTTATAAATAAGGAGTTCGCAGATATAATGAGAACTGTAGACCCTAATAAGGCTTCAGTTACTACTTATTTAGATAAAGCAATAGGGCCTAGAGTAGGTGATAAATTAGTTAAAGAAAAAGCTAGGACAGGTAAACAAGTTAGTCAAGATGTTTTAACTGAAAAAGGGTTTGAACCTACAGCAGATAGACAAAAAG
>Ga0098049_1000481_pt1 | contig 16339 bp, 16 predicted proteins | sample 13BtaG_FD_92582 | JGI IMG/M metagenome (GOLD analysis project Ga0098049, IMG submission 92582) | Marine viral communities from the Subarctic Pacific Ocean - 13B_ETSP_OMZ_AT15268_CsCl metaG | ecosystem: Environmental > Aquatic > Marine > Oceanic | place: Subarctic Pacific Ocean | collected...
AGGAGCAGGTCATCAAGATGTTGCGCTCTGCATACGACCTCGGTGCTACAGCCCACGAGGAGAGCATTAGTATCAGCGGAGGAGGCTATGGCGGTGACATAGAGGTTGAGGTCGATTTACAAGAAGGTGGCTTCCAATACAACGGTACCGTCACTATAGATGCTGACGTCATCAAGGAGGCGGTCAGCTTCGACGACCACAACATGACCGACGAGCATCTCGAAGAAATCCTCAAGTCATGAAGGGCCGCATAGCTTGGACCGAGGGCGACAACTTATTCGTGGTGCGCAAGGGGCGCACCACTAACAAGAAGATTGCACCTGAGAAAGCCAATGTCGTACAGACCTACACGTTTGACTTACGTCAGGCGGCCATGGTGCGCTCGGCACAATCCAAGAAGGTAGACCGTGGCAACTTCTTCCGCATGGACGGAGCCAACTGCTTGGACTGCCCGCTTGCGAGCCTCAAGGGTTGCTACACACACAAGTACATGCAGTACTCCGGGTTCATCTCTATGCTGCGTTCGCTCAGCACCGAGGACATACACTCCCGTGAGCGCACCGACCTTGCTCCCATCAAGGACTGGTGTGCTGAGTCACAGCTCACCCGCTTCGGTAGCTATGGTGAGCCAAGCCTTCTGCCTATCGACCTTGTCTCTGACATGGCTGAGGCATCGGACACGCACACTGGCTACACTCACCAAGCCGGCAAGGATTGGGCTGACGACTACAAGGACTTCTTCATGGCGTCATCGCACGACCAAGAGGGCGCCGACAAGCTTCCGTCATGGCGTCACTTCATATCGTTGTCCAAGGGTGACAATGCCCGTGGCGTTCAGTGCCCGGCAAGCAAGGAGATGGGTTACGTATCCAACTGCGCCAAGTGTGGCCTGTGCAGTGGAGTCAAGGGCAAGGGCCGCAAGAACGTTACAATCAACATCCATTAATCCGGATTAATTACAATGAGTGAAGAATACAAGAAGCGAATACAGGACGCTGCAATATCCTGTGTTTCATTCCTAAGAGGGTGCGGCGTTGACCCCGATTCAGTGCCTACTGACAAGATGTACGAATTGGCCGCCATCTACCATGATTACGGACCTGATGGCGTTCGTGAATACCTCAACCTAAACGACGTCGGTGACGGCGGTATGCTAGTATGAAGAACTCAATCAAGACCCGTCCATTCGCCGAGGCGATGGGCCAAGCCATGGCCTTCGGTCATGCTGTCACCACGTGTGACATCTTCCAAAGCCCTGTCAACTCAGGGTATGTTCATGGCACAAACGAACCATTTGAATCTCAGTGCAGTATCGAAGACGCATTCAGTGGATACCAATTCGATTGTTGGATAGAGACCATGCGTCACGCTGAGGACATGGCTTCTGCTCGTGGCCACGACCCATGCACCTATGGTGTTATGATTCTGCGCACAGGCAACCTCGTCTTCATGAAGGTTGTGCGACACACGTACGTCGAGGGCAGGGCATTGGAGAGCTCAGAACTTGAGTCGTTCGAAAGCGATATTGTTGTAGACGCCGTGTACAATATCGAAAGGTTTGACTCCCCCATCCATGTCGGAACATGAAGACTTATCTGCAATGCGTGCCGTCATACAAGAGTTGTGTGACGGATACAGCATTCGCTATCACGAGGACGCTATCCTCAGACAACTAAAAGAAACCCTAAATACAATAGACAATGTCCTTAACAGACACAATAACAACCACGTCTGACTACAGTCAGTTCGAATTCACAGAGTACAATCGCAGTGTCGATGCCGCTCACGTTCGCAAGCTCAAGAAGCTCATCAAGAGACAGGGGCTTATGCAACCCATCAGTGTTACGCCTGACGGATACATCATCGACGGACAGCACCGCTTCCACGCATGCCGTGAGCTTGGCATCCCGGTCAAGTACATCGTCTCTGACGCCTTGCGTATGAGCGAAGTTGTGGAACTCAACAACGCATCCAAGCCATGGACCATCCCGGACAAGGTGCATAGCTATGCGGCCCAAGGCAACGAGCACTACATCAAGCTCGTCAACTTCCACAAGGATTGCGTAGAAATGGACAAGCGCATCAGTGTACGCATCGCGGCCATGATTGCTCAGGGCAGTGCCTCCAACGCCAGTAACAAGACCGGCAAGATGAACATCAGCAAGGGTACTTGGGAGTTCCGGGAGGACTATGACGTAGCACTCAAGAGACTGTACTCTTTGGGTCAGTTCAAGCGTTGGGACTTCTACCTTCGTATGTCTTTCGTCACTGCGTTCCTACGCTGTGTGCGTACCATGGATGGTTTCAGTCCATCGGAGTTGCTCAAGCGAGCCGAGGCCAACCCGCACCTGTTTGTGTACGCCGCCACTGCTGAGGAGATGCTTCGTGTATGGGAGAACGTGTACAATTTTCGTCGCAAAACTCACACGAGATTCTTCTGATTATGCAATATATTTACATCCTCCACCTCGAGACCGACACCCTCGGTATAGTGTGGTCTAAGGCATTCAGCAGTCAGCTATCAGCACGCAAGGGGTTGAGCAAATCCTTGGGTGAAGAACTCGGTAACGGCAACGACTTCAAGTCTGGCACCGAAGACACTGTGTTGCTTAGGAACGGCTCCCTTTACATCCAAGAAATTGCAATTGAAAACTAATGAAACAAGACATCTTTGAACAATACGTCGACCGCGTAACCGACCGCTTCGGCATCAGCCGTGAACAACTCTTTACCAAGGACAAGTCTCGTCATCTGTCTGACGCAAGGCATTGCCTGTACTACCTGTGTCACCAACGTCCCATTACAAGTTCATACATCAAGCACTACATGGGTCAGAACGGATACAAAATTGACCTTCCCTCTATCGGTCACGGAATCAAAAAGGTAGAGGGCGTGATGACAAAAGACCCCGACTACGTAACTCTAATCAATGAATTGAAATGAAAATGGAATCAGTATACAACAGCCTCAAGGCCATCGACGTCCGTCCAAAGGCGGAGAAGAAGGGACGTGCCGACTACCTCTCTTGGGCCCACGCTTGGGACATGATGAAGAGCAACTACCCTCAAGCACAGCGCATCATCTATGAGCAACCCGAGACTGGACTCAACTACTTCACCGACGGCAGGACAGCCTACGTTAAGGTGGGCATTGTAGTCAACGACTTGGAACACATCGATATGCTTTGCGTCATGGACCATCGCAACAAGTCCATCCCTATCGAAAAGGTTTGCAGTTTTGAGGTCAACAAGACCATCCAACGCGCCACCGCTAAGGCCATTGCGATGCACGGCCTTGGACTTTCTCTATGGACAGGTGAGGACGTCCCGTCTCAACCAACCGAATCCAAGGACGCCCCCTCTAAATCATCGAGCGAGCCAACGCGGATATCTCTTGAGGTCGACGATGACAATTGGAGCAAGGTTCTCAAGTACGTGGTCGAGAACAAAGACAAGGGCTTCGACAACCTGCTCAAGCAACTGCGCACCAAGTACAAGGTCAGCACTCCCGTTCAGAAGGCACTGAAAGAGAACCTATGAGCGACATCATCGAGGAGTTACGTGACGATGCCAAGTACTACGGTAAGGTCGGTAGGCAGTACATGTCCAACTCGGACATCAAGGTGCTGCTTGACAACCCGTCAAAGTTTGGTGTCCCCACCCCTAACAACACCGTCTTTGCCAAGGGGCGTCTCTTCCATCAGCTCATCCTCGAGCCGGAGAAGGCAGCCAAGGTCGAGAGCGTAAACGCTTCAAGCCGTACCACAAACATCTATAAGGACGCGTGTGCTGAGCGTGGCGTAGAGTTCATGCTCCTGACCAAAGAGATGGAGGACATCCATAGTTGGGCGAATAAGATGCTTGGTCACTACGACTTCTACGAGGCCATTCGTGCTGATGAAAACAAGTATGAGGAGCCCATCGTGGGAACCATCATGGGTCGGAAGTTCAAGGCCAAGGCAGACATCCTCTGTCCTGACCGCATCATTGACCTGAAGACGAGCGGCAACATCGACGACTTCAAGTGGTCGGCACGCAAGTATGGTTACGACAGCCAATGCTACATCTACCAAAGCCTATTCGGCGTACCGCTGGTGTTCTTCGCCATCGATAAGAAGACGGGTAGGATGGGCATGTACGAACCGAGTGAAGACTTCGTCCTCCGTGGCAGGGACAAAGTCGAACGGGCCCTTGAGGTCCACGACAAGTTCTTCGGAGCTAATGCCACACACAACATTGAAACCTTTTATATAACCCAAACACTATGAGTGAAGAGAAAGACAGGGTGTACCCACCCGCCATGAATTGGTCAGCCCCACGTGATGGAGCACCGGATTTTGTCAAGGGCAAAGTCGGCATCGTCGTCGAAGAGTTCGTCGAGTTCTTGAAAGCCAACGTCAAGCCCTCGGGTTGGATAAACTTCGAGATGAAGGAAAGCAAGGAGGGCAAGTACTACTGGGAGCTTGACCAGTGGGAGCCCAAGCAACAAGATGCAGAAGAGTCTCCGTTCTAATTACCCCTTACTCTGATGAACGGAGCGGGAGGGGGGCAACGGCCCCCCTCTTTTTTTTGTGACGCGGTGACAGATTTTTCTTTTCTCTATAGAGAGAGAGAGAGTACTCTATCTTTCCCTTCTTCCTACATATACGAGAGGAAGAATCGACATTCGTGTCACACCCCCTGACTATCAATACAATAGCATTAAAATATCGACACCTAAATCGTCACAGACATGTCACAAATCGTCACAGTCTTCAGAAATATCAGGGAAACAGCGACTCCCTTCCATCGCTCAGTCAAGTTTGTGCTTGACAGAATCAAGGATGGTTCCTCCAAGGACTTGGTCCAACGCATCCGCAAAGAGACGGACAAGGCCAACAGGAACGAGCTGAAGAAAGAGCTACCTGCGGTATGCTTCTCCGGTCAATTCAACAAGCGTTCTGACTCAGCTATACAGGAGCACAGCGGGTTCATCTGCCTTGACTTCGATAGCTACGCTACTAAGAAAGAGATGAAGGCCGAGCGAGACCGACTGTCCAAAGACAGGTACGTCTACTCTGTCTTCACCTCCCCCTCTGGTCTTGGGCTGAAGGCATTGGTGCGTATACCTCAAGACCCTGACAATCATACCAATTACTTCAACGCATTAGAGAAGCACTTCAACTCGGAGAACTTTGACAAGACCTGCAAGAACATAAGCCGTGTGTGCTACGAGAGCTACGACCCACTCATCTACGTCAACGAAGGCAGCGAGCTTTGGACAAGCATCGAAGACCCGGACTATGTAGAGGTTGAGGTCAAGCGTGACGCACCCACCATCCCCATCACCGACGACAACAAGGTGGTTGACATCCTTGTCAAGTGGTGGACCAAGAAGTACGGCATGGTAGACGGCGAGCGCAACGCCAACATCTACAAGCTGGCCATGGCATTCAATGACTTCGGCATCAACAAGAGCCTTGCTTCGCACATCCTCCGACAGTTCGAGCAGTCCGTCTTCCCGGTGTCAGAGATTGAGCGCACCCTCGACTCAGCGTATAGCAACACCGCCAACCACGGCACTCGATACTATGAGGACAGCGACCGTATCAACAACATCAAGGGTCAGCTCAAGCGTGGTGTGTCAAAAAAAGAAGTCCGCTCCCAACTCAAGGGCGAGGTTGAGAGCGATGTAGTAGAGGCCGTCCTCGAGCGTGTGGAGAGAGAGAACGAGGAACAAACGTTTTGGATGAAGAATGAGAAGGGCGTCATCAAGCTTGTGCCCTTGGACTTCAAGACCTTCCTCGAAGACAACGGGTTCTACAAGTACGCACCCGAGGGGAGCAAGAACTACGTCTTCGTTAAGGTCACCAACAACCTCATCGACCACACGAGTGAGAAAGAGATTAAGGATTTCATCCTTGGATACCTCATCGACCTTGAGGACAAGACCATCTACAACTTCTTCGCTGATGCCGTGCGCTACTTCCGCGAGGAGTTCCTTACCCTTCTCAGTACCATCGATGTGTACTTCATGGAGGACACCTCGACCACAGCGTACCTGTACTACCGCAACTGCGCGGTGCGGGTAACGACAAGCGGGGTGGAGACCATCGACTACCTCGACCTCGGTGGATACGTGTGGCAGGACCACATCATAGACCGCACGTTCACATCACAGGAGAGTAGCGACTGCGACTTCAAGACATTCATCGGGAACATCTGTGCCAACGACGAGGGTAGACGGGAGACCATGGAGTCTACCATAGGCTACATGATGCACGGCTATAAGAACCTAAGCTATTGCCCTGCCGTCATCCTCAACGACGAGGTCATCAGCGACAACCCCGAGGGCGGTACAGGCAAGGGCTTGTTCATGAACGCGCTCAGTCAGATGAAGAAGCTTGTGGTCATAGACGGCAAGGCGTTTGCTTTTGAGCGTAGCTTCCCGTATCAGCTCGTAAGTGCTGACACTCAGATACTTTGCTTCGATGACGTGAAGAAGAACTTTGACTTCGAGCGCCTATTCAGCGTAGTAACAGAGGGTTTGACACTGGAGAAGAAGAACAAGGACGCCATCAAGATTCCTTTCGAGCGGTCGCCTAAGATTGGCATCACCACCAACTACGCTATCAAGGGTGCGGGCAACAGCTTCGCCCGACGCAAGTGGGAACTCGAGCTACATCAGTACTACAACAAGGGTCGTACGCCACTGATGGAATTCAAGAAGCACTTCTTTGCCGACTGGGATGAGGAGGACTGGGCTGTCTTCGACAACTACATGGTGTCGTGCATGGCCGGCTACCTTAACACGGGCCTTGTCGAAAGCAAGTTCATCAACCTCGGCATCCGTCAGCTCAGTGCCGAGACAAGCCACGACTTCATCGAGTGGTGCGGCCTTGTTGGAGGAGAGGAAAACAAAACCATTGAGCCATACATCAAGCTGTACAAGAAGGACGTGTACCTAGACTTCATCCAAGAGTACCCTGACTATGGACCTACCGCCAAGCAGAGCATCTCACGGACTAAGTTCTACAAGTGGCTCGTGTCGTACTGCATGCACAAGTATGGCATAGCTCCGGAGGAAGGCCGGGATAGGCTGGGCCGATGGTTGCGCATCCGCAACAAGCATGAGGGAGAACAGCAAAGCGAGATGACATGGAGCTAAGAAACTATCAGAAGAGCATCGTGTCTCGGGCCAAGCAAATCCTTGGCGTCAATCGCTTCGTGTACCTAGCTATGGAGGTGCGTACAGGCAAGACCTTAACGAGCTTAGCCATCGCCGATGAGATGGGCGTAGATAAGGTCCTGTTCCTAACTAAGAAGAAGGCCATGGGCAGCATCAAGGAAGACAGCATGAAGCTGTGCCCCTCGTACGAGCTGTTCATCATGAACTACGAGAGCATACACAAGCTACCCGACTTTAAGTGGGACCTCATCATCTTGGACGAGGCTCATGGCCTCGGTGCTTTCCCCAAGCCAAGCAAGCGTGCTAAGCAGGTCAAGGCTTTGTCGCGTGGCGCCTACGTTATCTTGATGTCCGGAACCCCCACGCCCGAGTCGTACAGTCAGATGTACCATCAGGTGTATGGCATCCCGGGCAATCCATTCCGTAGATACAAGAACTTCTACAGGTTCTGCGACGACTACGTCGATGTCACCTCGCGCATGGTCAACTCCATTATGCTCAAGTTCTACAACAAGGGACTGCCCTCTATCCTTGAGGCAATGAAGCCATACACCATTAGCTTCAGCCAAAAGGAGGCAGGCTTTAAGAGTCAACTCAACGAGCACGTCTTGCGCGTACCGATGGAGCCACGGACGTATGCCATGTGCTCGGAGCTACGTAAGCACCGCGTTATAGAAGGGAAGAAAGAGGTTGTCCTAGCCGACACACCGGTCAAGCTTATGGGTAAGCTGCATCAGATGTACTCGGGAACGGTGAAGTTTGAGAGCGGAGAGTACATGGTCTTCGACCACAGCAAAGCGCAGTTCATCTACGACAGGTTCTGCCGAGATAAGATTGCCATCTTCTACAAGTTTAAGGCTGAGCTACAGGCGTTGAAGGATGTGTATGGCGACGAGCTTACCACCGACCTGAACGAATTCTACGATGGAGACAAGACCATTGCGCTACAGATTGTCAGCGGTCGGGAGGGCATCAGCTTGCGCCAAGCCTCAGCATTGGTGTACTACAACATCGACTTCTCCGCCACAAGCTATTGGCAATCCCGAGATAGGATGACAACCAAGGAGCGCACCGAGAGCGACATCTACTGGGTGTTCTCCGAGCGCGGTATCGAGACAAAGATTTACAGCACGGTGTCGAACAAGAAGGACTACACCCTAAAGCATTTTAAGGAATGGAGTACAACAACGACTTCAGGTTCGACCTGAGTCGAGGCAAGATTGGAGAGGAGCACCTAGCCAAGATACTAGAGGACAAGACACTAGAGGTTAAGACCGACAGTTGGATTGCTAAGACACAGAACATAGCCGTCGAGTATGAGAGCCGAGGAAAGCCCTCCGGCATCGCTACTACCGAGGCTGACTACTGGGTCTTCGTCTTTGACGGACGGTACAACAAGGAGGTCATACTAATAATGGACACGGAGAGGTTGAAAAAAATAGCAAGAGGCTACCACTCCCGTGGCAGCATAAAGAAAATGGGTGACAACAACACCTCTGTTGCGGTCTTGATTCCTTTATGCGAGCTTGTTTCAAAGGTCTAGATATTACCTTGTAGGTAGGATGACCGAGCAGAAGATACAGAGCCAACGCATCAAGCAATTAGAGGATGAGGGCTACTATGTCATCAAGCTCATCAAGACCAACAAGAACGGTATCCCCGACCTTGTTGCTATCCCTCCCGACTGCGGGGTTCTTTTCTCTGAGGTCAAGCGACCCGAAGGAAAGCTCTCTCGCTTGCAAGAGTACCGCCTTAAAGAGTTAAAAGAACATGGAGTCCGAACAGAAGTATATCGAGGCTGAACAAGCCTACGAACTAGACGAGAAGTTTGTCGATGGCCTCATGGACTTGCCTTCCATTGACCGGGTGCGTATCGTCCGTCAACTCAACGCCGCTGTAGATTCCTTCACACTCGATGAGGAGAATACACAGGTTGCTTCCGGTCGATTAGACGGGGAGATGTACTACGAAATAGAATACTACAAAGATGAGGACATGGTTATCCTCCTCGACTTCTCGGTCATAGACCTTGACGATTACCTCGACTACATGAACGAGGGCAAAAATTTACTACAATGATTCCCCACCACCCCGAACAAATCCGTCGCCTTGCCGACATCTGCTTTATCATCTTCAACGGAGACGTCTATGCCCGCACTCGCAAGAGAAAGGTTGTCGACGCACGCATGTGTTTCGCTATCCTACTAAAGGAACAGGGCTTAGGTCCTAGCGATATTGGAAACATCCTTGGCCGTGACCACAGCACCATCATCCACTACTTCAATAGGGGTGAGGCGCTCATGCAATCCGACAAGGCGTTCCGAAAGAACATGGTTATGGCCCGTGAAGATTACTCTGGTCACGACCCTGTGTATTACTACTCTTCTCCCGAACTTCGCAAGAAGTATATGGAGCTACGCGCAGACTTAGAGGAGGCCAAGGACGAGCTTAAGAAGCTACGCAACAACGCGCGTTACGACCGCCGCATCCAACCCATCATCAACGTCATCCGTGAGCGCACCAAGCGTGGCTTTGAGGACGATGCACTGCAAAGAATCAACAGGGTATACAACGGGTTATGAAGTGTCCAGAGTGCCGAAGGAACTTGATGTGGACCGGGGACCACGACTCTGATGAAGAGCGTGTCCCCGGCCTCAAGGTCTCTTGGCGCTGCGTCAATGAGGACTGCGAGGTCCGCACCATCGACGTGCATTGGGTTATCTAGCTCGTGGCGTTCCCGGGAAAGAGGCTTTATCCTTCTTATCGATGTCCTTGTAGATGGACCTCTGGTAGTGGTAGTTGATATCGTTAGCGAAAGGCAGCACCCCGGCAGCACCCGCCGCCTTGATAAGGAATCGCATTTGCTCCTGCTCGGCACGGGCCCTGTCTGTCCTTTTCTTTTTCATCCCTATCTCTTCGAAGGCAAGCTCACCGCCAAGGAGAGTGGCTCTAACTGCTGCACTCGCTGGACCAAACGACCTAGCTGCTCCGTCTAGGACCCTGTCGCTGAATTGCTTTTCAGGATTGATGTCTATGAGCGGCATCATCACACGTTTACCGAAACCATACTCTCCCTCTGCTAACATATCTCTGTTGAGAAGCTCTACCGGAATGGCAACAGCACCTCTACCAAGTTGACCCATTGTATTGCCCAATACTAGCGTAGCCATTCCTTGGACCACGGACTCAGAAGCGCGTTCAGCAAGGTCCTTCTCCTCGTCGTCATCGCCATACAGTAGAGCACCCATAGTGTCCCTCAAGGCTCCTGAGATAAATTGATAGGCAAACATCCTGCTAGTTACACCAGCCATTAGCCTTACACCATCTCGCCTACGCATCATCCCGTTACCCACCATGGCTTGTACAGAAGTACGAGCCGTGACATACTCGAATATGAGGAAGCGAGTCATGTAACTGTTTATGAATGTCCACAAATTTTGCGCACCATTCTGGTCAGGACGGATGGTTCCGTTCAGCATACCCAAGAACAAGTTGTCTGTAGCGCCGGCCTTGATGGACGTGTCATCAGCCTTTGCCGTAGCCAACTCTATAGCTTGGCTGTATCTATCCATATACTCACCATTGTTCTCCGCAATCTTTTTCATGTCGGGCTTCTGTCCCGTACGTGCCTCAAACTCCCGAGCGAAAGACCCAAACCAAAGGGGACGAGAAATCATCTGGTCCGGCTTTGTAATGAGGTAGTCGGCAATAGCTCCAGACCCCCTCTCTAATCGACCAAAGGTTTGGTTTATAATTTGACGGCCCTTGTTTGCAGCCTCGTTACGCATCTCAGTACGACCCGGAGAAGTGGCGGCACGCATCTGGTCTAGACCAGAACTTTCGAAGCGAGTGCCTTCACCACCGGGGAAAAGCCTTGTGGTCTGCATACTACCTACGTTCCTGAGTATATCCGTACCGTCGTTGTTATATATGTTTCTGTATGTCTGCCCTACCCTAAAAGCGCCGGGGTCTACCCAAAGGGCGTAGCTTGCGTTAGAACCTAGCTCCGCTACGGCCCGCTCTACCTGACCAAGGGTAACTTGATACCCCTTCCTTTTGATGTAGTTGAAGACCTTTGAACCTAAGCTGTCTTGGTTAACAGCCTGTACAAGCATATCCTTCACCAAGGTTTCAGATGCATTCATCAGTAACTGAACCATCTCCCTCTGCCTTGCATTCAAGTCTTTCGATTCTCCCAACTTATTGACCAGCCGCTTGTTGGTGCGAACGGGCTTGGTCATGTAGTAGTCGGTGAGAACAAACTTAGCACCACGATTTACTGATGCGAACGGGTCGAAGTTTACGGGGGGAGCCTCTCCCGCCTCACGTTCGATGAGGTTCTTAGCCCTTGTCGAAGGCATCATGTTTTTATTCATGACATCTGACAAAGCCTTGTCGCTGTCCTCTCCGTACTCGTTCTCTCCCTTGAGTACTACCCGGTGCATGTACTGAGAGTACGGCATGAACGGAACGCCACGGATGACACCAGCTACATACTGAGCTTTAGGTGTAAGCTCGTCGTTGATTTTACGAATCTCATCAGCCACAGCCAGCATCTGCTTACCGCCCTGTTCCTTCTTTATGATGGCCTCAATCTCATCGGCTGTACGCAATTCAATTTGGTCTCGGATAGACTTCAATACTTCTACGGAAGCGTCGTTGTATCGAGTACTTGTGCTGACTTTCTGAGAATTCTTGATGGTAGCATCGAGAAGGTCTATTGCCGAGAAGACACCCTTCACGTTAGGGTTAGACTCGAACTCCTTCTGCATCAGGTATGCCCCGAGCAAGAACTTAGCACGGGTAACCTTATTGGGGTTGCGACCGAGGGCCTTGATGAGTGCGTCTTGAACCTTATCCATACGCGCTTCGACAACTTGTAGGTCGGCGCGATATGACGCCGATGCAACGGCTAAGTCCTTAAACACAGCATCGAACAGGCGGGTAGACTTGAAGTCACCCCACACTTGGTCGATATAACGGGTGGGGTTCTTACGCCCACGGCGATTCAAACTAGTAAGGCCCGTCCTATCAATCAGTCTAGCAAGACCAGACTTATCGTTGAGCACAGACTTCATCACCTCCGCACGCTTGTTCTCCGCATCAATCTTCTCTACCAATACCTCCGCCATATGCGGTAGGAATCCGTTCTCGATATTGTTGGCTACGCGCAGTAGGTTCTTCAGCTCGGCATTATCTAATCCCTCAATGCCGCTGGTCTTGATAAGCTCATTGAACTGACGGAGTAGGATATTCTCTTCCCGGGTAGGGAACTTATGGGTAAGCTCAGGGAGGCCCTCTACTACACCGAGTAGGAACCTTGCCTCGTTCTCCCTCTCTTGCTGTAGCTCAGCCTCATCCCTCCCCTCTGGCTCGGGGAACAGTTCACCCTGATACTTTCGCAGCAGCTTGGCTTCGTCCTGAGTGATGACGCCAGCTTCGACCATAGCCTTTATGGTCTTGGCAATACTCACCTTGCCGCTATCGTCACGCACCTTCTTATCGAAGTTCTCGAACTCAGCCAGCAGCTCGTCCTTGGCGTTGAGCTCTTGGTCGATAGCATCGATGATAGTCTCGAGCTTATTACGTAGAGACACGCGGTTCTCTAAATCGAGCACGGCCTTGCGCTCAGAAAGCTGCGTCATAACCTCGGTGTATTCCTTGAGCACCTCCTCGGGAATAGCTTCCGCATTGATACCAGCTATAGTCCTGATGACATCGATGACGTCGGTGTTGATGCCCGTCTTCTCCTCCGCATACTTCAACGCACGCGCACGCATCTTGTTGAGGTCGTTCATCTTCTTTGCGTAGTCGGCATCCATAAACACCTTGTTCGCATACTCGATAAACGAATTCACGGAGGCTTCGTTGAGGGGATTGGTGCGAGCCATGCGGTTGAGCAACGCCGTAGCCTGAGCCGTTGTCAAGACACCCTCCTTACGCAGCTTAGCTACGTCCTTAGCAATCTGCTTCCTAGCCTCAGCGATGGCAGTAGCCGTGGTCTTAGAGCTCCGTGCCATAGCACGAATCTGGTCCCGCAACCCCTTCTTCTCCTGCTCAGAGAATCCATTCTTATCGAGCGGCCCGTTCAACAATCTGTTCGCTGACGGAGCTGACTTCATGTTGATGCCAAGCTGCTTCTTTACCCCACGTACCATAGCCTCACGGCCTACGTCAGACGCGTTCTGATAGAACCTACTCTTCTGTAGGTATCTGATTACATCGTTCTCCAACCTAGCCAAGGCAGCAGCGTCACGCTTCTTTACCGTAGGCAACCCTTGGATATCCTTGTCAGCACGGATGCGCTCCGTAGCCTTTACGATGACTCCCTTAATCTGCTCCTTCAGCCGGTTCTCTTTGGCTTCATAGGTGTCGATAGCCTGCTGTGCTCCGGGACGGAACTTCAAGATAGCCGCGTTGGAGTATCCCCTTTCCTTGGCGAACTTAACTGCTGAGTAGGTGGAGTCCTCGTCAGATATCTCATCGTCGAGACTGTCTCTTTGCTCACGAGCAGACAGGGTGCTCGGAGGAATCATGCCATCAGGGAAGTCGAGGTACTCGTCTTGGTATCTCTTAAGACCTTCGCTACGCAGGTCTTCGGCTTCGGCTTCGATTGCTCTCTCTTCTGCTACCTCCCGCTCTACCGCCGCCACATCGGCACGCTCGGCACGCTCGTCGGCACGGTCTTTCGCGATGAGCTTCTTGGGGTCGACCTTACGACCCGTATTGGGGTTGACGATATGGACGTCGTCCATCCGTGTACCAAACTGCTTGACACCAAAGCCATAACGCTTCAGGTTTCGACGTAGCTCGGCGGCTAGGCTCGACTCCCGCAAGCTTCCATTGGGGCGGAACTCATACCGCTCCACCACATCCGCCACCCGCTGCTCACGGGCCTTGGGAGCCTTAGCTTCGGCGAGTGCGTCCTTTGCTGCCTGCAAATTTTCCTCTAGTAAGGACTTAACACCAGCAGTGTCAGTACTCTTAGTAGCCCTTCGGGTTCCGTTGGCAGAGGAAAGAGCGTCTCGGCTAGTCCCTTCCCTCAAGTTTGTCGTACCATAACCCGTTTCATAACCGGAATTTGTATTGGCGATGTATATTTTTCTGGAGCCGAAGGTGTCGTCAGACTCCACATCGACACCATAGAACCGAGGGTCTTTGCCCGCATTGACAGCAGCAACCAACTGCCTCCAACTCTTGTACTTCGGGTACTTGGTGTTGTCCGGCTCGTCACGATTGTAGAAGTCAAGGTCCTCCTGAGCTTGGCGCAACTCCTCCTCAAGGAGCTGAACCTTTTCACTAACAACAGCAGGCGCCTCGTCCCGCTTTTCCTTGGCCTCAGCGATAGACATGGTACCGAGGTTGTCCCTGTATTCCTTGAGAGCCTTACGTCTAGCCTTAGACTTCGCGTCGGTCTTTCCCTTCAGCTCTGCCAGCTCGGCATCGGTCTTGCGAACCTCATCTTTCTTGGCCCGCCCCTCAGCTTCCAAAGACTCAGCCTTTGTCCGCCTCTCCGCCTCCTCAACGGTGATGTCGTCAAGGGCAGCACGCTTCTCTGCTTTCGTTGCCTTGGGAGCCTCCTCTACTGTCTCCTCTACCGTGGTTTCAGCCTCTACCTCTTCCTCTACGGTGGTCTCCGCCGCCTTCTTAGCCCGCTCGGCTGCGGCCTTGAGCTCAGACTGCTCGGCCTCCTTCGCCTCGGCTGCCCGCTTCTCTGCCTCAATCTTTTCCAGCACGGAGCTTTGCATCACGGCCTGCTCGGCATCAGTTAAGCCAAGCTCAGATGCCAAATTCACCGCCTTGTTTACTCGCCGCGTGGATGTAGCCCTCTGACCCCGCGTCATGTCCTCAAAGTCTAGAGCATCCATATACTCCAAGTAGCTACGCACCGCAGCCTCGAACTTCCCGAACGCCTCTACGCCAACCTTAGTTCGAATGGTAGCGACGGTGGGCTGCTCCTCTACGGTAGCCTGCTCCTCTACTACCGGAGTCACTTCAGCCTCGAGTTGCTTAATGCTTTCAGAGGTGTCTTGAATTTCAGACTCAATATTAGCGACAGCCTTCTTCTTATTATCCCTCTCTTTTCTCCCTTTTTTCTTGGCCTCACGGGCTTCGAATTCCTTCAAGTCACGCTTGGCCTCAGCCAACTTTTGTTTTAGGCTTTGTAGCCTTTCTTTCTCCTTGGCTAAAGTCTCTTTCGTTTCGGTCACATCCTTCTCCTCTACCACTTCCTCAACCGGGGCGGCCTCGACTTCTACCGTGGGCTCTGCCTTCTTCTTCTCGCCACGCAGCTCGGCAATCTCGTCACGCAAGGCAGCACGCTTGGCTTCAGCCTCTTCCTTCAGGCCAGCCATATACTCCTTCAGCTCCTCGCCTTCGAATACTTTCTTCGCCTCCTTCTTGTCCTTTTCAAGCTGCTTAGTAATAGCAGCCTGCTTCTTTTTAATCTCAGCAAGGCCCGCTTCCTTACGCTTCTTTTCAGCGAAAGGCTCAAGCTTAGACATAGCCTCTTTGATACCGGGCTTAGCCTGCTCCCGAGCCTCCTCTAGACGAGTAACTTCCTTCTCCGCCTCCCGCTCTAGCTTAGCTACGCGCTCAGCTTTGTCAGCATCAGACAGCTTCTTCGCCTTCTTTACATCGCGAATCTTTTTCTCGATAGCTTTAAGGTTACTGTCGTCAACAGACTTGAAAAGACGACGCATAGCAACAGAGAATAAACTCCCGTCTCCCTTGCCAGATTCTTCTAGCAAAACAAACAAGTCTCCAAACAAGTCGTTAGCTTGACCAACAGCCTTGCGCCGAAGCTCCTGAATGCGACCGATGGCAGCGTCAACTTCCGTCTCAGCCTTAACCTCAGCGGCAGCCTCCTCAGTAACTTCAATACCACCCACGTCCTCAGACGTAATGGCCTCACCACGCTCAACCTTACCAGCCAGAATCTCCATGGCATCGAGGACAGCTTGGTCTCCCTCAGACCAAGACGCACCGAGCTTGCGACCGAGGACGCTCTCGATTAAATTCTTGATGGCAACCTTAATCTTTGCCTTGACCTGCGGCCCGAGACCACGGTATCCACTGGCGATATAACTGAAGACCTCCGCCAAAGCTTCCTCACTGATGTCCTGCTGGTCATACTGAGTAAGGAAACTATCGATGCGGTTCTTCAATACCG
>Ga0098049_1000484_pt1 | contig 16292 bp, 22 predicted proteins | sample 13BtaG_FD_92582 | JGI IMG/M metagenome (GOLD analysis project Ga0098049, IMG submission 92582) | Marine viral communities from the Subarctic Pacific Ocean - 13B_ETSP_OMZ_AT15268_CsCl metaG | ecosystem: Environmental > Aquatic > Marine > Oceanic | place: Subarctic Pacific Ocean | collected...
ATCATCTTGTTGATCATAAATATCAAAAAGTGATATAGTTAAATTGCCGTATTTATCCATTTTTTGTTCCATGATATAATCGTATAATAAATCAACATATAAAGATATAGCACCTCATATGGCTACCAAAGAAGCTAAATTGTGGAAAAAAATTAACCAGCTTCAGAAAGGTCGTAAAGACTGGCATTTAACTCGTATTGAATCCTCTACAATCAACGGAATTCCTGATGTTTACGGCTGTATTAAAGGTCGTTCGTTTTGGTTAGAATTAAAAGCAACAGATGCTAAGAATTGTGGACTGTCTAAGTTTCAGGTTAACTGGCATTTAAATCATCAACAGGCTGGTGGTACTGTCCGTATTCTTAATGCGCATGCCTCGCAGACCGAGCTAGAACTTCTCGAGATTCGTGAGCCGGGTGTCGCAGTATCACTGTCCCGTCCCACGCCGTCCCGTCCCGACGTTGATAACTTATATAATATATTGATCCAGGCATCCGAACCAGGATCCGACGCCTCCTGAAGCTCGTCCCGTCCCGTCCCGCGTACCGCTGGGATTGTGAGTCATGTATATTGATCCAGGCATCCGAACCAGGTTTCAAGGCCCGGGCTTCCTTCTGAAGCCCGCCCCGTCCCGTTACCGTTTGGCTGGGGTTGTGGGGCATCAACAAAGAACAGGATGAGATCCTGGTTCCGGAGACGCCTCCGTGCTGGAGAAGCCTGTGGCTCACGCCCCGCCGTCCCGTTTCCCCGACGGATCTTGATCTGTTATATATAAGGATAGGACGTGCTCACCAGGACGCTTCCTTCAGCAGATGCCTGAAACAGTTGAGGGTAATTTGTTTACATGTAATATCTTTACATTCCTGTCATCTTTGATATCATGGGAGATGTAAGTAAACAAAAATAGAGAGGTATGATTATGGGTTTTGATGTATATGGATTAAATCCACAAATACAAGAGGGAAGTGTCAAGCCAGAAATTGATTGGAATACTGAGCCATCAGGCGAAGAAAGAAAGTTATATTTCGAGCAATCTCAAAAATATGAAGAAGAGAACAAAGGGGTATACTTTCGTAATAATGTTTGGTGGTGGCGAAGACTAGCTCAATATGTGTATGAGAATACTGATGAGATTTCTGAAGATACTTATGGTCTTTGGCATGAGAACAGTGGTCATCAAGTTGATGAAGTCATAGCTATTAGAATAGCCGACAGATTAGAGGAACTTATCAAGCAAGGGCACACTGCTGAATATCAGTCGTTAGTTGAAGAAGATATGCAAAAAGCTGAAAAGCACAACAAAGGTATTGAAGAAAAAATGAAAGCTTTGCGTGAAAAGGTAATCAAGCTGACTGGTGATAAGGATATTGCTCCAGCAGACTATCCAGAAATACAAAGCAAAGAATGGGAGTTTCTTTATAGCCAAAAGTCGTGGGACGACAGCTATCCGTTTAGTGTTGAGAATGTTCAAGACTTTGCAAATTTTTCTAGACACTCTGGGGGCTTTGAGATATGTTAAAGGTAAGTTAGGACTGAAAAGGATTTCATTGGGAGACAACACACCCCCGTCTCCCGTCTCGAGGGGGTTGGTTAGTGGTTAAGTTAACACAACCCCATTTTTTCCTGCTGGTTAGCTAATTTCCAGCAGGTTTTTTTTGTCTGCTCCCGCCGTCCCGTTCTGGGGACAATCTAGTTTGTCGTTACATATATAAGGATAGCATCACCAGGCTGAGAAAGTTGCTCATGGTTGTAATAATGTTTGACATGTATGGGGATACATGGGACACTGAAGCTCTGATCAACAACAAAGGAGAAACCTTTGCCTAAGAAACCAGCGGCGGCATACCACGCAACTGACTTTGCCTTACCTTTTAGAGGTAGGTCACAGGCGAAGATATATAACTGGTTGCCCCTTATTGTTCTTGATTATGACATGCAGGTAGATTTAGATGATAAATATCCAGATCTGCCCTATCAACTACCGTATGGTAGAAAACGAAAAAAATATAAAAAGGACGAAGAAGATGAAGACAACAAAAGAAAGAGGTGAAGTAATGAGAAAACTAAACAAAAAACAGAAAACAATGATAAACAATTTTTTTAAAGATCATCCAAAGGAGTATAGTCTTAAAGAAGATCAAGTTAGAATGGTTGAGAAGGTTAACTGGTATGAGACTGCTCACTTTGATATTCAGAATTACTTTACAGATCTAAAAATACAAGCAAAAGTAAACGAGCAAAACAACAGCGACTACGCAAAATTCAAGCGAGGTGAATTATGTTAACAACGTTTATTATTGGGTTTGCACTGGGTGCCATGGCCGTGGCCCTCGTGTTGCTGATCATCATGGATTGGCAAGATAAAAAGGATCTCAAGAATCGCGAAGGGAGGTACAAATGTTAATAGATACATTGCTACAGTTGAACCCCGACGCCGTTGTGACTGAGCGTGATGGCTTCGTGGTAATAGAGATACCGGACCACCAGGATCCGGAACCTGATGCTGAGGCTGATGGCGAAGCCCGTCCCGATGCCGATATGTGATGGGCGTGCTCATGTTTATTACGTGTGTCGTGCTCATCCTGGCGTTCTGGATGCCAGGACCCTTTCTTCTTGGTCTGATCATCACCGCTGGGTATTTCTTTTAGCCCCGCCGTCCCGCCGTGGCGTGCTTTCGATTTTTGATCTTTATGTATAAAGCCGAAGGTTACCGGGGCACACATCAGCTTCGTCCAAAGCTCGTCCTTTCCATACTCTGTTCCCCGTCCCGCCGTTGTGGGGTCGGGGTCGCAGGATCTTATATATATACATACGGGAGCTTCCTGCTCAGTTGAAAAATTCCTGCTAGATTTGCATAGAATTAATTTCATCTATTTACTATATATGGGTAGACATGGGAGATAATAGGAGTAATATATAAGGGTAAGTTTTTATTAATAACCAATAGGAGTAAAAATATGAGTTTACAAAATCTTAACCCAAGCTTTGTCTTATCAGAAGAAAAAGCAATTCAAAAACATGAAAGACAATTAATACAATCTTTTATACCTTTTCATTTTCAACTTAAAAGCGATAAGAAATTACTTGCTGATAGTAGAGATAATGTATTAGCTATTCTTAACAAGTCTAAATTTAACCAATATCATATAGTGGTTGATGGAAAAGCTTATAGAATATCTGTTGCTGATAATAAGAGAAAAACTGTTGATTATAAAAAAGTATTGAAAGCTTTAAAGGAAGAGCACAATCTTTCACAAGCGAGTATTGATGAACTAGTTAATGCTTATACATCAGTAACTGAATATCAACAAATAAACATAGGAGAATAATTATGCCTAATAATAACTTTGACTTAGTGTCATTTGTAAATAATCAAGTAACAGAAGTTAATCGTGAAGAAGTAGCACAATTCATGGAAGATAATAAAGTTAACTATGTTGTATTTTCTGCATTACTTGAAAAAGCAATTATGAATAGTATATTAAAATATCAAGGCACAGCACAATCAAAAGACTTGATGAAAGAAATTGCTATTGGTGTTGCACCATTAATGCAAAAATTAAATGGAGACATGGAATAGGCTAGTCTTAAAACTTGCTAGAAGTTTTATGCGACAAGGATTGTCGCATTTTTTTTGCCTATAATTTACAAGGCTCAATCCAAGATGCAAAATGCTTTGATGCTTTCCAGCACACGCCACGCACAAGCCCCAGCTTACAGCAAAAACCTCTTACATATCCTATTTCATAGATGCACATACTAGCAAAAAGTCTAGATGTGGTTATAATTAGCTTATGCAGACAGACCTAATGACCACAGAACAAATGAGGCTCGAAGTAGAAAAGCTTTGGATACAGCATGTAAAGCTTTGTCAGGATAATTTTTTAGCTTTTGTTCAAGAAGTCTGGCCTGATTTTATTTGTAGAAAATCAAAAGATCCAAGCCAGTGGGGCCATCATCAGATTATAGCTAAAGAATTTACTGATATCGCAGACCAAAGAAAAGGGAGGCTCTTAATCAATATGCCACCTAGACATACTAAATCTGAATTTGCATCTGTTTACTACCCTGCTTGGATTATCGGTAAGTATCCAAAATTAAAAATTATGCAGGTGTCTCACAATACAGAACTTGCAGCAAGGTTCGGAGCTAAGGTTCGTAACATTATTGACTCACCAGAGTACAAACAAATCTTTGGTGATGTGAAACTGCGTGAGGACTCCAAAGCCAAAGGTAGATGGGAAACTAATCAAGGTGGTGAATACTATGCTGCTGGAGTTGGTTCGTCAATCACGGGTCGTGGTGCAGATCTCTTGATTATTGATGACCCACACACGGAGCAAGACTCAATGTCCGATACTGCGATGGAGCGTGCTTACGACTGGTACACTTCAGGACCCAGACAGCGTCTACAACCAGGAGGCTCGATTCTAGTTGTTATGACCCGATGGGCCGAGGACGATTTAACGGGGAGGCTCTTGAAGGCTCAAACTGAACCTAAAGCAGATACATGGAAACAAGTTTCGTTTCCCGCGATCCTCGACTCAGGGAACCCAGTGTGGCCAGAGTATTGGGAGCTAGAAGAGCTAGAAAAAATCAAAGCATCTATTCCAATTAGAAACTGGTCAGCACAATACATGCAAGAACCCACTTCAGAAGAGGGTGCTATTATTAAACGCGACTGGTGGCAACCGTGGGACAAGGATCATCTTCCTATGCTACAACATGTCATTCAAAGCTATGATACGGCGTTCTCGAAAAAAGAAACCGCTGACTATTCTGCGATTACGACCTGGGGCGTCTTTTATCCTGAAGAAGGTGGTGCCCCGAATATTATTTTACTAGACGCGATTCGCGGTAAGTATGACTTTCCAGAACTTAAAGCCGTGGCTCTCGACGCACAGAAATATTGGGAGCCTGAAACAATCATCGTCGAACAAAAAGCGTCTGGTGAACCACTGACTCAAGAGTTTAGAAGAATGGGTATTCCAGTGGTACCATTTACTCCTACCAGAGGAAATGACAAACATACGAGAGTTAATAGTTGTGCACCCGTCTTTGAAAGTGGAGCCGTCTGGTATCCGTATGGGGAAAAATTTGCGGAAGATGTCATTGACGAATGTGCCGCGTTTCCACATGGTGCCAATGATGACTATGTTGATTCTATGAGTCAGGCCATACTAAGGTATCGTCAGGGGAACTTTGTTGAGTTATACTCGGACTATAGAGATGATGAAGATCTACCCGAAAAAACCTATAACTACTACTAGAGCGTATGGCAGAACAAGAAAAAACAATTCAAGAACAGAATCGTGAAAATCTAGGTGCGCTTGGTATCGGTGCGGGTATCGTTACTGGTATCGTTGCCAAAACCCCTATTGGTCGTCAAGCTAAAAAAATCTATTCAGGCATCAAAGGTTTAATAAAACCAAAAAATGAGATTTCTGATTTACCCGCAACTAAAGGAAATGAATTGTCTAACGCTAGATTTATTCAAGAAGATGAAACGTTAACTGCATTACAAAAAAGGCAAAAAGAGGCTCGTGAACAAATGGATTACGATGTCAATGTTGTGGATGACATAAAACAAAGAGTGGCAAGTAATCCTTTAACCCTAGGAGGACGCAACACGGCTGCGGATACAGATGTCAGTGTGCACGGCTCTGCTTTGTTTGATGCCATTGCAACTTTTCCAAACATGGGTAGAAAAAAAGGTTATCAAGCACCAGCAGAAGCTTGGGCAGATTATTTTAAAAAAGGACAGGTTGGCAAGATAGGCGATGTAAAAATAAATGTAACGCGAGACGAGTTAGCGGATACCAACATAGCTTACTTTGATGAGAAAAATAATTTAATAGGTGGTTATCTTAAACTAGCACAAGATGAAAAGGTACCGGTATCGGCAAAAACATTGTTAGAGATGGTATCTCAATCTCCAGCACACAATACCGCTCACATTCGTATGGGATACGGTCAAGATTTAAAACCAGTGGCAGAAGATTTTTTTGATGAGTTTGATGATGTAATAGCAAGAGTAAAAAAACAAGTTGATGACCTAGCTAATAAAAATGATATAGCTAGGCAAAAGGATCCTAATGTGCCTATCAATGCAGATGCAGTGAGGTTACAAGAAGACCTTGATGACTTAGTTGAATACTACTACACCAAAGGTACTGATTTTAAAGCTAGGAATTTTGGTGCTAGTTTGAAACCATCTAAACAATCTGATGATGAATTTATAAATTCGTTAGGAGGAGCTGTACGTGGATTGCGTGATAAAAGTGAAAGGTTTGATGATTTAGGTATACCTTTTGATACTACTTTTAATGATTTTATTAATAAATTTGACAATTTTGCTGCTGTGTTACAAAGAGAAATAGGTACCGGCACCAGTGTCAAACACAGTCAAGACGATGCATATCGTCTGTTCGGCCCAGAAACATACCACGAAGATTTAATTTATTTTAAAAACATGGACGGTGGTTCTGAAGGGCAAGGTATTTTTGGTTTAGATTTTAAAATGCCTCGCGCCAGACATTACTCTGGTGTAGCAGATAATCAGCTATATCATATTCGTTACGGTAGACGAGCTTTGGAGGGAAGCCCAAATGAAAAAGTTTATGTATTAGATGAATTGCAAGCTGATGTGCAACAAGCTACACAAAGGGAGCTTAGAAGAGGCAACCCACAAGAAAAAGAATCTTACATGAGATTTAACCCTACTAATTCTGGTTATTTAAAATCACTTTTCAGAGACAGACGTGTAGAAAAATATTATGAAATGGAAGATTTAATTACAAATCAAACTAACCTTGCTGGTAGATTTGACGAGTCTACTGCAAAAGAATATGCAAGATTATCTAAAGAGTTTGATGAAATAAGTGCAGCACAAGCAGATCCTAAATCAGGTAGTGCAAGTGCAGAGGAGTTGAAACAAAAATACAACAATTCTAATATAGATTTTCAACCGATGCTCGATACTGAAAAAGGATGGGGATCACATGGTATGAAATATTTAATCAAACAAGCCATACGAAATGATGTTGATTATATAGCTATTAATCCAGCTGAAATGGTATCTTTCAAAAAAAGAGGTAGTGACAGGAAAATTGGAACTTTACAATATTATGGTAACGCTAGGGGTAAAGCTGGTTATGAAAACTATACCATAGGTGATAAAAAAACTAATCCAAAGCAAACAGCAACTTTACCAAAAATTTTAGAAGACTTGGCTAAACAGTATAAATCTGAAGCTAAAACTATTCGAGTGGCTAAATCGGATCCAAAAAAACGATTTAAAGTAATACAGGAGGGAAGGTTTGACGCTGGCGAAGAAACTTTTACTTATGCTAATACGGAGCATCTTGCTGCATTTAAGACCAAACTTGAAGCGGAAAGATTTAATGAATTAAGAAACGGAAAAATAGTTGAAATGGACGCTGATGACCCTGATCTATATTATCCAGTATTTGGTTTAAAAATAACACCTGAAATGAAGTCTAAGCCCTTTAAGTTATATAAGAAAACAGGTGGTCTAGTAGTTGATATATTTAAGTGGTAGAATTTTAATATGACAAAAATGGACCCAAGATTAAAAAAAATATATAGCGAAAGAAAGCAGAAGAAAGCCACTGCTGGTATTAGGCAAATAGCTGCTAAAAACAAATCGCTACAGAGGTTACTTGCTAACAGCACAGCAAGGTTTAATCCGTTAAAAAAAGTAGGAGCTATTCCTACTGCTATTCCTATGAGTGCAAAAACTGGGAAATATGTTCAAGTTAAGTGTAAACTAGGTAAAAACAAAAAAACAAAGGTGACTTAATCATGGCTGTTGAAGACAATATTCAAGTAACGCAAGAAGAAGTAGATGCGGTTGAACCTGTTGATGTAGAAATTACAGATGAAGCTGTTGAACCAGAGCAAGTGCAAGAAGAGGCTCAGGATTTTTATGTCAATCTTGCTGAAGGCATGGATGAAAGAATACTAGCCAGTATGGCTAATGAATTACTTGCCGATTACAAAAAAGATAAAGAATCAAGAGGTGATTGGGAAAAGTCATACACTTCTGGTTTAGATTTATTAGGTTTTAAATACAATAATGAAAGTGGTCCTTTTCAAGGCGCTAGTTCGGTAACACATCCAATGCTTGCAGAATCAGTGACACAATTTCAAGCGCAAGCTTATAAAGAATTGTTACCTTCTGACGGGCCTGTTAGTTCAAAAGTCGTTGGTGCTTTGACACCAGAAAAAGAAGCACAAGCACAACGTGTTGAAGAATTTATGAACTATATGATTACTGAGGAGATGGAAGAATATACTCCTGAGTTTGATCAATTATTATTTTATTTACCACTTGCTGGATCTGCATTTAAAAAAGTTTATTTTGATGATGTATTGCAACGAGCAATATCAAAATTTGTACCTGCGGAAGATTTAGTCGTGCCTTACTATGCTACAGACCTAAAAGACTGTGAGCGTATTACACATCTAGTTCGTATGAGCGAAAACGATATTTTAAAAAAACAACAAATAGGATTTTATCGTGATGTAGATATTCTACCTAGTCGCATGGAAGATAGTGAAGTGCAAGACAAATACAATGAGCTAAGTGGTCAAAACCGTTCAGGTGATGCTGAGGGTGATTATCAATTTAATGTTTTAGAAATGCACGTTGATTTAGATTTAGTAGATCCTGAAAACAAAAGTGATGAAAAAAATATTAAGATACCTTACATTGTAACTTTAGATGAAGGTTCACGAGAGATATTATCTATTTATCGTAACTTTGAACCTGATGATCCATTACTTAAACGCAAAGAATTTTTTGTGCATTACAAATTTTTACCTGGTTTAGGCTTCTATGGTTTTGGTTTAATACACATGATTGGTGGTTTGAGCAAGACTGCTACTGCATCGTTAAGACAACTATTAGATGCAGGTACATTAGCTAACCTACCAGCTGGTTTTAAAACTCGTGGTATGCGTATTCGTGATGATGATCAACCATTTCAACCAGGTGAGTTCAGAGATGTTGATATTGTTGGTGGAAGAATACAAGATTCTTTCATGCAATTACCATTTAAAGAGCCAAGTCAGACTTTATTTCAACTTTTAGGCTTTGTAGTACAAGCTGGACAGCGTTTTGCAGCAATTGCAGACATGCAAGTGGGTGAAGATGGTAAAAATAGAGCAGTTGGTACGACTGTTGCCCTTTTAGAACGCGGTTCAAGGGTCATGAGTGCCATACATAAGCGTTGTTACTACGCAATGCGACAAGAATTTAGACTTTTAAACAATGTTTTTGCTTCATATCTGCCTCCAGTGTACCCATATGCGGTTTATGGTGGTGATCGTATGGTAAAACAAGCTGATTTTAGTCCAGAAGTTGATGTTATACCCGTTGCAGACCCAAATATTTTCTCAATGTCGCAAAGAGTGACTTTAGCACAGACACAATTGCAAATTGCACAGTCAAATCCGCAAATGCACAATGTACATGAAGCATATCGTCGTGTTTATGCAGCATTAGGTACAAAAGACATCAACACTTTGCTTAAAAAACAAGAAGAACCACAACCAAAAGACCCTGCACTTGAAAATGCAGACGCTTTAGCTATGAAACCACTAAAAGTATTTGAGTTTCAAAACCATGATGCGCATATTTTTGCTCACATGGCGTTTATGAAAACCAGAATGGTACAAATGAACCCACAAGTATACGCTTTATTACAAGCACACATTAGTGAACACATATCTTTCAAAGCTAAGGCTCAAGCTCTAATTTTAATACAACAAGAGCAACCTGATGTGATGCAACTACAACAAACTGACCCAGAAGGATTTAGACAGGTTTTTGATGGCGTGCATGCGGAAAGAATACAAGTATTGACAGAGGAATTAGTCGAACAAGAACAGCCTGCTGATGATCCATTGGTTAGATTGAAACAACAAGAGTTAGATATGCGTGCTGCTGACATGCAACGCAAGGGTGAAGAATTCTTAGTGCAAGAACAGAGAAAGGCAGATGAGTTTGACCAACGAATTGATTTAGATAAAATGGAACGTGAAGACAGTGAAGATGCTGGTAAAGAAAGAATACGAGTCGCAGATGATAAATTAGATATCATGCGTGATAAGTTGAAACAGGACACTGGTAAAGATAAGTAGGAGGAGCTATGTATACATTAGCAAAAATAATGGCCGCACATCCTAACAGAAAGATTGGTGGTCAATATCGCAGACTATATTTTCGTGGACTAATGCCACATAAATTATGAAAAAGTTAAGTAAAACAGTACCACCTAAACGAGGACCAAACCCACAAGGTTTAAAAGGTGGCGGTGATTTTGACCCTGAAGGCAAGGGCTATGATTATAAAACTTTTGATAAGTTGGGTGGTAAAAGAGATGCAAAAGGTCATGGGTTTAGTCGTAATCCAAAAACAGGTATGTTATTGAAAGGCCGTAAACATAAAACATTTAATCTTGGTGTAAGTGTTGATGAAAATTTAGGCTATGGTCTTAAAAAGAAAGGTGATCGATATTACACCGAAAAATTAAAACGAGGAATACCTGCTGGAAAATACAAAGATATGAGTAAGTTTTCAAAAGGCGGTTGTCCATTTCGTGATGTGGGCGCAAGAAGTCCTTACAAAGGAGTCAGTGCTATTCAAGTCAAAGGTCAAAAATTTATAGGAGTCAAATAATGGTAGGTTTAATTGTATCTGGATTATCGAAGGCTGTAGGTGGTTATTTTGAACACTCAGCAAAGAAAGCGAAAGCTAAATCTGATTTAAAAATAGCAGAAATAGATGCTAAAGTTGCAGTTCAAAAAAAGGTGGCGGAAGGTAAAGTCGAATGGGAGACCGCTATGGCAAAGGCTTCTGAGGATTCGTGGAAAGACGAGGCTTGGACTGTATGTTTTATAGCTATTATAATTTTTTCTTTCATACCTTATTTTCAGCCATTTGTTGCAAGAGGTATTGAATTTTTATCTACATTTCCAGAGTGGTTACAATGGTCAATTATGGCTTCCATTGCTGCAAGTTTTGGGTTAAAATCAATCGGTAAATTTACTAAGTAGAGGTACATGTTATGGCAGGTATGAAAAAAAGTAAGGGTTACGCTAAAGGTGGCGCTAAAATGATGAAAGCTAGAGGCGGTAAAATGGCCAAAGGTTATTCTAAAGGCGGACCTAAAATGATGAAGGCCATGGGCGGTAAAATGGCTAAAGGTTATTCTAAAGGCACCGGTAAAGGCGGTGTAAAAACTATGACACTCGCTCAGTTACGAGCGCAAGCAAGAAAAAAAGGTTATAAAATTACCAAGGCTTAAAAAATTTGTCACATTTAATATCAAACATACCTTTAGTTTTAAAGGCATGGGTTAGAAAAGAATTTACACATAATCATCGTGCGTATCACGGTGAATTCCTACACTGCTATGTTATCGCAGTCAACACTATTCCAGATCGTTGTTTAAGTTTTCAAGTTATCTTTACTGGTTGTGAAGATGAAGAGAATCGTTTAGAAAATCCTCATGGCGGTGCAATGTGGGCTCGTATGCCAATTACAGCATTGGTCGAAGATGAACCATTAGATGAAATGCCACCACCCATGCCAACACATATAGCTCAACCTTGGGATGTATCTTCTAGAGATCATTCAATTGTGATTTTTGATAGAACTAGTTCAAGTCCTTGGTTAGCTCGAATTGAAAACGAATTCTATACTGCTAAATATTATTTCACTGTAGATTATACCAACAGTGAAATAGCAGATGATCCAGCACAACATAAACAATCACATGTACTAGCTTTAACCGAAGGTCCGTGGAAAGGTTGTTTTGTAGCCTTACCTAATAATCGCGTACGCGTGACTTCACCTGCTATGTGGGTGACCGGGAATGGTCCACCAGACTTTGTGCCATCACAATGGACACATAAAGCAGAAGCGCATGACAGTTACATGGATTGGGAATACACCTTTAATAATTTGTACGCACCAGAGAAAAAGAAGAAAAAATAAATGCACGATCCAGATACTATTCAAAGTCTTATTCACTTTATTAGAAAAAGAGTTGATGAAACAAAAGATCATATTGTGTATGGGGTAGACAACTTAGAACAATTACAATATGCTAAAGGCAAGATCGGTGCATATGAAGCACTGCTTCAGGATTTAAAAGACCTGCAAAAAAATGAGGAGAATACATGACAAGTAAGTCAAACATCATAAAACCTGACTACATTAAAGATGAAGTCAATTCACCGTCTGAAAAAGAAGTTCCAAAACCAACACAAGATTATATAAAACACATGGATCGATTACCTGACCCAGTTGGCTATCGTATTTTACTTAAAATGTGGAAAATGGCTGAAACAACTAAAGGTGGTATCGCATTATCAGAACAAACATTAGAAACTTCTGAAATGACCTCAGTAGTTGGATATGTGGTAAAAATGGGTAACATGTGCTACACAGACACAGAAAAATTTTTAACACCTTGGTGCAAAGAAGGTCAATTTGTAGTCATTGGTCGTTATGCTGGAGCAAGATTTAAAACTAGTTTTGGTGAACATAGAATTATTAATGATGATGAGATTATAGGTACAATTGAAAAACCCGAGGATATCCTCGCACTATTTTAGGAGTAAAATATGTCAGAAGCACAAGTACAAGATGTTGAATTAGATACTGATGGTATTGAAGAAAGTTCTATTGATGTAGAACAGCCTTCTACAACTGAAGAATCTGCCGCAACCCCTGAGGTTGATTTAGGTTACACAGATCCAGTTAATAACGATAAAGCTGAAATTATCGAAGAGCCGAAAAGTGAAGATAATTTACAAGATGTATCAGAAAAAACGCAAAAAAGAATTGATAAGCTAACTCGTAAAATGAGAGAAGCAGAAAGAAGAGAAAAAGCTGCTCTTGATTATGCTAAAGGTTTACAAGACAAATATAATTCAACTAAATCAACTTTAAACTCTGTTGAGGATAATCATCTAAAAGAGTTTGATGCGAGAGTTGATTCTCAAAGAGAACAAGTGAAAGCTAAACTTGCGACTGCAACAGCTGATGGCGATGTTGATAAAATGGTTGAAGCTAATGATGAGTTGACAAGACTAGCAGTTGAAAAAGAAAAAGCTAGAGTTAAGTTAGCTCAAAGAGAGCAAGAAGTAAAAGAGCCTGAGGCGGAAGAAGCTGTTCCTCAAGCTCCAGCAGTAGATCCAAAAGCAGAAAATTGGATTAGTAAAAATACTTGGTTTAACAATGACACTGTTATGACCGGTGCTGCTGTTGAAAAACATAAAGAACTTGTTCAACAGGGTGTTGACCCAACCTCTGATGAATACTATGATGAAATAGATAAGACTATGAGAGAATATTTTCCTCATAAATTTGTCGAAGATAAAAAACCCGTTCAAACTGTTGCCTCGGCGGGGCGTAAACAGCAAGGACGCAGAACCGTGAAACTCACCCGTTCACAAGTAGCGATAGCTAAAAAATTAGGGGTGCCACTAGAAGAATACGCGAAATTCGTGAAGGAGTAGATTATGACTAAAAGTACAGTAAAGAAAACCTCACGCGCGAGCCAAGAGAAAAAGGATATTCGTAATAAACCTTGGGCGCCACCATCAAGTCTAGATGCACCACCTGCACCGCAAGGTTATTGTCATAGGTGGATTAGGGTAGAAAGTGTGGGTTTTATGGATTCAGGTAATGTTTCTAAAAAACTCAGAGAAGGTTGGGAATTTGTTCGAGCTGAAGAAGTTCAAAACGAAATCGGTGACCATGACTATCCAGTAATCCATGAAGGCAAACATCAGGGGTTAATCGGGGTTGGAGGCCTTGTGTTGGCAAGGATACCAGAAGAAATTGTCGAGCAACGCAAGCAGTATTTTCAAGGAATTACTGCTGATCAAGTTAAAGCAGTTGATAACGACATTCTAAAGGAACAACGACCAGAGATGCCTGTTAATATTGACAGACAATCTCGTGTAACTTTTGGTGGTAACAGAAAGTCTTAATTTTTTAGCTTTTGTAACCACATTTGTTTAACTATTTTATGGAGTTTAATTATGGCAAACCAAGATTCTGCATTTGGGATGCGTCCGGTAGGCAGAGTAGGTGGAACACCCTACACTGGAGGACAAACTCGTTATAGAATAGCTGCGAACTATGGAACAGCAATTTTCAAAGGTGATATGGTAATGCAAGTCACTGGCGGAACTGTTGAAGTACATGCCGATGGCGGTACAGTTCCAATCGTAGGTGTTTTTAACGGATGTCGCTACACAGACCCATCCACTGGAAAAGAAACTTTTTCCAACTTTTATCCTGCGAGCACAAATGCTTCTGATATAGAAGCGTTTATAATTGATGACCCAATGGTTATTTTCGAAATTCAAGCAGATGCTGCTTTCCCTATAGCTGACTTATTCGGTAACTTTGATATCGTTTACACATCAGCTGGAAGCACAACAACTGGTATATCCGGTGCTGAATTAGATGTAACTACTGGCGCAACAACTGCCGGCTTACCTATTAAAGCGATCGATGTTTCAAGAGATCCTGAAAATAGCGATGTCGGTGCTGATGCAACCAATGTGCGCGTAATCATTCAAAACCACATATTCGGCCAAAAAGGTGCCGGTCTAGCTTAGGAGGTTAACTATGGCTATTTCAAGATCCCAACTAGTCAAAGAGTTAGAGCCTGGGCTTAACGCTCTTTTTGGACTAGAGTATAACCGATACGAAAACGAACATAGTGAGATCTTTGATTCGGAAAGTTCTGATAGAGCTTTTGAAGAAGAAGTGATTCTATCCGGTTTCGGTTCGGCTCCTGTAAAATCTGAAGGTGAAGGTGTATCATTTGATACCGCACAAGAAGGTTATACATCGAGGTACACACACGAAACTATCGCAATGGCTTTTGCTATTACAGAAGAAGCAATTGAGGATAATTTATACGACAGATTAGCAGGTCGTTACACAAGAGCATTGGCTAGAAGTATGGCTAACACCAAGCAAGTTAAAGGTGCTAACGTACTTAACAATGCTTTTAACTCAAGTTTCACAGGCGGTGACGGAGTTGAACTATGTTCAGCAGTACACCCCCTAACAAACGGCGGTACATTTGCTAACGAGTTGTCAACAGCTGCTGACCTATCAGAAACATCTATTGAGCAATCTCTTATTGATATTGCTGCATTTGTTGATGAAAGAGGTCTAAAAGTTGCTTTACAAGGTGCTAAATTAATCATTCCAAAAGAACTTCAGTTCACAGCGGAAAGGATTCTTAAATCACCACAGCGTGTCAGTACATCAGATAACGATATCAACGCTATGGCTTCAATGGGTATGATCCCACAAGGCTATAGAGTTAATCATTACTTAACTGATACTGATGCTTTCTTCATTATGACTGATGCACCTAATGGACTTAAACAGTTTGTTAGAGCACCAATCAAAACTGCTATGGAAGGTGACTTCGATACAGGTAATGTAAGATTTAAAGCAAGAGAAAGATATTCATTTGGGTTCTCTGATCCTAGAGGAATATTCGGCTCTCCTGGTGCTGCGTAAGTAGTAATTTGGAGGAAAGATTAAGGGGACTTTCAAGTCCCCTTTTTTTTGGTTATAATAAACTGACTATACGAAAACTTGAATACAGACGTGTATAGACGACGACCTAAAGACTGTATTCTTATACTTAGGAGATAATTATGTCAAATTCAACATTTTCAGGACCACTAAGGTCGGAAAGCACAATTAAAACTATCAGTAAAAACGCAACAACTGGAACTATTACAGAGGTAACAACTCTTGGTGGTGCACCAGTTAGTTTATCTGATGGAAATGTAACTTTAACAAATGCAACTCATAGTGGTAGAGTATTACTTGTACCTGATGGAGGACAAGATAATACATATACACTACCTGCACCAATAGCAGGATCTATGTTTAGATTTGTTTACGCTGGTGGAGCCGCTGATGCAACAGATGCTTTAATCGTTACACCGGGTAATACAAACTTTTACATTGGTGGAGTAACATTTTTAGACACTGATGGAAATGAAGTAAGTTCAGTATTTTCAGACGGCAACTCAAATAGCAGTATTCAACTGAATGTTCCTGCTGGTTTTGACGTTATCGTAATGGGTATAGATACAACTAATTACCAAATTTTTGGAAATGTTACATCAACAACTGCACCAGCGTTTGCTGATCAGTAAGATAATAATTAGTGGGGCTACGGCCCCACAGTTTCTTGATTAAGGAGGGAAAC
>Ga0098049_1000485_pt1 | contig 16278 bp, 22 predicted proteins | sample 13BtaG_FD_92582 | JGI IMG/M metagenome (GOLD analysis project Ga0098049, IMG submission 92582) | Marine viral communities from the Subarctic Pacific Ocean - 13B_ETSP_OMZ_AT15268_CsCl metaG | ecosystem: Environmental > Aquatic > Marine > Oceanic | place: Subarctic Pacific Ocean | collected...
AGCGGTAAAACGCCGGTAATTTGCAAGGCTGGCAGCGTTGATATTAGTTGTTTGAATAGCTTAACCACAAGCTACTATGACACTTCAAAACAGCGCCACACTAGCTCTTTAGATATTACCCGCTTTGGTGAATTTTTAGAGCAGCAAGCGAACAGCTACCGCGATAAAATCGCAATATGGCAGCGTTGGGCAGACAAATCTATTGATAGCGAACAAGCCGAACAAGCGCTTATTCAAGCGGGTATTAGCCCACGGTTAACAAAACAACTGATGGATAGATTTGAAGTTGAGGCCACCAAACGCGGCAAAAGCATTTGGGCGCTAGCTTCTAGCCTTACTTACTGGGGTACACATAACAGCGAATTGTTTACTGTTCGCGGTTCTAAAACCCGCGATAACGTAGCTGCTAGCTTAGACGCTAGGCAAAACAAAGTAACCCGCGTTTTGTCTTCAAACGCTTGGCAAATGTTACAGGCTGCTTGATATGTTTGATTTAATAAAAGACATGCTAGGCGCTCTTTGTGTCTTTGCTTTGCCGCTTGCTGTTATCGTCATTGCCTATGGGTTTAGTTAAATGAATAGCCCTAAAGCATGGATGGAAAAGGCTAACGCTTTAGACCATAGAAACAGCGTGGCCTATCGCGTGAACCCAAAGCCGGAAAGCAAGCGCCGGATTAAAAGACGGCTTAAAGCTTTGCAGCGAAAGAAAGCAGCAATTGATAAAGCGCTAAATGAGTTAAGCCGGAAGTAAAACAATTTAGATACCCTTTCTAGAAAATCAACTATGGCAAATGGTGCATAGCGCCGCGCCTTGCGCCGCCTATTACAAAACGTAACGCGGTTAGATTTTCTTTAGGCGCTTATTTTTAGCCGCTTATTTTGTTTGATTTATTAGGCAATTTTAAAAGCGGTTACTTTGTGCAATGCTTTATTTTTTAAAGCTTAAGTTTTCGCCTTATTTTTAAGGGTATTTTAGCCGATTGCCTGACACGTAACGATTAACAGGCAGCAAAAAACGCCTATTTTACAAGGCTTTGGGCTTATTGCCGGATTTATTAGGCGATTTATTCTAGACCCTGCCAGCGCCACCCCCCCGTACCCCGGTAGCGTATACAACAGCGACATATTTTGGGAATTTTGCAACCGTAAAGCACCCATGCCTCTTACAATGTCAGCGAAACTGTAAACACCCTACATCTAGTGGCAATTGAAAATAATTCACTATGTCAAGTATCCTACGCTTGCACTAGTAGAGTGGGACTGTTAGAATGCTAATCACACTCAGTTAATTGTTTAGGAGACCACTGAATGGAAGACTTAGGGAACGATGCTGTATTGTTTGAAGATGGCATACCTCTATGGGTAGACGTTGATCTAGAAGTTGATGATGACGGGCAACTGGCTGTTGTTATCGACTTAACAGTAGATGAGTTTGATGAGATTACTATTAAGAGACCTCTCTTTGAGATAGTTGAAGGGTTGTTGGAAGATAATGATTATCAAATGCTCTATACTGTAGCAAATGAATTAGTAAGAGAATCTGAAAGACTTAGGGAAAAAGCACAGCGAATAGAAGACAGTACTGCTAATGTATCTGATTTATTTGACGCTGACTATGAATCAACCTAATCTATTCGGCTGGGAAGACGATACTCCAGACGAGACTTACACAGGCGACACTAAGCGTTGTTCTGGTTGCAGACAGGTTCTGCCCATCAATAGGTTTGGCTATAATAAGGCCAAGAGCTTGGGCAGGGCGTGTACTTGTAAGAAGTGTCTGAGGGAACACGGCTTTAAGATGCGTGAGCTACATGCCATGCATAAAGTACCGGATAATCATAGCTGTCCTATCTGTGAGAAGAGTGCAGAACAGTTATATTCACCGGGTATGGGTAATAAGACCCCGTTTAGATTAGACCATGATCATGATACGGGGGCGTTTAGAGGGTTTATATGTGACTCTTGCAATACAGGGCTGGGTAAGTTTAGGGATAATCCTGACCTGTTAAAGAAGGCTTTAGATTACTTAACAACATAGCGGGTATGTCTTGGTGATTGTACTCTTTAGAGTACTGAAATGGTATAATGAAGGTACACAATCACTAAGGAGAAACACTGTGTTAACTAAAAGTCTAGCTGTAATGGTCCATATGTTTTCTGGCGAAGGAGCCATATGTAAACGCATACAGCAATCCCAACAGCGCAGAGCAGATTACTGGCTGTTACAGAACATGTCCGACAAGAGCTTAAAAGATATTGGAGTTACTAGGGGTGAAATCTACGATAGAGTGTATCGCGGTTAACGGCTTGTAGCCATTTACTATAGTATACGGCCCCGAAGTACACTTCATTATAGCATTGAATGCCTGTTTCGTCAATTACTGAGTGACTAAAAAAACAATTAAATAAGGTATTGACCTCACCCCCTATTAAGTGGTAGAATGAAGGGGTAGGTCGTAATAAGGCTTATGAGTATGAACTTGTACTACATTAGGGCTGCTATACGTGAAAACACGGGGCAAGTCCTGACTTTCGATAGGATCAGGCAGCTTCTCTTAGAAGAAGGTTTGATATCCCAAGCAGAGCTAGACCATAACCCGATGGCAAAAGAGTTTGAGGGCTATGGTCGATACTTCTATACAGAAGAGTGTTCTGTAGATATCCCAACCAACCCTGAGATATATGTCCCTGAACTTCTAGACGAAAGTTTCGATGATTAACATATCAGCATAAAGGATTATATAATGCCTCAAGGTAAGGGAACTTACGGGTCAAAGGTTGGAAGACCCCCGAAGAAAAAGAAACCTGCTATGTCGAATGGTGGTATGGCCCATAAGAAGGGCAAACCTAAAATGATGTATGGTGGGATGGCTAAGAAAAAGAAGTAATGTTCTTAGGAGTCATTCTCTATTGTTTCAGTCCTACTGATGCATTCTCTTGCAGCATGGTGGCCCGTACTAACGGGCTATTCACTACTAGAGAAGAATGTCAAATCATTGTTCAATCTGAAATGGAAGCGATGGCTAACCAGCTTAAGGTTATAGCCCGTGCTAAATGCTTTGAGGTAGGCAGAACAATATAGGTTATCTTTCGGGGGGGAGATATGATAGCAGAAACACTGGCAGTCGTAGGGGCTGCTAATGCCGCGATTGGTCAGATTAAAACTCTGATAGGGCATGGACGAGAAATTTCTGCTATGGGTAAGCAGTTGGGTGCAATCCTGACTGCGGAAGAAACTCTGAAGGCTCAAGGTGATCGTAAGAAGCGTAGTTTGTTTGCCAGAGCTATGGGTAAAGATAGCAACTCCTTTGAGGAATTTCTTGAGTTAGATAAGCTGAAGCAAGCCCGTAAGGAAATCGAATCCCATATGCGGCTATACGGAAGACCCGGATTGTATGATGCTTGGGTGGATTTTCAGAGACAGGAGCGCATCCGTAAGCGTGAAGAAGCCGAAGAGCAAGCCAAAGCAAAGGCTTTCTTAATGGAAGTATTTCAGTGGGGTATTGTAGTCTTACTAGTAACAGGTGGTTGTGCTGGATTAATTTGGTGGGCTTGGCAGTTTAGATGACACTTATATCTCATTTTCCGCTTCCTAGTATGCCCTTTCAGACACATGTGAATGTTATATTTGAAAGTGGTCGTGGAGAGGAAGTTGAGAAGAAGGTTAATGCAGGGGAAGCTGGATCAGTGCAGCCTATAGATAAGGACACTCCGGTAGAGAACTTGAAGTTAGTTAATCAGCTATACGCATACAATCCTGATCCTAATAAGTTGCGTACCCCTGACGGACAAATAATAGATTTTGTGGTGGCATAATGGCAAAGACTAAAGCAGAAAAGATAGCCGCAGGTAAAAAACGGCATGGGTTCACGGCGGTAAATAAACCGCGCAGGGGTGGCCCAAAGAAGTTTGAAGTGCTGGCGGTTGAAGGTGATAACGTGAAGTATATCACATTCGGAGACCCTAATATGGAAATCCGAAAAGATAACCCCAAAGCCCGTAAATCTTTTAGAGCTAGGCATAAGTGTGACACTGCCAAGAGTAAACTAACGGCCCGTTACTGGTCTTGCAAGAAATGGTGATCTGATGGCTGCTAAGAAGAAACCGAAGCGTGATGCTTGCTACAAGAAAGTAGCGAGAGCCATGCCTAAAAATTCTGCGTATCGTTCCGGTCATATGGCTAAGTGCCGTAAGGTTGGAGCTAAGAATTACAACATCGGCGGTAAGAAGAAAAAATAATGGCAGTACGTAAATCAAAAAAAGGTGCTGCACTTAAGAAATGGTTTAAAGAAGATTGGCGTGATGTTAAAACAGGAAAGCCGTGTGGTCGCTCTGGAAAGGGTGATAAACGCAAAAGTTACCCAGCCTGTCGCCCTGCTTCACAAGCTAAATCTAAAGCTGCTAAATCTGCGTCAAGGAAAAAGACTAGCTCCAAGCAGATAAGCTGGGGCAAGGCAAAGTATAAAGGGTGACTAGTAATGGATGAACGCTTAACGCGGATAGAGGACAAGTTGGATAAGCTTTCCCATGCAGTAGTTACATTAGCGCGAATGGAAGAGCGCATGATAACTGTATTCAAACGTATGGATAATATTGATGATCAACAGAAAGCTATGTGGGAACGCATTCAAAAGCTGGATCAAATTACTAACTCCAGAGGTCACAAGCTACAGTTCTTTGAACGCATTTGGTGGATTGTATTTACAGCCTCTATTGGGGCTGCTTTTGTTTATATGAGGACTATAGGATGAAAACTGAAAAGCAATACACCGACAAGCAGTTAATCTTCTTAGATGCCCTTATGTCCGAAGAATGTAGAGGCAACCTACGAAAGGCTATGGACGTAGCAGGTTACGCCAAAGAAACTAGCATATCGTCTGTGGTCGGTGCGCTTAAAGAAGAGATTAATGATAAAGCCTCTATGACGCTGGCTATGAATGCCCCTAAAGCCGCATGGGGTATGGTAGACGTTCTTAATGATCCAAGTGCTATGGGTGCTAGGAATACAGTGTCTGCGGCTAGAGAGATATTAGACCGTACCGGACTGATTAAGAAAGAACAGGTTGAAGTTAAAAACACAGGCGGGGCAATGTTTATCTTGCCACCGAAAAGTGAAGATTGACTATATGGTTAAATAAAACTAGGCCAAACAAGACCGCTAAGATACCTTATGCTTATGTGGCGTCTGAAGATGATCCTCTTGTACTTATCCCTGACCACGATAAAGCTGTCCTAGTAGAAGAAGCATTAGACTACCTTGAGGAAGGTAACTCTAGTCGTAAGACTGCGGAGTGGCTTACCTCTAAGACAGGTGATAAGATCAGTCACCAAGGTCTAATACATATATGGAAGTCTAGGCGTGGTAAGGATAGTGATAATCCCTCACAACGTCTGAAGGACATGGCTAAGGCCAATCGCAAGAGAAAGCCTAAGACAGCGGAAGCTAAGAAGCTTAGTGCAGCCAAGCGTAAGCAGACAGACGCTAAACGTAGGCTCACAATGGCTAAACGCCAGTTAGAAGAACTACAGCCTACGGAAGAGCTAGATACATCCAACCTAGACTTCTCTGTGATTGAAAGCGAGAAGCAAAAGACTGAGGTAGTATTTGCTCCCAATGAAGGCCCACAGACAGAGTTTCTAGCGGCGTCTGAAAGAGAAGTATTATATGGCGGGGCGGCTGGCGGCGGCAAATCCTTTGGACTACTGGCTGACCCTATGCGGTATTTCAGTAACCCCAACTTCAACGGCCTGATACTGCGTAGAACCAATGATGAATTACGTGAACTAATATGGAAGTCACAAGAGTTATACCCTAAAGCATTCCAAGGCGCAAAGTGGGCTGAGAAGAAATCACAATGGACTTTCCCTAGTGGAGCCAAGCTCTGGCTTACGTATCTAGAAAGAGACCAAGACGTACTGCGCTATCAGGGACAAGCGTTTAGCTATGTGGCTTTTGATGAATTAACTCAGTATGCTACGCCCTTCGCGTGGAATTATATGCGCTCACGGCTACGTACAACGGACCCAGACCTACCCATTTACATGAGGGCTACAACAAACCCCGGAGGAAATGGACACGGTTGGGTTAAGAAGATGTTTATTGACCCTGCACCAGCAAACAAGAAGTTTGTTGCTAAGGATTTGGAATCAGGTGAAGACCTAGTATATCCCGATAGCCATGAGAAAGCAGGGGAGCCGTTGTTCTACAGGCGGTTTATACCAGCAAGTCTACGGGATAATCCTTACTTGATGGAAGGCGGTCAGTATGAAGCTAACTTGTTATCTCTACCGGAGATGCAACGTAGACAATTATTAGAGGGTGATTGGGCTGTAGCAGATGGTGCGGCCTTTTCTGAGTTTAGAAGTAACATACATGTCATAGAACCTTACGATATTCCTTCAGAATGGGTACGATTTAGGTCATGTGACTACGGGTACTCTTCTTACAGTGCGGTACACTGGTTTGCGATAGACCCAAGCTACGGTACTTTAATTAACTACAGGGAATTGTATCTCTCTAAGCACACAGGCAGAGACCTAGCTAAAGCTGTTATGGAAGCTGAAGGCTCTGAAAGAATACAATATGGGGTACTTGATAGCTCATGTTGGCATAATCGGGGCCAGATTGGTCCCTCTATAGCCGAAGAGATGATTGCAATGGGCTGTAGATGGCGTCCAAGTGACCGTACTAACGGTGCTAGGGTAGCTGGTAAGAACCGACTGCACGAAGTTTTAAAAGTAGATGAGATTACAGACTTACCGGGAATACAATTCTTTAATACATGCCGCCAAATTATAGCGGATTTACCTGTACTTCCTAGCGATCCCCGTGGTTCTGACGATATTGACCCACGATACGCCTCTGACCACGCCTACGACAGTGTTAGATATGCTGTCATGAGTAGGCCAAAAGCGTTTAGCCCCTTTGATATGGGCGCTGGCGTACCACAACAGAGTTGGCAACCCGCTGACGCAACATTTGGGTACTAAATATGGCACTAATGGACAAACCTACACCAGACGATATTAATGAAACAGACCAAACTGTTGCTCTTGATGAAGATGGCAACGTAGAAGAGGAAAACATTTCGTATTCTGGTGCGGTTTCCTTTGTAAATTCGCAGTATCAACGTGCAAAAGACGCTAGATTTTCTGACGAAGACCGTTGGTTAGACTCCTACCGCAATTATCGGGGTATTTACTCCAGCGAAGTACAGTTTACCGACACTGAAAAGTCAAAAGCATTTATTAAAGTAACTAAAACCAAGGTTTTGGCTGCATATGCCCAGATTGTTGACGTTTTATTCGCCGGAAGTAAGTTTCCGCTGGGTATTGAGGCCAGTAAGTTCCCAAATAACGTAGCAGACGCCGTTTCTTTCAATCCTCAAGCCCTAACAGAGGAAAAAATCAAGGAACAGGCGAATGTAGACTACGAATTACCTCAGTCTATTGTGCGTCCTGACATTGCCAAGGACTTGGGCATATATAAAGACAAATTAAACGCTATTGAAGACGAATTAGAGCTAGGTGCAGGTAAAATACCCGGTTCTATCACCTATGAACCTGCTAAACGTGCTGCCCAGAAGATGGAAAAGCTTATGCACGATCAGTTGGACGAAACTGATGCTCCAAAACACCTAAGATCGGTGTCTTTTGAGACTGTTTTGTTTGGAACTGGAGTAATGAAGGGTCCATTCGCTCAAGACAAAGAATACCCCAGATGGGACGAAGAAGGCAACTATGACCCCCTATTTGAGACAATTCCTAAGATGGAATACGTTTCTTGCTGGGATTTTTACCCTGACCCTGATGCACGTAACATGTCAGAGGCTGAGTTCACTATTCAGCGCCATAGACTAAACCGTACACAATTACGTACACTTAAAAAACGTCCACACTTCAGAGATGAAAGCATTGAGCTAGCTATTGAGGGCGGTGCAGACTATCAGCGTGAATACTGGGAAGATACCCTAGAAGACGATGGTAACACTGATGGCATGGACCGTTATGAAGTCCTAGAGTATTGGGGTGTACTAGATACAGAGCTTGCAGAAGAAGCTGATATCGAAATACCAAAAGAACTAGAAGACAAAGACGAAGTTCAAGTAAACATCTGGGTATGTAACAACCAAATCATCCGGCTTGTGCTAAACCCATTTACTCCTACCCGTATCCCTTACTTAGCTGTTCCTTATGAGCTTAACCCATATTCATTCTTTGGTATTGGTGTAGCTGAGAATATGACTGATACTCAGTTGCTTATGAATGGCTTTATGCGGATGAGCGTAGATAATGCAGCGCTCTCTGGAAACTTGTTAATTGAGGTTGATGAAACTAACTTAGTACCCGGACAGGATATGTCAGTATACCCCGGAAAAGTGTTCCGCAGACAAGCTGGCGCTCCGGGGCAAGCTATCTTCGGCACTAAGTTTCCAAACGTATCCCAAGAGCTTCTAATGATGTTCGACAAGAGCCGACAGCTTGCTGATGAGGCCACAGGTATCCCAAGCTATACGCACGGTTCTGGAGCCGTAGGTGGGGTAGGGCGTACTGCAAGTGGTATGAGTATGTTGATGGGTGCGGCAGCACAAAACATCAAGGCTGTGGTTCGTAACATCGATGACTACTTACTAGGTCCACTAGGCAAAAGTCTATTTGCATTTAACATGCAGTTCAACTTCGATAAAGAATTTATTGGAGACCTTGCTGTTAAGGCACGGGGTACTGAAAGTCTGATGCGTAATGAGGTACGTAGTCAACGACTACTACAGTTCATGCAAATGACTGCCAACCCACAGATGGCTCCGTTTGTTAAGTATGATTACATCTTGCGTGAGCTAGCTGCGTCTATGGACTTAGACGAAGACAAGATACTTAATGATCCGCGTGAGGCAGCAATCCAACAGAAGATGATGGCTGAGATACAGGCTATGATGCCCCAACAACCAGCCCCGCCTGAAGGTGCTGCGCCAGAGGGTGGACCACCCCCAGTATCTGATCCAACAGGTAATGGTGGCGGCAATATAGCCCCCGGACAAGCCCCAGAGCCAGACGCACAGGGTTTCACAGGTGGCGGCGGTGGAGCCAATGGCGGTAATGCACCTCAACCACAACAGCCCCCACAAGGCCCAGTACAGTAATGACAAAGCTATCAGAGACTTCTGAGTTCACAATACCTCTAAAGAACCTACTAAGCTTAATAGCTTTTACGGGTATATCTGTGTGGGCATACTTTGGAATTATGGAGCGGCTTGCTTTTATAGAACACGAACAAGAAATGATGCTTGTTGAAATTGAAGAGAATGACGATTGGATTGATGCTTTTGAGCCACCGTCTGAAGTTCAAGAGAATATAAAACGTGTACGAGAGCTAGAGCTTAAAATGGCAGAACTAGAAATTAGACTATCGAATGTAGAGAGTAAGTAATGGATACGCAATTCTACAGAGGGTTGCTACCCTTAGTAAACGATAAAGATCAGTATTCTTCTTTAAAGGACTATGCCAAAGCACGTATCTGGCATTATCATCACCTCTTAGAGACTACTAAGGATCACCATCGTATTCTAGAAATACAGGGTGCTATAGCGGAACTAAAACGCATTGAAACTCTGAGAGATGAAGTAGTAAAGGGCGCAGAGTAATGTCAGACACAAAAGGCTTAATGTCTTCTCTTAGACCCAAACTAAGACCCTCTTTGGAAATACCATATCATGACTCACATAAGATAGAACGTGTAGTATATGCAGAGGCTAGGGGAGAAGGTGTAGAAGGTCGTAATGCTGTCCGTGGGGTTATTCTTAATAGGCTTGCCTCAGACAGGTTTCCTAATACCGTAGATGAAGTACTTAGTGCCGAAGAATTTGAACCTGTGCGTAAGTATGGGGGCGTATTCAAGATACCTGTCCCACAAGAAGAACTAGAAAAACAATACGCTGAGTTTGCCGACTATGTTCAGTTGGGGGAAGACGCAGTAGATGGGCGTACCTTCTTTCAGAATACAGAAACAACTAACAAACGGGGTACGTCTTTTAATGGTCCTGATCCAGTAAAGATTGGTAAGCATACATTCTACAGAGGCTACCGAAATCAAGAACCCGTATATGATACTGCGGGAAGTCATAACGTAAAAATTACATACCCAGACACTGACACGCTTGAGTATGCATTGGGTGGTATAGCCACTGCTACAAGAGGCATAACCACAAAGGAAGGAAGAGAAATGGCTCAGAAGAAATTTCAGTTGGATGATAAGAAAGCTGACTTAGACGGTAATAACGAAGTCAGTGCTTATGAACGAGCGCGTGGCGAAGCTATTCAGAAAAACCTTCAAGACGCCCCAGAAGATGAAGTTATGTCAGGCGATAAGCGTGAGACTGTACAGATGTATCACGGCGGCATGTCTTGTGGTTGTGGCAATGAAGAAGAATGCGGCTGCGGTGGTATGGACGGTATCATGGGCTATGACGAAGTTAGCGGCAATCCTATTCCTCTAGGTTCTACACCTGAGAATGTACGTGATGATATTGACGCCAAGATAAGCACTGATGAGTTTGTTCTACCAGCGCATGTCGTTAAGTGGCACGGCATTAAACATATTATGTCCATGTACGATGAGGCTGAGATGGGTCTTATGGGCATGAAGATGAGTGGTTTAATTCAACACGCTGAAGAAGCACCTGTTGAAGAAGAAGTAGTCGATGAGCCTGAAGAGGACGTTGATGTAGAGATCGCTGCCGTAGAGGTGGACGATAAGATGGATGATACTGAGGATACTGAAAAGGTACTCCCACAGACATCCAGTTTACCGGGAATGGTGAAGAAACAAAAGATCGCCTTCCTTTATTGATTTGGATACCCGATTAGTCGGACCCAGAGAGGAAAACATGGAAAAGAAACAGAAGTACACCCGCGCTCCAGAAGCAGAGGATAATCTAACATACAGCCAAGAGGTTTCGCAAAATCAAGCAGCCCCTGTTGAACAGTTAGATGCAGAAGAAGAAAGCTATAAGAAACGGTATCAGGATATACAACGACATATCCAAAATATTCGTGATCAGAAGGATAAAGAAGTAGCAGAAGTAAAAGCTCAGTTAGAAACTGCTACACGCAAACAGATCAAGTTCCCTAAAACGGACGAAGAGATTGATCAGTGGTCTAAGAAATATCCTGATGTAGCTCAAATTGTTGATACTATTGCGCGTAAACGAGCAAACGAAGTATTAGCTGAAGGTGAAAAGCGCCTTGTCCAAGTAGAGAAGTTTGAAAAAAGCTTACACCGACAAAGTGCTGAACAGGAACTAATGAAGTCACACCCAGATTTTGCACAAATCCGGCAAGACCCACGGTTTCATGAATGGGTTGCTTTGCAGCCATCTGCAATTCAAGATAGCGTCTATAAGAACAATACTGACGCTAAGTGGGCTGCACGAACTATTGACCTTTATAAGGCTGATACTAAGCGTTCAGGTACTTCTAATACAGCCGCACAAGCTGTAGGTAGAACATCAGCGTCTTCACCAGCAACACGTAGCAAAGCCAAATTCTCAGAGAGCATGGTTAATGCCATGTCAGATCGTGAATATGAAGCCAATGAAGAAGCCATTACTGCGGCTATTCAGTCTGGTAACTTTGCCTACGACATGACAGGTGCAGCACGTTAAAAAAGTTGAAGGGTACAGTTGACGTATATAACACTTAGCTGTATCCTTCGGATGCGCCCGATAGGGTGCATATAATAACAATTAACTATTGCAGTGTATAAACTATTATGTTATAATGATCTATATACTACAGAAGAGAGGGACACTATAGCAGTACACCCCAATCTTTACCCCTCCAGATAATACGACTAGAAGTACACCAGTGCTATTAGACCCGTTCTAAACGACACTCTAATATACTGACACGGCTGTTTAATTGTCTGATCTAGCTGCTTCTATTTATAGAAGTGTATACATAGCCATTTCATTCAAGGAGACAACAAATGGCATTTCCAAAGGCATCAGGTTATACAAACCTGAACTCAGGTAACTTCTCGCCAGTTATCTATTCCAAAAAAGTTCAAAAGGCGTTTCGCAAGGCATCAGTAGTTGACGCGGTAACTAACACCGACTATAGTGGCGAAATCGCCAACTTCGGTGACTCTGTTAAAATTATTAAAGAACCGGACATCACCATTACGAACTATGAACGTGGTACGGCTCTTTCAACACAAGATTTGACAGACGCCGATTTCACTATGGTAGTAGATCAAGCAAACTACTTCCAGTTCGCCATCGATGATATCGAAGAAGCGCACTCACATATTTCGTTCCAAGATTTGGCTTCGGATCGTGCGGGTTACAAACTTCGTGATAGCTTTGACGCAGAAGTACTTGGCTACTTGTCAGGCTGGAAAACACCTAGCTCATGGGCGCGGCGTTCAGCATCTGGTGACGTAAACGGTACTAAGGCCGACACTAACGCTGGTAATGACGAATTACTTGCGGCAAATAAATTGGATATCACAAACTTCGGTGGTTCTGATCTTGGTGTAGACGGTGAAGTAACATCTATCCCAATCGCCGCTGGTGGCGGTGCTGGTGGTATCACATCACCATTGGCTATCATGAACCGCATTGCCCGTCAGATGGACGTTGCTAATGTGGACACAGATGGACGGTGGCTTGTAATTGATCCAGTGTTTGCAGAAGTATTGATGGATGAGTCAAGTAAGCTCATCAATTCTGACTTCGGTGGCGGTGATGAGATGCGTAATGGTAAGTTGCCCGGAACTATCCGTGGTTTCTCCATCTACAAGTCTAACAACCTTCCTTACTTAGGTACAGGTGCAGGTACTTCACTTTCAACTGGCTCTGAAACAAACTTCGGTGTGTTGGTTGCTGGTCATGCGTCTGCGGTTGCTACTGCGGAACAGATCGCTAAAACAGAGACTTTCCGTAGTCAAACAACCTTCGCGGATGTTGTGCGCGGGATGCAATTATACGGGCGCAAGATTCTTCGCCCTGAAGCTCTGTTCACTGCGAACTACAACCTAGCATAAAGCTATAGTAGGGGCTGGTCAAGCGCTGGCCCCTTACTTTTTTCTAAAAGTAATGCACTTTATTAAGGTACTGTAATGCCAACAAGCTACATTGATTTGTGTAATCAAACACTACGGCGTCTTAATGAAGTTGAGATTGCTGAAGCCGACTTCGGGTCGGTTCGTGGCGTTCAGGCACTTGTTAAGGACGCTGTTAAAGCAGCGGTTGCAAAAATAAACCAAGCTGAATTTGGTTGGCCTTTTAACGCGGCTGAAGAAACCGATACCTTAGTAGCAGGTCAGACAGAGTACACTTGGCCTCAGTACTTTAAGGTTGTTGATTGGAACAGCTTCCAAATACAAAAGAATGATAGTCTAGGCACAGGCTTTAAAACTCTTAAAGTTATAGACACAGACGAATGGTACTCCCGACATCGTGATGATGATTATTCGGCAGGTAACTTAGGCAGGGGTATCCCTGAATTTGTATTTGCGGGACATGGTAATGGGTACGGGATAACGCCCTCACCGGATAAAGCGTACACTATTAAGTTCCGTTACTTTATGAATTACTCCGACATTACGAATGCAACGGATGTTACCAGAATACCTGAAAGCTTTGATACGATACTGATTGATGGTGCAATCTATCATATGTATATGTTCAAGGATAATTTAGAAGCAGCCCAAGGCGCTTTCTTAGCCTTTGAAAAAGGTATCAAAGACCTTCAGACGCTCTACATAAACAATGAAGTATATGTACGAGACACGCGGATTAGATATTAATGCCTGATAAGATTACGTCTTATAAACTAATCAGTAGCGGCGGTCTAAACAGTAACGAAAATCACTTAGACTTATCGGATAATGCTCCCGGTTCTGCAACAAGATTAGTTAACTATGAACCTAGCCTCTTCGGGGGCTATAGGCGTATTGAGGGGTATGATGAATATGACAGCGACTACGGTGAAGTAACTGTAGCAGGTCAGACAACAGGTCAAGGTAAAGTACTTGGTCTTGCCATATTCAAAGATGATGTAACAAACACCACTAAGATTATTGCTGCACGGCAAGACGCTGGTGGAAGTAACTACAGCTTTTATCACTACACTCCATATATTGGATGGCGTAAGTATACCCTAGATTACTCAGTAACTAGGCCAATGACACTTAACGGACGTACAGTTAGTAAGCTACGTCATGTGTCTTTTAACTTTGGCGCAGGTAACAAGATTGTATTTGTAGACGGTGTAAATCCAGCCATTGTTTTTGATGGTACTAATTGGGAAGAACTAAAGTCTACTAACTCTGGTGGGTTTACCGCTGGCGGTACAAATACAGGTGGTGGGCCGCAGTGTATTAATGCACCTTCTCTGGTAGACGTATTCCAAAATACTTTGTTTTTAGCAGGGGATACTGCATTTGGTGCTACAATAGCTCACTCAGCCCCCACGACTACTACAGATACAGATGGATTTTATGATTTCACAAGTGGTGCGGGTGCAGGGCAAATAGCCGCTGGATTTGATATAATACAAATCAAACCGTTCCGCGATGACTTATTTATATTTGGTACAAACGGCATCAAAAAGATTACCTTAGACGCTGCCAATAATTTTGTTACTGATCAGGTTACGGCTAACGTGGGTTGCGTTGCTAGAGACAGCGTACTTGAAATCGGCGGTGATCTTATGTTCCTAAGCCCTGATGGTTTCAGACCTGTTGCAGGTACAAGTCGTATCGGGGATGTTGAACTAGAAACAGTATCTAAACCAATACAGGCTACGCTTGTAGATATCATTGCTAACGAAGATATGGACACGCTGAATGGCGTTGTTATCAGGTCTAAGTCTCAGATCAGATACTTTATTGGTGACGATAGTATATCAGCCTCTGATAGTATTGGTATTATTGGCGGTCTTACAAACAGCACAGGCGCAATATCTTGGGAGTTTGGTGAATTACTAGGTATACGAGCCTCATGCACAACAAGTGGTTATGTAGGCACTACTGAGAACATTCTACACGGGGATTATGACGGTAGGGTATACAAACAAGAATTTGGTACAAGTTTCAATGGCGGCGATATTATATCTATCTACGCAACACCTTACTTAGATTTTGGTGAAACTGAACAACGTAAAACAATGCGTAAGATAAATACGTTCATTAGGGCCGAAGGTCCACTTGAGATGCTTTTAAGTATGACGTATGATTGGGGCGATGGGGCTACATCAACCCCCGCTACGTACTCACAATCCTCAACAGGCGCACCTACCAGATACGGCGGTAGGAATATTAACTATAACGCAACCAACGTACTTTATGGTGGTTCATCAAAGCCAATAATGACCAGTGATATTCAAGGATCGGGTTTTTCGGCACAGGCAACTTTTGTAACGATAGGTCAGACAGAACCGTTCTCTATTCAGGGCATGGTCTTTGAATTTACCACGGCAGGGAGAAGATAACAGATGGCGGGTTATACACGACAGTCCACTGGTAGTATTATTAACGGTTCGCCAATTACAGCGCCGCCGCTAAATACAGAATTTAACCAATTACAAGCTGCCTTCAGTGCTACTACAGGTCACTCTCACGATGGCTCAAGTGGCAACTCTCCTAAGATTAACCTTGCTACGTCTATTGTAGGATTCCTTCCAGCGGAACATGGTGGTATTGGTGGTAAGAATAAACTTGATGCCACAACTACCCCTGTTGTTTCTAATGATAACACTGAGGGTTACGCACCGGGGTCTTTGTGGGAGAATACTACTACAGGCCGTATATATATCTGTGTAGGCAGTGCTACCGGAGCGGCTGTCTGGCGTGAATTATTACAAGTACAGAACGGTAATGCTGTACTCCCAGAGGCTACAGATACTGTAGACTTAGGTTCTAACACTGTACGTTTTCAGGATTTGTTTCTTAGTGCGGGGATAGCTGCCGCAGGTAATGCTACTATTGGCGGCACAATGAACATCACAGGAGCAACGGCTCTTGGTTCTACGCTTGGTGTAGCTGGTGATACCACGCTGGTTAATCTTTCTGCTACTGGTACAACCACCATCACATCGATTGACCTGAACTCTGGTGCTATTGATAGCACTACGATTGGTACTACTACCCCAGCCGCTGGTACGTTCACTACTCTAAATGCAAACACTAGCCTTGTAGCTGCTACAGCCGATATTAACGGCGGTACGGTTGATGGGGCCACTATTGGTGCGTCTACTCCAAGTACAGGCGCTTTCAC
>Ga0098049_1000491_pt1 | contig 16142 bp, 6 predicted proteins | sample 13BtaG_FD_92582 | JGI IMG/M metagenome (GOLD analysis project Ga0098049, IMG submission 92582) | Marine viral communities from the Subarctic Pacific Ocean - 13B_ETSP_OMZ_AT15268_CsCl metaG | ecosystem: Environmental > Aquatic > Marine > Oceanic | place: Subarctic Pacific Ocean | collected 2015-01-16
AAAATGCTTTTTATTTTCTGTTGGAGTGGGAGTGCAAAAACCTCCTTGTTCCATGCAATCTCCACAAGGATCTGATGCGCCAAAATAAATATCGCTATATAGTATTTCTTCTAGAGGTGAGTTGTGGAACTCACATAGTAGAGATTCAACAGAAGAAAATACAACAAAACATTCTTCATTTGATCTAAAATAGCTTTTTGTAGCTACAGGATCTTTTGATTTAAACTCGTATTGAGTGCCTGAGATAGAACCCTCGCAGCCACATTTTAGAGCTTTGATTGTATACCAAGCACAATCTTTATAACAAGGTAGTTGAGAGTTATTTGGGCATGCATAACCTCGGTAAACAGGAAGCCCCGAGCGATCTTCCCACATTCCATAGTTAGTCGCTCCAGGGATCCCGAGTTCTGATACAGACACAACGTAGCAACCGAGTGGCGTACTTGGGTTGGCGTTGCCAAAATAGGCAAGTACATCACCATCTCCAATTATGTTTCCATCTTCATCTTGTGGGGGAGAGTTATCCTCAAATGAATATTGCTCTACATGGCCCGTCGGCCTTAATAGTTGAGAGGAGTAGCATTCTGAAAGAGAAATAACTTTAAACCCTGGGGTTGGGGTCGGCCTTGGCGTTGGTGTTGGTGTTGAGCGTGGAGTCGGTGTTGGGTCTGGCGTGGGAGTTGTGGCGTAAGCGCATATATCGTATTGATCGCAGCAATTTTGCCCTGACGGACATTCAGAACAACCATATTCGTAGTCCCCAAAGTTATACGCTTCTGGGTCATTGCAACCATAACATTCGGAATAAGAACAACTTCCGTCGTCTTTATTAGCGCTTGAGTCGTAATTGCAAGCCCTCGAATCTGTACAGCCAGAAATTCTGTTACATTGCCAATAACAGTTTCCGTTGGTTTCAGCGCTTATTAATTCAGCGCTTGAGTCTGATCCTGGCGGGTTGGCGCCAGCAGGAACATTAATCTCAGAATCCAGATGATAGCAGGATTCTGAGCCTGGAGCAGTTGTATCTCCAGTAACAGCTGAGCCTTTAGTTACATACTCGACTTTTACATCAAATGCTGTATTAAGATTTGTGGCTTCCGCTGAGAGGGTTTTTGCTGTATCGCCAAACGAAAGCGTAGCTTCATCCTGCTTTAATTCATGCTTTCCTCTGTAGTCGGTGTAAAGTTTTACTGTCACTATATCAGCATCATTGCTATATAATAGTGAGACGCCGGTTCCAACATCTGAAATAGAAACTTCTTTGACGGCACCATCCTCAATCGTTTTAAGAACCATAGATTCTGGACCGCTAGAGCTTCCGCTAGTATCTAAATAAAAATCTTCTTGCGCATTTTTTATACAGATATAATCATGGCGAGAGTCTGATTCTGAGATAATCTTATCTCCGTTTGACTGATCGGTTGGATCATTGGAATCTAAATTTGAAGAAACAGGGAAATTTTCATTATCGGGCTCTGCCCCTGAGCTGTAAAAAATATTTTTTCGTCTATAGTAGCAATATTCTGAACCGTGAGAGTAGGCTAGCTTTCTTTTTTTATTTAAAAGGCTGCTTTCTTTTGCAAGGTCATCGCAGTGGCTTTTTTCATAATAAGTAAAGTTTTCGAAAGCTGCTGGGCTGCCACCCGTCCAATCATGATTAAATATTTCATGACTTTCGTTGCCCTGATATTCGAATTTATGTAAATAAGAATAGGTTTTTCCTGGAATCGCATTGTCGATGGAAACTATCCATGGATCGTTAATCTCATCTCTAACTGGTTCGCCGCCAATACAGGTGCAACAAGCCTGCTCTTGGATTGTATACCACCAGATATCTTCCCTTATGTATTTTGGGGTTGGAGTTGGACTGTAGCAATCTGTTGCAGAAGAATCTCCGCAATTATAACAATTAGTGCTCTGGCCTCGACCAACGTATTTTAAATTTGTATTGCTCCAGTCTTTTATTGTGTAGAGAAAAACTGAAGACTCAACGCCTCCCTGTTCGGAGGGTACAATCTTGAAGCATTCTCCTTCCGAGCCTCGATTACTGGTAAATATTTGATTGTTTAACCAATGTCTAAGATCTTGAACGCTTAGATTTGCAGGAGCTCCACTTGTTAAATTAGACATGAACGCGCCCAAATAAACCAAAAGCTTATCGTTTGAGTCTGAACATCCACTTTCTGATTTGCAACTCTGGATGGTGATAGGGGTAACTTCTTCAGGGTTGCAATCTTGAAGAGCTGTGAAGCTAGATTCTGAAGCTGTAATAATTTTTGGGTTAGAGCCTTCTAGACTTATGGGTCTATAAATATCTGGCCCGCCCGTGAAATTTGATTGAAAAATACAGTCTGAGCTAAGCCTGTAACCATAAAAGTCTGATTGGCCAGAAATTTTAAAAAGAACTCCAGAATTAATAAACAAGGTCGAATTTATACCTGCAGACTCGACCCACACTACATTACTTGCGTTGCTTTGTGGACAACCTAAAAATTTCCAGTATCTTTTATTAGCCATAATTATTACTCCTCTTCTATCCGCATGGCATATTCGCCATAGCTTACTGTAGAATATAGTATATTTCCTGTTTCGCAATTTATATACTTAAACCAAGTATCATTTTTGCAAGAATTAAAATCGCATGGCTCGCAGTCGGTTGACCCAGTTGGACAATTTTCAGTTGCATTATCCATGAAGTTACAAGCAGTGCTGTCCATGCATCCCTTTGTGTATGAACATGGAGAGCAACCTGTAGTTGTTTCCGCGCTATCGTCACAATCCCGAGTAGCAGTGTCATCAAAATTGTCTGCATTTTGATCTCTGCAGCCATAGCAGTTATAACGACATGAGCCGCTCTCTTGTAGTGTAGCGTTTGAATCATAATTACAAGCTTCAATATCCATGCATCCGTAACAGCTAAAGTCGCAATCATCACTTTTACTGTTTACCTCTGAGCATTCTGAAGCAGAAGGATTATAATCGCAGGCATCTGGATCAGTACAGCCTTCTTCAGTATTGAGCGAACATACTGCATCACCTTTGTTCCAATCAAAACTTCCTGAAGCCTGCGCGGTTTCTAACCTGTTATAAGTATCACATTCTCCGTTCACCGGTTGAGAATTAATAACTGCACTTCCCAAGCCAAGATAGTCAACTCTGACCGATGTATTATTATAAAGATTTCCATCAAAATTAAACTCAGCAAAATCCCCCGGAGAAAGAATGAATGATTCATGATAACGTTCTCCGTAAGCAGACACGAAAAATTCGCAACTTAATAAAATTTGTTGCGTATCTTTGCCTGGCGTAGGAGTTGGGGTTCCAAAACTAGGTTCTTTATAAATAAAATTGTTTTTACACTCTGGAGACTGTAAATTAGTTTTTTTAGATCTAAATGGAATCATTCCGTTAGTATTCCATTTTGAATAACGAGTATGTCCCTGAGTCTCCCCTTCTTTTAGTGGGGGCATGTCGCAGTTTTTTGTCCAAGTCACATCGTGTCCAGTATTATAGTCTGAAAGATCTTCTTCATAGCGAATAGCTTCCCTTAGACCTTTTGGTCGATCCATATAATTTTCAAAATCGCAAATATATTCTGAATCTGAGACAGCATTTAAAAAATCTTTACTTAAGTAACTTCTGGACCCAATCAACAAATATCTCGAATAAGAATTTTCGTTAGAAAGAAAAGGCATGACCATTCTATCAAAAATCCCCAAAACCGCACGTATAAATTGAAGATCTATAGCGGCACTACCTTCAGAATCATACAAGCCATCTAGGGTTTTGAATTTTTCTTCTAAAGAACCCTTTGATGTATAAGAAAATAAATCTAAAACTTCATCTTTTGTTTCAATATTTAAGATTTTATCTCCAATTAAATCTGACGAACAGGATGCTTCTGAAGTTGAGTCGAAAAAACTTAAGAAGCTTGCAGAAGAATTTTCTGTTGAAGAAAAAACACTTGAAAAACTTTTACTTTCGACTTCAATATTATAACTTCCTGAAGATAGTATTGACGAAGAGTGGTTAAAGGATGATAAGGTTATCGTTCCAAAAACATTAGATTCAAAAGTCTTTACGTTTCTAGATACTTCATTTAAGTTTTTACTTTGTAAGTCTGAATCCCCTAAAGAGCCTGAAGTAAAACTTTTTGAAATTTTGCTGGAAGATGCATCGTGGGAATTTTGCCCTGAACCATAAAGGGTGTTGTCTTGACCCAGCAATAATAAAAATGCTTTCTTGCATTCAATTTTTTTGAAGTTTGAGATTCCATTTATTTCTTCAAACCGACCAAACCTCAAAGAATCTTCAAGTGAGCTGTAGAAATTTCTAACATCATTATTGTTAACTTTTTTAAACTCAGCTGTAGTGGTCACTTTTTGCCCATATTTTAATAAGCTACTAGGATTATTAGAAAAGTCTGAATCACTTAAACTAGGAATTTGATTGTAATTATTAAACCCACCCACAAAAACTTTTCCGTTTCCGCATAATATTGCAGAATTGAAATCAGATAGTTTTACAGATTTTATTCCGCCAAATTCTTTATGTGGGACATAACATATCATAGACTTATTTGAAAAAACGTCTACTTCTTGAGAATTTAAAATACCTTCTCTGATTGTTGATAAATTATCAAATTGAAGAAATCTTCCTGAACGAACTTGAACCCCCATTCTACCATAGGTGTTGTCTCCAACCCCTATTAAGTGGTCAACTCCCTTGCCTTTAGAAGCAAAAATTGAATTTTTATATCCAGCCGAAAAGCATTTTATGTCTTGCGCTATTTTTTCTGGAGTTTTATAAAAATTATTGTTCGAGCTAAGACCCAAAGCAAAACTTTCATTACTTCCAAAACCCCACAAATCTAAATCTTCATCAGAAAACAAAACATGAGAAAAGCCCACCGACAAATCGTTTATTTTTTTATTTGATTCATATATTGTGTTTTCATCTAGTTCTGCAAATTCACTTTCTATTTTTTCTATAGAATATGTATTTTTTACTGTATCATAAGCTGTGCAAAAAACCCCCATTTCTCCAGAATGTATTTCTAAGCATTGTTTATTAATGTTAATTTCTGTTATCTTTTCCTCTCCATTGTCCTTATGAAGCTTATGAAGTTTTTTATCTTTAATTAAATAAATAGAATCTTTAAAGGGAGTAAATAAATTTTTAAGTACAGTTTCTTGAATTGCTGGAGTAGGCGTATAGTAGGTTGAGAAATTTACAACTTCCGGAGAAAATGATCGCCCTTTTGGGTTTCCATTTCCTAACTGACCGAAAGCGTTTGAGCCTTGAGTTAACACATTTCCAGAATTATCAATATAAGCTGAGTGGTGAAGAGAAGTTGATATAGATTTAAACGCGGAAGAGTCTCTAACCTCAACCATGTATCCTTTTTCCCGAGAGAGGCCGTAGTCATTTCTACCAAGAAAGTAAATCTCCCCAGCTCTGTTAAGAATTAATGATGATTCCGAAGCCCACGAACTAGAAACATCACTCAATTTTTGACCATTGAATGAAGACATTAAAAACCTAGAAACCTGATGTTCTCCAGATTCATTTATGGATAATATTGGTCGACTTGGGTCAGTCGCAAAACTTCTAAGTTGACCTTTTTTGCTATCTCCAAAACCCCAGAGAGCATTTTGTTTAATAAAGATTACATGATCTTTTCCAGCTGCGCACCGAGTGACATTAGAATCAATAAGATTTAACTCTGCGTTATTATGTTTTCCTCCCTGAATATAAAGTTTATTATCTTTTATAAAAGTTATGAATTTTAATCCAGAACAAACTTGAGAAACTCCGCTATCAAGAATTTTAATTGGAGTTGAGAACTGCTCTGAAGAATTAAAGTGGCAAACTTTAAAACTTTCGTTTAAGCCCAAGCCCCACAGTGATCCATCTGATAATATATAATGAGTTGAGTGGGCGCCCGCAGAGGCATTTTTGACAGATCTATTACCTTGATCTTTTGAAGGGTCGTAGATTTTTACAAAATTTTCAAAAACACTTAAATTATTCTGGCCAAGCTGACCGAAAGCATTGGATCCCGAACCCCAAAGAGAGCCATCTTCTTTTATTACTAAAGAGTGATCTTTTCCGCAAAAAACTTCTTTACTAGGGATTGAGCTTTCTCCAACCGAAATAGGGGAAAAATCATAAACGCTATCAATTTCACTTCCAAGTCCTATTTGCCCGTGGCTATTATCTCCAGAGCCAAAAAGAACTCCAGATTCATTAATATACATCGTAAAATCAACGCCTGAACTAATTTTATTTTCATTAAAAACATCTACGCTTAAAGTATTTTTTGAGACTTTTGTTCTTGGAACTAAGCTTTGCGGGTTAATTTTCGACTCTATTATGGGAGTTATTAATTCGTTTGAATCTTCATAAAAATCAGAAAATATTGCTGAGTTTGAACCTGGGTAGTAAAGCTCTTCAAAGTCTAAAAAATTAGACCCGAAACGAGAAATTGAGTTTCGTTTTTTATTATTCGGCAATTCAAAAAGAGAGCCTATGCTGAGAGCTTTATTTCTCGCATTTTTAAAAACTTCTTGCATTTTAAACCCGCTGCCTTTTTTGTAGAGTTCGCAGTATAACAATCCTCTTTGGTACTCAATGGCATCTTCTATGGAAAGCCTTCCGTCCTTATGATTAAGCTCAAACGTATAGACAAATCCGTTCTCAAAGTAGCATTTTGGAATTTTTATTTTATTATTAAGAGTGGTGTTTTCGCTAGTAAAGTGAGGGTGAAATTTAAACCTAGAGAAAAACTTTCCAGCCAGCTCTTTTTCCCTTCTTCCTCCGCAAGAATATTCTCCTTCACCATTTTCGTCAGGGTAAAGTTCTATATTGATAAATACAGGTTCATGAGACGCTGTTCTTCCAACTTCAAATCGGCCTGGAATACCAACCGTCATGTTATTTTTGCTATCTAGCTTTAATTTTCCTTCAGGCTGCAAGGTTAACAACTCTATCCCTTCTTTTTTTAGTAAGCAGATTTGATGGTGCCAATTTTCTGATGATCTGCATATAGCCGAACCATCTTCAACTTTCTCCCATTTTTCTAAGCAGGATGCAGGGCTGTATGCCAAATCTGTTAACGAAAGAGGAGTTGAAATTCCGTCGACAATAATTGGATTTGAGGGGCTAATCGCTAGCGATTTTTGTTTAATGTCAGACGAATTAATAATTGGAATATTATTCTCGTCCCATCTATAATCTTTATTTAATAAGTTTGAATGTTTTTTTGAATAATTATCTTTGACCCACGTTTTGTATTCATCCGGACTTTCTATCTCTCCCATTATGAAAAAGCTTATATCGCAATCATTAAGACCGCCGCAATTACCTAGAGATTTTGATACAATGCTTTTGTTTCCGCTGTAAGGCCCTTGCAGTTCATTTTGAAACCAAGAATAAGAAAAATTGTTAAATATTCTAGAGTCTATACTTAAATTTCCCCAGTTGAAACTTTTTAAGTTAGCTTCTTTATATTGATTGTCGTACATCCAGGAATATTCATCCCCCCTAATGTTTAAATCTTTATTTAATATTAACGCAGAGTCTAACCTTGTTGAACTTGTATTTGCGGGGGTCCAGGAGTAATACGGCAAGTCTGCGTCAACTTTTACTATTAAGTAATCGTTACCAAAGCAACCAAAGGTTTGGCGGCCTTGAGATAATCCGGAGACTTCTCCCCTTGTTAAAAACCAGGGAGTAAATAATGAGCCCGACTTATTTAAAATGGACTTTATATGGAAATCTTCCAAGCTAAAATTTGGATTATTAGTTCCGTAGAGCATTTTATCCATACTTTGAGCATCCTGCTCCGATATTAGCTGCCTATCTTTGAAGTAATTTTCTGTAGCCGGAGAAGCCGAAAGGCTTCGCAAGTAGGGATTGTGTATATCAAATTGACAATAAGGGCTTTGTTTTATATTTTTTCTAAGAGAATTTCTATAAAAATAAGCGTCTTTAGGGCTAACTCGATATTCGCGACTTGAGCCATTCTTAGGCCTCGTGGAAACAAAAGAATAATCAAACTCAGAAAAAGGGGATATTATGTAATATTTATAACTCATAAAACGTTTAGGGATCGTAAGTTTGCAGGGTGTCTGGAGGCTCTGATGCCCAATCATCGTCATAGGCAATTTCTATTTTATCTCCCGTTGAGCAATGCTCGTAAATATAGCCGCAACCATTGCAAGTCATGCAGGATTCGAAGCTGCTTACATCTATACTGGGCTGAGATCCAAGATCTTTAATATCTGATTCTTCACATGTGTAATAATCGCTTGAGCTAATCGAAGCGCTTTCAGCGCATTCTCCGTCTACCTTAACCAGGTAAGTAATATCAATAGTTACTTCATTTCCATCTTCATCAGTTACAGTTTTTGTTGTGGTGGCACTATCCAGAATTACTTGAATGTCTCCTGCGGCTTCTGCTCTTGGATCAAGAAATGTAATTGATTTGCCCTCTGTACCTGGCAAGTCTGGGCAATCCAAGCAGGCATTCCACGATACAGTGGTGTAGTTAAACTTACAAGGATCGGACCCGCAGGGTAATACCTGACATCCAAGATCGTTGTTATCGTGAGCAGCATCTTCATCAAAATTCTCAGCATCATCATCTGTGCAACCAAAACAATCACAAGAATTGTAATTTTGGACATCATCGCATTCTCCGCAGATATTTATTACTTCGCCGTCACAACACTCAGGATCTGGGTTGCCGGTAGGTACGCAATCGCCGCAAGTATCTCGCCTAAAATCTCCTTTTTCGTCGAGCTCTATTTCACAATCAGATGGTTCGTAACCACATTCACCCCATTTTTCTTCCTCTTCTTTTGTGTTTCCGTCGCAATCACAGTCAGATACTGGTGGGTATTCGCAAAGATCAGGGTCTTGGATTCTGCAGTCATCGCAAAAATTACATGCCTCTGAATCTCCACAACCAGCGCAGGAATCATATTCGCATTCATTGCCGTTTGTTTTTGTTGCGCTTGAATCGTAATTACAAGCTGATGAATCCATGCAACCATAGCAAGAGGAGCTTTCACATGGCGAACATCCAGAAACATGGTTTTCTGGACAGCTTATTGTGGCAGCATCATCAAAATTACATGCATTTGAGTCCATGCATCCATAACAACTAAAATCGCAAGAGAATGAATTATCTAACGTACAATCGCTACAAAAATTACACGCATCTGAGTCCATGCATCCTGAGCAAGAATCATATTCGCAGTTGTAAGTGTCATACACAGCGCTTGGTTCAAAATTGCAAGCGTCAATATCCAAGCATCCTCCAGTGCAGCCTGCATTCCAATTCGCACTATTTCTGTATAAACAATCTCCACACTGATCTAAATATTTGCAATAACTACTGTCAGATACATCAAAAGACCCTGAATTACAAGCATTGCTGTCAGTGCAACCTTTTGTCGATTCTGGAGTTGGCGTTGGTGTTACATTCGGGGTAGGCGTGGGCTTAGGAGTCTCTGTAGGCGTGGACTCTGGAGTGGGAGTTGGTTTTGGGGTCTCTGTGGGGGTGGCGTAAATACATAAACTATCGTCTCTTCTGTGCGCAGTTCGATCTGCATTTGAAGCTTTTGGATCTCCACATCTAGCGCAAGAATCATACTCGCAGTCAGCACAATCATTTCCAGTGGGAGCTGCTGAACAAGGTTTTGTTATATTGGGGTTTTGAGTAGGGCCATTACAAGCATCAGCATCTGTACATCCAAAGCAATCGTAGGTGCATAAAGCATGGTCTCCCCATTCGTCTCTCACTGGATCTGCATAATTACAGGCTTCTTTATCTGGGCAAGTGTGACAAGAGTCTTCACATACTTCGCAGCCAGAAAAATGACCTTCTGGGCAGGATTTTGTAAAATCTTGGCTGTAGTTGCAGGCGTTATCTCGCATGCATCCATAGCAATCGTAAGTACATTGGCCCCTATCATCTATCGTACAATCATCGCAAAAATTGCATGCATCTTGATCCATGCATCCTTCGCAAGATTTGAATTCACAAGGCTCGCAGCCAAAACTGTCTGCGTTACCTTGATTGCAATCGTATAAAAAATTATTATTTTGATCGTAATTGCAAGCGTCTGCGTCCATGCATCCATAGCAACTAAAGTCGCAATCATCTGGATTGTCTACAGTGCAATCAGCACAAGTATTGCATGCGTTTCGATCTTTACAGCCAAAACAACTTTCCCATTCGCACGAGCCATCATCTATTGTTGCTGAAGGTTTATAATTGCAAGCGCCTAGTTGTGTGCATCCCGTGCAAGATGTATAATCGCAGGTACCGTCATCTTCATTGGCGTGAACATCAAAATTACAAGCACTAGTGTCCGTGCAACCTTTTACTACGCAAGCGCTTTGACTGTGTTGAATATATCTAGAATCGTAGTTATCTGCAGAAGCGTCTAAACATCCTATGCAACCAGGATCACTAATACTCCCTTCACAAGAACCATTATCTATGGTAGCCGAAGAGTCCCAGTTGCAAGCATCTGAATCTGTGCATCCAATGCAAGATCTGAAGTCACAAGGGCCGGGCTCGTTGTAATTACATGCGCTTGGATCTGTGCAGCAATTATAATCGCATTGAGTATTGTCTGAAATTGTGCAGTCGTCGCAAGTATTGCATGCTAGCGGGTCTGTGCAGCCAGCACAATCATAATCGCAGGTAGAACTAACTCTACAATCAGCACAAAAATTACAAGCATTTGGATCTAAGCATCCATAGCAAGGTAGCGAGGATTGACATCTACCACAAGCATCTAGGTATTCGCAAAGACTATCATCAGATATATCAAAAGAGCCTGAATTGCAAGCATTGCTGTCAGTGCATCCTTTTGTTTGTTCTGGGGTAGGAGTAATGCACGAACTTCCATTCCCTCCGCAAATATCACAAGCGTCTAGGTATTCGCATGAGCCATCGTCTGTTGTTGCATTCGAGTCGTAATTGCAGGCCTCTGTATCAGTACATCCAGCTGAGCCAGGTGTTGGAGTTATACATGTTGTATATTCGCAAGAAGAATCGTCTGTTGTCGCTGTAGGGTCGTAGTTGCAGGCCTCTGTATCAGTACATCCTGTGCAAGTAAAATTGCAACTACCATCGTCAATATCCGCATCAACATCGAAATTACAAGCTTCTGAATCTGTGCATCCATACGCGCAGTCACACGAACCATCATCATCTGTAGCGAGTGGGTCGTAATTAGAACATCTAATATCCATGCAACCCTTAACAGAGCAAGAACTATCGTCGCCCCCGCAAACCCCACAAGAATCTAAATACTCACATGTGTTGTTGTTAAAATCAGCCGACGAATCAAAATTGCATGCGCTTGGATCTGTACAGCCACAATTAACTCCTGGTTGACAACAGCTACCGTCATCTTCTGTTGCGTCTGCGTCATAATTTGATGCGCTTGGATCTGTACAGCCATAAATAGGGCATTCACTAGAACATTCGTATTTACCATCGCATAAAATGTAGGTTTCTCCTGAACAATCACAAGGATTGCCCGCAGCTGGCGAGCTGAAAAAAGTTGAACCTCCACAAACTCCACAATCATCTTGCGTAGAAGTTCCACCGCAGATTAACGCGCAGTCATATGAATTGCCGGAACAATCACATAGATCTCCTACTCCCGAGCCAAAGTAAGAAGGGCCATCGCAAACTCCACAGTCATCTTTGATTCCTGACGTGCAATATATATCTGCGGCCTGAGCCTTACTGAGGTAATACAGAGGGAGCTCATCAATTAAAATTGTAATTCCTTCTTTTAAGAATTTTTTTTCAGCTTTATTTAATTCTAGAATTCTATCTATTGAGATTCCATATATAGAGGATATATCATCCAGAGTTTCTCCTTTTGATACTAAATGGGTATAAGACCCTTCTCCCTTGTTAACGTTCATTAAGCATTATGCTTTTCTAGAACATTAACTTGAGAGTCTGAAGAAGACAAATTTTTAATAAGCACACAAGAGAAATTAAAATTCCAAATATCTGAATAAGCCAGAGGTATATCTCCAGAAACCAAATGATTTGATATAACTGTCCAGTCCCTCTGAAAATTCAAACTTGGTTTTCCATTTGGTAATATTACATTTGAAGCTAAAATTGTAAAGTCTATATCAGAAGATTCAGATAACACTTGGTAGCTATGAAGCGTATAAAGTCGAACATCTTTAATTTCGCTGTAGTAATCTTTTACGCCTGCAGCTATACTACTATTAACTGTATGAAAAACTTCAGGACCTCTATTGTGGGTTATTTCTACTCTAGACATAATTAATCTTCTTTTTCTTTTTTTAGAGTTTTTGGGTTTGTTTTAGATTCTTCTTTTTTTAATTTTTTAAATTTTGAATCTTTTTTTAATTTTTCCCCATCATTAGAAAGCTCAACTTCTTTTGGCTCGTCTGAATTTTCTTTTAGATTTAAAAAAGGTAAATCTTTTATTTTTGAAGATATATCTACTGAAAACTTCATACTAAGTCTCCTTCGTGCTGGTCAAAGTCAGCCTTACTGCAGAACCTTGTTAGCTTTGTTCCATCATCGTCTACAGCTTTAAAAGCATATCTAGTTCTTTCTACACCTTTTTTTGTTTTTTTTGTGTAGACAGACTTTGATACCTTTTCTTCCGAGACTTGAACTTTTTTCTTTGACCTTACATTATAAAACTCTATCATTTCAGAAAGAGTTACACAGAAAAAAAACTTTTTTTTCTTTTTATTTAAAAAAAAGCCAAAAAGATTAAAAAAAATCTAAAAATCGTCTTCCAAGCTTCCGCTTTGTTGGTATTCTCTAACCCTTCTTTCGAAGAAGTTACCCATAGCTTGAACATCTACCACTTCCCCTAACCAAGGAAAGGGATTTTTGTCGCTAGGGAAGCGGTAATCAAGGCCTATAGCCTCTAATCTTCTGTTGCCTATGTAATGCATATAATCTATAAACATTTCAGCATTTAAACCAAGAATGCCAGTTGGTAAAACATCATGAGCGTATGCGATTTCTAATTCAACTGCTTTTTTAATATGCTCTACAAATTCTTCCTGTATTTTTTTAGTCCATATTGATGGGTTTTGCTCTATTAGTGTGTTTATTAAATAAACACCAAATGATATATGCGAGCTTTCGTCTCTTAATGTATATTTTATTTGATCAGAAATTCCTTGAAGTTTATTCTGTCTTCCGAGGGCTAGCAACATTGCAAAGCCGCTAAAGAAAAAAGTTCCTTCGCAAACAATCCAATAAGTTAAGAAATTTCTAAGTATTTCCTGCTTGCCTTCTTTTGAGTTTTCATTGAAGTCTTTTCTGCTAATATCATTAGTAATTTCCATTAAAAAATCATCTTTAGCTTTTATGCTTGGTATTGTTTCGTAAGCATTAAAAACCTCATCTATATCTAAATCTAAACTGTCGCATATATAAACTACCGTAAGATTGTGAAGACTCTCCTCAAAAGCTTGACGAAGGATGTACTGGCGGCACTCAGCATCCGTAATATATCGAAAGGCAGAAAGAAGCAAGTTATTACCAACCAAAGACTCGCTTCCAGCAAAGAATCCAAGGCAACGTTTAACCAAAAGTTTTTCATCTTCCGTGATTTCATTATTCTTCCATTGTTTTATATCGTTTTGCATGCTAATTTCTGTAGGCATCCAGTTGTTTGCGCAACTTTTTAGAAATAAATCCCAGGCAAATTTATGTTTATGTGGTAAAATTCTATTTACCCCCGCAATGTTTTTAGTTAAAAGCTCTCCCGTTTTTTCTTTCATATTTAAAATATATATCGTTTTGAAATTATATAAAGATCAATTACTTTATCACAATAAAGCAAAAATGTCAATAAAATTATATAACAGTTATCTTTCCAAAGAACCAAGCTTCTTGGCCTGCCGCAGCTGCAGTATTGAATACCGCATAATAATAATTACCTTTTGTTAATGCGCCAACTGTTATTGTCTCGTTTTCTTCCGCTCCATTGCCAATTGTAAAGCTTGTTTCTAAATCTTGAGTTTCGCTTTTGCTGGGTTCGGTTTTTATGAAAATTTTAGTGTCAGCTATTTTATTAGTAATAAATATTAAGTCTCCATCTAAATAAATTAAATGAATAAGTTTGTTGAATAGAGTGGCGTTTGGAATTGATCCAATTCTGTCAGACTTTTGCGTTATCGTTGCTGTTGTTGAAGTTGTTCCATTTCCAAATAAAAAGTTGTCTGATCCAGGAAACGTGGGGAAAAGTAGATTTAAAGAGAAGGCAAACGCCTTCTGTTGAATGTCTTTTTTGATTTCTGCTAGTGGGTCTGAAAGTTCTGATACGGCAACAATATTTTTATCAAATCTAGTTATAAGGGTAGATCCTGAGCTTAATGAAAGTGACCATCCAGCGCTTAAACCCTCAAATGCTTTTTTACCCTCCCATTTACAATCAATGGCTTTCCAGTAAGCGCCCATGTCGCTGCCTGTAGCATTCCACTGAAACTCAAAGATTTCTAATTGCCCGAAGAAGGAGGTACAAAGGGATGAGCCGAATTCACTATCCGACGCAAAAAATCTTCCTCTTCCCCAAAAACTTCTATTCCCTCCGATAGCTTTTATAGGTTTTGAGATATAATTTATAGGGGTTTGTCTAATCTCCTTTTGGGCAATTAATTTTCTATTAGCATCGTCTTGAGTTAAAGTCCACATTTCAACGTCATCAGCATCGACGTTAGCTAATAAAGCGTAAGAAGAATCATAAGCAAGATTAGCCACAATCCGATTTGTTATGTTTGTTGCATCTCCGTTTGGCAATTTATATCTCAACCAAGACTTAGCAGGTGCGCTTGTGGAGCATCCACTTGACATTAAGGTTTTATTAGAGGAGTCATTCATTTTCTGGAGAAAATTGACCGTAGTTGAGGAATAAACCTCCCAGACAGAAGAACCGGTGTCCCAGATTGAGAAAAGGGTAATCAAGTTAACAACAGTTACTTTGCTAGATGGCAGTCCTGTGATTGTAGAAAATGTGGAGCTGGCATTAAGTTGAGTGTATCCCCAGCTCATAGTTGTGCCTTCAGTTGTTCTAAATATATAAAATGGATCGTCGGTAATTGGAGTACAATCTAAATTTGCGACCTTTTTGTATACGAAGTGTTCATTTCCAGTTGGACTCGATACTTTATCATATTGGGTTCCAGCTGCATTTTGCACAAACCTACACTTCGAGCTTGGATATTCTACAGTATAATAACCTTCAAGATTGGAGGTAGTTGAGTTCGACTCTACTTTTAAATAAATATCTTCCGTAATTGAAGTAGGAGACTCGTAATCAGAAAACTCAAAAAATTCAACGTTTGAGTCTCCAGAGTTGGTGCTATCATTGTATTTCAAGGCTAAAGTGTCTCCAGATAAGCTCAAGTCGAGATAAACTAAGCCGGCGGAACTTGATAGCTGTATTGTATTCCCTTTTTGGGCAACTGTCCCAGTTGGGGAAACTGTAAAAATCAATACTTCTTTTGACGAATTGAATTCTGCAAATACAGTTCCATCACCGCTCATCATTGCAGAACCTATAGAGCTTCGGGACATAATTTGACTCCAAGTGTCTGTCGATGCATCATGTTGAAAAATTTGATAGACATCTTCAACACTGCCACCGGTAGCTTTTGAACTTACTAAAACTCTATTTCCGTCAAAACTAGATGATACTAAATTATCTAAACCAGCTATTCCGCCTTCTCTTTTATATGTTGAGGTTGAGTCATCAAATTCAAAAATAACAACCTTTGCGTCTCCAGCGCTAGCAGAAGTTGAGTCATCTATTTCCATAGAAAAAATTCGAGATCCAGAAATACTTCCAATAATCATAGAATCTGGATAAAAAGGGCCCGAAGGGGAGCAAGAACCAGCAAAGAATTCGTCGAAAGGTTCGGCAGGTAAATCTAATTCAGCTATAAAATGTTCTTTGAATCGACAACCAGGCGTAATCGTTGGAGATTCTGTAGCCGTTGGAGATTCTGTAGCCGTTGGAGATTCTGTAGCCGTTGGAGATTCTGTAGCCGTTGGAGATTCTGTAGCCGTTGGAGATTCTGTAGCCGTTGGAGATTCTGTA
>Ga0098049_1000495_pt1 | contig 16113 bp, 23 predicted proteins | sample 13BtaG_FD_92582 | JGI IMG/M metagenome (GOLD analysis project Ga0098049, IMG submission 92582) | Marine viral communities from the Subarctic Pacific Ocean - 13B_ETSP_OMZ_AT15268_CsCl metaG | ecosystem: Environmental > Aquatic > Marine > Oceanic | place: Subarctic Pacific Ocean | collected...
AGTGCGCCCATGCAGACAGATACCAGACCTGCCGACTGTGTTGTGTGTGCCTCTGGTGGCAAGCTCATAAACCAATGCACTGCTTGATAGGTCAGCACCGTGACAACAAACATCATCAGGCGGGGAAATACCTTCCAGTCATCTATAATATTTTTAGCCATGTCAGTCTCCTACGTTGATACCGCTGCCCGTGTATCAACACGCAGCCAATTAGATCCATCCCCAAACGCAACGACAGGGCTACCTGCTGCCCCGTTAGAAACGTATATTAAAGTGCCAGTCTCTACTGCGGGCAATGAAGCTACCGTGTATGTAGGCAGTGGCATACCCACAGTATTATTTGCTACCGTAGCAGACTTGATCCTAAGTACCGTGTTGCTTTCATATACGGTGCCAACCTCGTCTAGCGCCTGTGCAGATGCAGGGATCTCAATGAGTATAGGCTTTGCTATAGCAGGGTTTGTAATCTGAGCTGCAAACACAGAGAACGCACGAACTACCTCTGCCATATACTGTTGTGTATACTGGGGCGGTGGTACAGGAAAGAATGGTACTGGAGCTATGGACATTACCTTCTCCCATCTGGTCTTATGTCAACGCGAGGAATACCTAACCGCCACAATACGTCTGGATCTGTTGACTGGATCTTAAATGTAAAGCTACGGCCTCGCAGTCTGGTCTGATACTGGCTGATATACTGGTCTACAGGCACATTAGATGTCTTTGTAATAGTATCAGTATTGGTTGTTTGGGCGACCTGACCGGGTGCGTTCTTGGCACTCAAGATAAAATCTACCGTGGTATTTTCCACGTTGGTATCTCTGAAGTTAAGGTCAGGAATAACTCTAGTTACAAAAGAAAATTGATTTCCGTCAGAAATACCAAGATCCCCAGACTCAATAAATGATGTAGTGTTTTGAGTCTCGTCTGTGTAAGTTGTCCCAACCTCATGGCTGTATAAAAAGTTTTGATCTCCCGCGCCTATTGGTAGTGCAGATATCCCACGATCTAGCCAAGCGGTTCTACTCAAATTGCCTACATACCAGATACCTTCTTGGTAATTATAAACCACATACTTGTCGTTTTCAGTAGAGCTTGCGGATGGGTAGAACCACCACACTTCAGAGAATGATATATTTGATCCCGCCACAACTTTATCAGATTGCCCTGTGTTGAAGTCATCAAATACATGATCACGAACCGTGCAAGGAATACGCTGTACCGCACCTGTATAGCTATAGAACTCTGCTGCGCCCATCCAGTATACCGCGTCATCTACTGCAACCGCTGCTTTGGGGCTGGCAATACTTATATTACTAGAGATAAGGTTAATACCAAACGTAAACGGCGGTCCAATGAACTGCATTGCGTAGATAGCAACGTCTGTAAAGACAAGGATCTGTTGCCTTGTTTCTATGGCTTGCACGATTTTTGAACCAGAATCAATTCGCAGATCACCCGCCGTATTGGTGGTGGTCGGATACCAATCAATAGGATTTTCTTGACTGGAAAACCTAATTAACATCGGATCCTGTGAGCCATCTCCTTTAGCTGTTGAGGGCGAAGCACCCAATCCATCGCAGCCAAAAGCGATTACATGCCTGTCACGATCTGATAAAAGTACTTGTGCGGCTTTCTGTGGCACAGACGTAGGACTTCCAGATATCGTTGAAAGCTCTACACCCCGCGTACCAACCCCAGTTGTTTTGTCCCAGTAAAATACCTGACCATTACGCTCGTTAAATATAAGGTCTTCACCAAAGTTATCATGTGACCATATGCGAAGATTACTTATTGCTGTCTGAGTTCCAGTTGCGATACCTTCCCCCCAGCCGTTAAAGTTATTAGCCGTATTGGTATTACCTACAACAAGGAATATGTTTGCTCCATTAGAGTGGGTAGCCGCACTACTACCTTTTGTCCCGCGAGTAACCGTCAAAGTATCTGTAGCAACTGATCCCACTGTCATAAGCTCACTGCCCACCAGCACTATGTCGTCGGTTGCAAAATTAGAACCCTGACCTGACGCTACATCTACACCTGTTTCAGAAGCATCTAAATCTTCCGCAATAGTGGTTTGAAATGCAGAGTTATTTGTGCCACCAAATAAACCTGCGCCCCACCCAACACCGGATACAGATGAGTTAAGTCCTGTGCCTATCTGGTAAGTTCCAACTACGCTGCTACCGCCATTTCCTGTATCACTTCCGTTAGCATTCACCGCCGTGGCGTTTAAGCCTCCTGTAACAGTGATGCTTTCAATGCTGCTAACGGTGCGAGCAGATATTTTATAGCCATTTCCGTCTATAACTTCTGTAATTTGATACTCTTGGTTTAATATAGCCGCAGTGATGTTGCCGCCTAAAGACGCCGCCCCAGAGAAAGTTACAAAATCATTAACCACACAACCGTGATTTACATCCGTAACCGTGATTACAGGAGATCCATTTGTGGCAGCAAAAGTAACATCCCCCGCAGAAGTCGTATTCCTGACAGGCGTAATATCTTTATAGTCCGCACCCTGCTTAATATAATACTTCTGTTCAGTCCCTACCCCTAAAAACTTTTCTCCGCTGAGAGCAACCCATTCGTGCATCCCACGGCACTGTCCAAGAAAAGCTTTATCGGAAGTTGAACTTTTATCCCAACCGTTTAGCTTCTCTGGATAGCCAAACCTAAAACGAATTTTATCGCAATCAATCCAACCGTTCTCTTCAGAGTACGGGGTGATCTCCTTGTTTATGCCAGCTTTAAATCTAAGGTCTGTATAAGGCATCTTTTACTCTCTACGTCTGTGGCACAGCTTCGTATATTATAGTCAGCATACCCGCACCGCCTGTGCCGCCAGTAGATTGGCCGGGGGTGCCGCCATCCCCCGTAACAACCACAGGGCCAGCACCGCCGCCGCCAGAAGCGCCTATTGACTGTGGGCCTGTAACATACTTACCAGAGTAAAAACTAGCAATAGAATCACCCACATTTATATTTGTAGCACCAGATCCACTACTTGTACCGGGATTGCCGGGAGTGCCAGACCCAACAGAGCCGCCAGTATAACCCAAACCACCCGTGCCGCCTGTGCATGATATACTTACGCCGGTAAAGCTTAATGTGCTGGTGCCGCCTGTGCCGCCAGTGCTTGAGATACCAAATGAACCTGGAACGCCATTAGTAAATGAGCCCGCCCCTGCGGCACCAGCGGTAAAAGAAGCGCCAATTAAAGTGGTTACATCGCTGACAAAAAAGCCAAAGAAACCACTAGCGCCACCATTTGCACCTGTCCCCCTTGCGAAGGTGCCATACACTACGCCAGCACCGCCACCACCGCCGCCAGATACCCCAACCCAAGCACCAGCACTTCCGTTTATATCGTCTGCGGCAAGAGTTATTGAGCTAGCAAAAGCATCTGATGTAAGGGTGTAAACATTCTCCTTACCACGAAAGTCGTCGATAGATATAACCCCGCTGGCCGGTATGCCAGAAGGATTTGATACAAAACCATAATATTCCGACAAAGATATCGGGTTTGAACCACCAAACTCAGTCTGTATGTCGCCCAGACTTGCTGCTCCAGTTGGCACGGCCATGATTTAATATCTCCTTACAAGCTACCAAATGCTGTAACGTCACCTGTCACGGTAAGATTTCCGCTAGAATCTACCCGCATTTTATTTACTCCATTGTAAGCAAAAGTCAGATTTGTACCACTTGCTACAGCAGTCCAATTTTGAGTACCGCCACTCACAGTAAACCCCGGTATTGTCACAGTGCCTGTAAATGTTGGCGAGGCAACGGGAGATTTAGTGTCAATCTGGGTCTGTATTGCAGACGTAACATCATCAAGATAACCAAGTTTTGTTGTAGTAACCGCCGATACAGATAAATCACCGCCAGAATCTGCAACAAGTACACGATCCGCGGTCAGATCAGTTATACGAACCGCGGCCTTGCCGCCCATTCCTGAATGATTTGTGCAGTAATAATACAGAACAGCAGGAGCATCTTGCTCTAGCTTAACTTGTGTAAACGCACCCGCACTCCCCGGCGTACCTACCGTCGTAATCCCCGTAGTGAATGGAGCAGAGGGCGAGTTGTTATCATTCGTGGAGAACGCAAGTGGATGACCGCCCCCAGCACCGTTGGTACTATCAGACTGATCAAACCTATATGTAACAGAAGGCTTTATCTCTATCGTTTGCTGGGAAGTTCCATCAATGACGAACTTACCCCCTGCAACAGTAACTGCGACAGTTGCAAAAGGCATAGAGCTTGCATTAGAAAATTCTTCTACTGCTGCACCTGAACCCGCTCCATCTGCCAATACAATAGCGGAATCACCCGCCGCAATGGTCACATTAGAGCCGCTGCCCTGAGTAACAATAACGGTCTGGTTGGTGCTGTTTACTAGCATATACATTCTGGCACGATCATTCTGCTCCAGAGTAACTGTGCAAGCCCCACCGGGAGTGCCCGTAAACTTTATAGCTTTATAGTGCCCGTCTTGTGCCGCAGAAGGCTGCGCTGCAACAGGAAGAGTATAAGACGTACCCGTAAGAGCAATAGAGGCAAACCCATTCGCAGCCCTGTCTAATATCTGCAAGTTGACGTTGGTACTATCTCCCCATGTACCAGCTTCGTCGCCCGTGGATATTAACTTTACGCCATTAGTGCTTGTATATGTAGCCATCTGAACCTACCTGAAAAGTTCTATAGAACTTATTATATTTGAATTACCGTATTTAAGCAACAAGTGTCCACTCTGGGTCATCTGAAGGAGTTATTTCTGTCCAGTTTGGATCTTGCGTTGGGTCTATAAGAACCCAGTTTGGATCTTGTGCTGGAACTATCAATCCATACACCATTACCTGCCCAATGGAAATTGTCATCTCCACGCCCGTAACCGCGATTCCCGCGACGAGAGTAGCATCTTGGCCCGTTAGAGCAAAAGACCCCGCATCTGCAACCAACTTTCGGGTGCGATCAAAGTCTACATTTTGCCCCGTAAGAGCAAACGAACCTGCATCCGCAGGCATACTTATTGCGAGATTAAATTCAACGTCTTGCCCTGCAAGGGCAAATGAACCTGCACCCGCTGCAAGTAAAACACCCGATTTTAAATCAACGGTCTGCCCTGTAAGGCTGAAAGAGCCATGATTCGCAGTAAAGTTATAGTTTCTGCGTTGAACTAAATCCGCATCTTGGCCCGTTAAAGAGAAAGACCCTGCACCAAAAGCTTCTGTTAAGAATTTTTTAAGTGCTGCATCTTGGCCTGTTAGAGCAAACGAACCTGTATCCGCCTCTAATCTTGTACCAGAAAGGAGTGAAGCATCTTGGCCTGTCAAAGCAAAGGAGCCTACTCCTGCGCTTAAATTGAGAGCCTTCTTTAATCCAACAGTTTGACCAGATAGTGCAAACGCACCCGTCTCAAATATTTCGCCAATTAGGATACCCGCATTCTGACCTGTCAGCGCGAATGAACCCGTGCCCCCAGATATGTTTATCTCGCGGTTTATAGTTGCATCTTGGCCCGTGAGGGTAAATGAACCTGCGCCTGCACTAAGTACCCTAGCTTCATTAAAGCTTGCATCTTGACCTGTAAGGGCGAAGCTACCCGTTTCTGCATTAAGAAGAGAGCCCGCAGCAAGAGATACGTCTTGCCCCGTAAGAGTAAAGGAACCTGTGCCCGCGACTTCCCCAAGTGCTTTGTTGAAATCTACAGCTTGTCCCGTGAGCGCAAATGAACCTGTGCCCGCGCTTAAAGCTCTTCCCTTATTAAGATTTACTGTTTGCCCCGTAAGAGTAAACGACCCCGTACCGCCAGATAAATTAAGCCCTTTATCTAAATCAACGCTCTGCCCTGTAAGAGCGAATGATCCTGCGCCCGCAGATAAAACTACAGATTTATTTAAAGTAACGGCTGCACCTGTAAGAGCGAAGCTGCCCGCCCCAAAGCTTTCGCCAATACCAAAATCAATTTCTTGCCCCGCAAGAGCAAAGCTGCCCGCCCCAAAATCAACAGACATTGCTTTTGTTATCTGTGCAGTTTGTCCAGAAACAGCAAAGCTTCCGACTTGAGCAATAAGTTTGTTGCCAAAGTTTGGATCAAGCACAGCAGCCTGTCCAGACAAAGCAAAGCTGCCAGCATCTGCTGAGATACGGACAGCCTTATTTAAATTAATGCCTTGGCCAGTGAGCGCAAAGCTCCCCGTTCCAAATGACTCGCTAACTCCAAAGTCTACCGCGCTACCAGTGAGGGCAAACGATCCAGTAGCTGCTGCAAACAAGTAAGCATTTTCAAAGTTGGCAGTCTGGCCCGTAAGCGCAAACGACCCAGTGTTCCCAGAAACATTTACAGCCTTGTCTAAATCTACAGCTTGACCTGTAAGAGTAAACGAACCTGTGCCTCCAGAAACATTGAGAGCTTTTACCATACCCGCTGTTTGGCCCGTTAATGTAAACGACCCTGTGCCGCCTGATAAAACAAAAGCATTTCCAAAGGTAGCATCTTGTCCCGTAGCAGAAAAAGATCCAGCATCCGCTGACATACGAACTGCTTTATTTAATGCAGATGTTTGACCAGTAAGCGCAAAAGCTCCTGTCTCAAAAATCTCTCCGATTAAAATACCCGCACTCTGACCTGTCAAAGCAAAGCTACCGGCACCCCCGCTTACATTCAGAGCCTTAACGAAATCAGCGGTTTGACCTGTTAAAGCAAAGCTACCCGTTGCCGCTGCAACATTTAATGCTTTATTAAGGTTGACCGTTTGGCCTGTTGTAATAAAAGACCCCGCATCACCCGCTAAGTTTACAGCTTTATTAAGCCCAACAGTTTGACCCGTAAGCGTAAAGCTGCCTGTTCCACCGCTTATATTTAAAGCCTTAGCAAAGTCAGAAGCTTGACCAGTAAGAGAAAACGACCCCGCACCACCAGCTAAGTTTACAGTCTTATTAAACCCAACAGTTTGACCCGTGACTGTAAAACTGCCAACTGCTGCTGGCATAACAACTGCCTTATTAAGGCCGACCGTCTGACCCGTAAGAGAAAAGGCTCCAGTCTCAAAGATTTCGCCAATAAGAATACCAGCGTTTTGACCCGTAAGCGTAAAGCTGCCCGCCGCGCCTGCAACATTTAACGCCTTAGCAAAGCCAGCCGCTTGCCCCGTAAGAGTAAAAGACCCAACAGCCGCAGCAAGATTGCGACCTACGTTTAGATCCGCAGTCTGCCCCGTAAGCGCAAAGCTCCCAGCATCTGCTGTTAATGCATAGTCAACAGATGTAACCCCACTATCCGCTAGTGGTGCAGAAGCTAATGGGGAAAAGCCTAACATTTATTATTCCTCGTCTGGCTCGTCTGGATCTTTAGCAACCCAATTAGGGTTTAATGTCCAAGTAGTGCCATCGAATAAATATTTTTTACCAACCCAGTCCTCTGGCACATTTGTAACATTTGTATAGAGAGTTGAATTAGTATTGTTTAAATCACATATTGTGTTTTCAGCGGGATTACCGATAACAATATTGTCGGCTGATAGGGTTATAGTTTGGCTATCTTCCTCAATATACCGTGAAGCATTGTCGCTGTTTGTTACAATAGTTTTCATTAATCTATCCCTTTACCAAAATACTTGAAGAAGATAACGCTATGCCAGCAACAGCATTAGGTCTGTATGAATTAGGGTTTGTATTTAAACTTCCATCAAGTTGGACATAATAAACCTTTCCCGCAGTCAATCCCGATTGGGCATCGTCTATGCTTCCAACACATTGTATTGTAGCTGTTGCGCCATTTGAATAAGCTGCATCAGAAAACCCAAGAAAATTAGTGGTACTTAGATTAGTATTTGCATATCCAACTGTAGCAACAATACCCGCCCCATATGGATTGCCTGTACCCCTAAAAGCAAATACCATTTTATCTGCATTGGTATCGTATGTTCCGTGGGGGTAATAAAAATTTCCCCCACTAAGATATGTTACAATGCCATTTGAATCTAATTCTATATTAGTGCCCGTTATAACAAGGCTTACATACTTACCACCGCCATCATGAAAACTTAAAATCATATTATCTGCGTCAGGGTTATAAGTTAAATCTGCTTGAGTATTATAAGTTTCAGTAGCTATTGAATCATCTTGAACTGAAAATGCTGGTCCAACAGTAGGCGTTGTTCCACTTATAGACACTGTAGAAACTAAAAAATTGTTGGGGCTGGGTTTTCCAGTATCCTTATAAGCTATCACATTTATTGAATTAGTAGGATAGTAACCCGCTGCATAGGTGTCAGTACTTCCCGCAGTAGTAACAGCAGTTCCAAAACTTGCAGATGTTCCGCTTATCGTGGCAACTTGTATATTAGCTGTTGCGCCATATCCTTGCTTATAAAAACAAAGAATTTTCTGGGCACTCGCATCGTATGACAACTGAGGTTCATAATATATACGAGTACTTGTTACAGAAATCTGAGAACCAAAGCTTAAAGATGTTCCGCTCATGGTTGCAACTATTGCTTTTGTGCTGTCATAATTGTCTTCGTGCAGTATTAAATGCTTCCCAGCGTTTACATCATACACAGCTTTCATATAAGAAGTTTCATCGCTGTTAAAAGTATATGCACCTCCAACAGAAACACTTGTTCCGCTTATAGTTAAAACCCTAGCCCTGCCATAAAGACCACTATTTTGATTATACACACAAAGAAATTTATTCTGACTTGAATCGTAGTTTAAAAATGCTGAATAACTGTGAGCATAATCAATAGTTGCAACGCTGCCAAAACTAATAGATGAGCCGCTAACCGTTCCAACAATACCTTTTAGATAATAAGGGGAAACAAGTTCTTTAAATAAAACAAGCACTTTATTAGTACTAGGATCAAAAAGAGCATCAAAGATCTCAGTGTTTGCTGAAGTAAAGGTAGAGCTTTCTGAGCCAACTGACCCCGCAACCTCAGAACCTGTTACCGCACTAACTGTTCCATTAGAGTTTAAAACAACGGTATCACCATTAGCGAGAGTACCTGATGCAACAGCCGTTGTGGTGTTTGTAGCTCCACTATCAAAATTATCACTGCCACGAATTACGCTAGTCATTTATTCCACCGTTATATTTGGGATTGGCTGGATTGCTTTTAGCTCATCAGGGGTTGTAGCTGCATCAATGCTTGATAGTGCAGGAGCATCACGCAGTGCTTGCTTGTCAGCTACAATCTGAGTTGTGCTTGCGTTTATTTCTTGCGCCTTCATAAACGCAGTGTCCAAAGCAGCCAGCGGCTCAACCCTTGCTGCGCGTATCTTATCACGCCAGATATCCTTGGCCTTTGCCATATTAACAGAGATTACATTTGTGTCTGTATTGACTTCCCATCCATCACGAAACGTGCGCTCCGCTGGGATTGTATAGTCTGCGGCGTTATAGTCTGTAGCGCCAATTTTAATAAAAGTTGTCATCCCTTCCTCCAAGCTTATCTATAATGTGAAAACAGCATAAACATAAGGTACATCTCTGGCGGCATCGTTGTGATTTGATGTTTCAAATCTTCTGGAACCAGTTGCAGGGCTATCACTTGCTGTAAATATCCTAGTAGCAATATAGGCACCAGAGCCAGAACTTGCAGTCCCAACAGTGGTATAATTTGAAGAAGCAAAACTACTACCAAAGTTTGTTGTATAATTACCAATAGCGTTATCTGTAATAGATGATACATTACCATCATCAAAAATAGATACAGTGCCTTCTCCGTCAAAAGACACCCAAGCCCTTGCAGGATAGAACCCTTTGCCGCTTGTATCTTGAATTGTATCCACCTTAATAACACTAGCGCCGCTTGTATTTTGGATTGTATCAGCTTTAAGTGTAGTAACACTAATTTCGCTCTGCCCTGATGAATTTTTAATTGTATCAACTTTAATTGTACTCATGCTGCCATCTCCCAAGCATTGCGAAACTGCCTATCGCTTGGCACTTCCTCTGTACGCACAATCTTAAACATTGGGCGGTTATGCTCTTCTGCCCAGCACTTGCGAGGCAAGTCTTTCATACACAAATATTCCATAGCTTCCTCTTCTGTTAGAGGCCCAATGCGAGGCGCAGTCCATTGCAAAGCATGTTTCTCAGGATCATGCTTAAAGGTGCTATGACGCCCTTCTTTAATGGCTTGCTGTTCATCATCTTGTAGCTGCCAATACACCCAGATAGGTGGCAAGTTACCAGCCATAGCTTCATCTAACCAATTCTGTGAAGGCACAAGCACCTTGGTTGGCTCATCAAGAGCATCTGGATCATCAAAGATAACACGGTATTTTGTCATTTGTTATTCCGGTTTAGTGGGCCAAGTAACGCTTGTTGGAAAGCCAGATTGCTGTGGAACATTTAGTAAATCTGTTCTATATTGTGCCCACGCTGCACGTTGTGCATCTGTAAGATCATTCCATCGCAAAGTATTGCCAGCAATAGGATCAACCTCCGTTTGCAATTTGTGGTCGCGCTCAGCCCTAACAGACAAAGGGATGTCCTGTTCAAATTCTAAAACTTCTTCATCAGTCAAATACCTTACAGTCTGCTCGCCAGTCACCGCGTCTTTTATAATTTCATGTAATCTTGACATTACTTTACTCCGTAAAAACGAATGCTGCCGCCTGTTGCGGTAAAACCGTACCCTGCGCCTCTTGTATAAACACCTACTGAAGTTGACGAGTTAGTAATGTTAAATTCTTGCCCATCATGCCCGCCAGTATAGGTGGTGCCGTTTGCTACGTATGATCCGTCTGAAGTGGTAGTGCTTCCCATAATCTGAGTATATACGGCTGACGTAGCTAAATCTATTGTAGCCGTCATTGCTCCTTTAGTGCTAGAACCCGTAAAAATGTAACCAATCGCATTTTTTTGTGCGCTACTTACAAGACCTATCCATTGGTAATTGCCAAGTGAAATACCCTCTATATTAATCTGCAACATCTTATAATCCGTAAGCGTCAAACTGGATAGAGTTGCGCTAATTGCGCCAGATTGAGGAACTACCGTTCCTAAATGCGTTACGCCACCACCACCACCACCCAAAGTTACATCTTCATCAGGAAGCGTTACCGTTCTATTGGAAGAAGTAGTAGGCGCAGTGAGCGTTATGCTGCCACCACCTGACGAACTACTTTGAATTTTAATTGATGCCATCTAAACCACCGTCCATGTTTCGCCAGTACCAACTGTCACGGTCACGCCATTGTTTATTGTAATGGGGCCAGCAGACATAGCATTCTTGCCATCAGTAATCGTATAGTCGGCAGTTACATTTGTATCGTTCTCAAAGAAAACCTTATTAGAGCCGCCACCCAAAGGGCTTAAATCCTGTGCAGTAGCCCCGATAAATACGGTAGCTGAACCACTAAGGTTAATAGCATTGTTTGAGTTGCTGCTTTCGCTTACCGTGCGTGACAGCGTAGTGCCAGAGCTTGTATAGGTTCCTGTGCCTATCTCAAAATTACTGCCATCTTCTATAATGTAACGAACTACATCTGCGTTTGCCACGCCAGCATCTGCGAAGGTTTGATATCCATCCTCCGCAGAGCCAAGCGTAATTGTGCCAGTACCAGTTGTACTGGTTGACATCTTTGCCCTATTTACAAGAACAGCCATAAGCTACTCCTTATTAGGTAAGCTGAATAACCCCATTTGATGGGCTAAAGTCGATAGTAAATGTATCGCCATCATTCAAAGTTAAGCTTGAGCCATAATCATAGTAACCAATAAGCGGATCAGCTGGCGATGTTACAGTGTCATTATAAATGTAGATGTAACGGAACGCAGCAACACTACCGCCTGATGCAGTAAGCGTTAAATCCGCAAGAACAAGCTTGTAAACACCACCTGATTGTCCAGATGAACTTGTAGTAAGGTTTCTTGAAGACAAGTTACTGTAACTAATTTGGGTTACATTGCCTAATATGCCATTAGTATCCGCAGTTGGATTAGAACTTTCTGATGATGGCGCTGTATTGGAAAGAGCAACCTTAAGTTGATCGCTTTCTAAGTCCATATTCTCTACTGCGTTTGCAACGAAGTCATTTATTTTAACGAAGGATGCCATGATATATCTCCTATGCTATCCTGATTATCGCAGATGTAGCATCCGCTGTGGGGAACTTTACTTCAAAACTAGAGTTGTTAGCGACCCTATCTGACCCAAAATCTAACACAGCTACCGCTTTATTGGAAGCACTTGAGTTGTAAATCAAGGCTCCTCGTGCTGTGAAGGTCGCATTAGCCCAAGTTACATTACCAAAATCTACCATAGCGGTGGTGCCCGTAGACTTTGGAAAAGTTGCCGTTACTGTTAAATTCTTTCCCCCAGCCGTATACGCCGATCCTGACGTATTCGTTATTTCATTCGATGTGCTATATGCGGTTGTATCCGCTCCCAGAGAAGCCGCATTTGAATACAAGGCAATCTTAAAGGTAGCCGTGTCAAAGTCATGTTCTGCCTTTAGAAGCTCCACCTTAAAAGAGGTGCATGTTGTTTGAATTATAGCCATTGTCTAAACCCTACGCAGCAGCGCCCCTGTAAGTATCCGTCCTAAGCTTAACACCCAAAGAAGCCATATTAACAAGTGCTGATGCGTATCTCTCGTTATATAGCTGCACCATGTCACCTTCACCCTTCATAAACGTATATGCCTCTATTAGAGACCCGTAAAGCAATGTCGCTTCCGCATTATCCCCAAGCCAAGATGTGCTAGAAGTTACTATAGATGGTGGGTCATAATAGTAGTGCAGTTCCAAGGTGTAGTTGGAATCTGGGGTTGGCCCAAACAAGAAGTTGCCATGATCAGATCCAGTATCTCCATCAAATATGGAGTAATACTTTGGTAGTCCTTGAGTGGCGGCACTAGGATATGCTTCCCTTATGAAGTTTACGTCCTTGTCCAAAAGATAGGTGTAGTCTCCACCACTAACCACTGCCATTGAGAATGTGGCTAAGAAATCAGAAGGCCTAGCTGTATACTGCCCACCAGCACTTAAAGTTCCAGTGACGTTCCTGCGTAGCTCTGGAATAGTGATATCCCTAAAGATCCGCTCTTCAGCCTGACGCACAAAGTTAGGAATATTGGCCACAAAGGTACTCTCTGTGTTCTCCGTATAGTCTTTGATCGCTTGCGTCAGTTCTGAATAGTTCATTTGAACTTTCCCTTATGCCATTCTAAACTTGCCACCTTTAGAGGCAGCACCCATACCACGACAGCTACCACCATCGCGCATTTTCTTAACCTTACCTCCATATGCCATTTTGCCTTTTCCATCAGCAGCATAAAATGGAACCTCCACACCATCTGAGTTCTTTACCATCTTCAAAGAACCACCATCCTTCATGGCAATAGGCTTGTTACGCATCATATACCCACCGCCCATTTTGTACTGGACTTCTTGATCTGTGTCTTTAGCCGCTTTCTTGGCTGCCTTCATGCCCGCTTTAGTATACGGGAACTCTTTATTTCCAACCTTTGGCATATTAAACTCCTAAGTTATGCTAATATTAACAGTTCCAACCTCTGCTGTCATGTGTTGGAGATCATTCCAAACAGGATTAAACCCAAAAAAACCACGACTCTCCTCTAAGGATGTGTCTGGTCTTGGGTTCCTCAGAGACTGAGGATCATTTATTTTAATTCTGCCTAAGAAGTTTTGTGGCTGATCTGGATCTACCACATCCCGCCCTACAAGAAATCCCGTTTTAACTCCGTTGTTAAACTCAGGTACTAGGTCAGACAAAGGATATCTAAACCCCGTCTTGTCACAGTAGCCAAAAGCGTACTTACCCCTCGCGTAACTCATCCTGCACCCATTATGTATGTATTGAAAGGAACAAACCTTATTGACGCCCGCTCTTCGTCCTCACCCGCTGCAAGACCGTACTGGAACTCATACTCTTCCTTCAAAGCCGCTACACGGGCAGCAACTTCAGGGCGCTTCATAGCTATGTAATAAGCCATACCAGCGACTAAGCACGGCACAAAACGTGGGGGCACAGAGGATACCGCTGCGCCTACTCCAGAAGCCAGTCCAGCAACGCCCTTTAGCCTATGGTAAGATATTGTATAGGCTGTTGTGTTATCAGGAACAGGCCACAAAGTTACTTTTGTTTCCGTTGGGAGCCTTTGGACGTAGATTTGGGTCGGCCTACCTTCCGTGTTTTTGTTGGTTTGCTGGGCGTAGGTCGAGACGCTGACTCTTTCGAGGGAGGTGTCGATTTGGTTTGTGCCCGTTCCGGTGCGGATTTGGTGTTCGATGATGTCGATTGTATCCGCAGGAAGGGTATACGTTGCCGTACCTGCTGTAACAGCGAGCGTGCCCGCTTCAATAGTGAAGAGATTAAGACCACGGTTCTGCCACTCCAATGTTAAAAGGTTTAGACTTCTGCGTGCGGTTTTAAGATCGTATCCAGTACGCATCTCAAGGCCAGCCCTTTCAAAGGCTTCCTCAAAAATCTCTGGCATGTCTGGGGTTACTACAGCCATTATGTTACTACGCTCCTAAACCGTTTGGTTTTCTTTGCAATTTTTTTAGGCTGCTTAGCAACCTGCTTGCCCTTCTTGGTGGCCTCGCGTTTCTTCTTCGTAGTAGCGGCGTACTCCGCAGGGGTCAAAGCCTTGATAGCCTTCTCAGGAAGATATCGCTCGCCTGTAGCCTTGCTCCCTTGCGTCGATGGCTTGCCAGACTTTGTTCGCCACTTCTGCTTCGTCCAAGACTTCAAGCTCTTCTGTGACTTCTTGAGCGCCATTAACTTCTATAGCCCCCACCTGCTTTTTTATAAGCCTTCGCCAACATTTGCGCTTTTCTTGCTGACCATTGCCCCGGTTTGCCGCCTTTTCCACCAGCCTTTATGCGATTAAATATACGCTTTCTCTTCTCTGGTTGAGTGTAATTGCCAGCTTCATTAACACGACTTTTAGATTTTTTCTTCGTTTTACCGCCCTTGCCCATGCGGATAAGCTCAAGGTCTTTAGCATCATCACCTGTAGAGGTTTTGTTGCCTGTTAGTTGACTGCCCATCTGGGAACGAGAAATAGCCATTTAACATTTCCACCGTTTTCTTGCTTGCCTCAATCTGCTGTTAGGGTCTTTAGCGGCTTTAGGAAACTTCTTCATCTGTCCAGCGGAACGGGCGCAGAAAGATTTGCGCCGCTTTGCGTCCTTGCTCCCCTTCTTAACCTTCCCCGTCACAGCAGTTTTTAACTTAGATCCGGGGTTGTCCTTACGATACTTAGCAACGCCCTTCTTTGTCATACCCGCCCCAGACTTTGTGGGACGTTTATGACCACCTTTTATGCTGTGCCCCTTCATGGAGCCTTTCTTTTTTTCAGCCATCTCTTACTCAAGGAGTAAAGTTATAACTGAACCAGAGCCTGATAGAGCAGACACATAGGCCCCATTGTCAGCAAGAATACCATCATTAGGAAGAAACACATCGTTCCATCCCGCTGGAAGAGTTAAGTCCAGCAGGGTGGCTCCTGATGCAGAGCCATTCTTAATGGTAAAGGCTGTGATGTTAGTGGCATACACCAAGATGCCCTGTATTCGACTCCGTGCGGGGCCAACAACCCCTGCACTAAATCCTGATGTTGAGACATTAAATGCCCGTATCTCTTGACCAGCCATCTAGGCCTCCTTACGGCTGAACCGCCGTATTAAACGCTTGAGCATACATCACTGTTATAACAACTGATCCCGCATTCGTACCTGCACTTGAAGTAGCGGTTAGTTTTAAATCAGATGTACCAGTGTTTTTCCATGTAAGTGTACCGCCGCCAGAAGCGCCTAACGCTTTGATACCTACAGTGGTTCCAGAAGCAACCGCATTAACGAGAGTCGCTGCACCACCTACAGTATCACCAACACTAATATTTGTCGTGGTGTTAGCAGCCACTTCTAAATCAATGATGATGTCTACGATTTTTGAGTTGGCAGGGATTACCACATTTGTGGCTTCTGCTGCGACAGCACCGCCAGAAATATCCATTACATGTTGTTGAGTCATTACAACATAACCTACGTTTGCTATGTCTGACCCAACAGTAGTGCCCGTTGTGTTGCGGATGTTGCCAGCCCGTATAGGACCAGAAAAA
>Ga0098049_1000503_pt1 | contig 15934 bp, 30 predicted proteins | sample 13BtaG_FD_92582 | JGI IMG/M metagenome (GOLD analysis project Ga0098049, IMG submission 92582) | Marine viral communities from the Subarctic Pacific Ocean - 13B_ETSP_OMZ_AT15268_CsCl metaG | ecosystem: Environmental > Aquatic > Marine > Oceanic | place: Subarctic Pacific Ocean | collected...
AAATTCTATTGCACCTGTTTCTCTAAACCATTTAGAGTTTCTCATTTTTCCGAACCCTTTGTTAGTAGGCAATCTATATTGCACATAGAAGTTTTTAGTTTGTTTTACTAAGGAGTTCAATTCTTAATCTCCTGATTTAGTTCCTCTGCTATTTGTCCAACAAATATTAGGTCTTTCTTAAGTTTCGCTTCTTCACGTTTGTTGGTTCTCCTTGTACCTAATATTTCACATGCACATGATAATGCCATTTGTGTAATATATCCATGGTACTCTGATTCTTTAGCATCCTGTGTTTCTGATTCTACCATTGCTCTTTCATGGTCATTAGCCATGAACCATGCAACAAGAGACAAACCTTTACATACATCTTGGTAGTCATCAAATTCTACACTATAGTGTTTCATAAGGTCTGCAACTAGAGTTTTCCAATATGGTTTACATCTCATAAGATATGCAATACTCCATACTCCATTCATCAAAAGAACATTGAGGTCTTTATCTATAGGTGCTTCAATTCGTTCTTTCTCTGTCTTTTCCATGAACATTTCAAGCAATTTCATACTATTCTTAAGATGATATTTACGTAACCATTCTTGTATCTCATTAGCATTAAAGCCTCCACCTGCATCTTCACTTAGTAAATCTACCATGTTATATCTTGCGAGTGGTTTAATTCTTTTGAGTGCTTGCTTATGGGTAGTGCACCCATAGAAGCCATATTCCATCATTGTTTCTTTACCATCCTTAAGCACTTGTTAAGCAGTATGAATACTAACGGTGCTAAAATTAAAGCAAGCATTTTACCGTTCATTCATCTCCTCGCCTTAAGTATATGTCTAGCAATGATACGTTTCTATCTGTCCTTAGCAATTGTATGATTTCCTCTTCACTAATAGCAAGTAATTCTTTAGGTGTTGCTCCACCATTAGAGCCACCAAAGATACTAACATGAAATACATTATGATAGATTGTTTTAACTCCACCACGTTTTCCTGTTATTTCTTCCTTAACTTCCTTATGTGCATTAATAGCTAAGCCACCATTCCATGAGCACGCATTAACAAATAAATCTCTTTCACCTAAGCGAGAAATATCTTTTCCTCTACCAAATTTAGAGCCCCTTAAGAGCCCTCTAAAATTAGCCATGGTTTACGCCTCTGATGTGGTGTACAACTCTACACTGTCGCTGTGTTAAGTAAGTCATTAAGCATCTTATGATAGATAAACAAATCACTATCACTTAACTCTTGTATGAACTCATCACTTAATCTATGCATAGGTATGAATGTTGTCTCCATCCCAATAGTTTCCTTAAGAAGTTTCTTCTTATCTGCTACCGTAAGTTCTTTGCGTTGTATCCATGTCTGCTTATCATCTGAGTATAGTCGTGATGACTTAACCCATAATGTTTTCTTTGATGTGTCTAACTTATCAGACTCAACAAGAACTTCTTCACTACCATTAGGATAAACACCATCAGGTTTAGTAAGTAGTTCCTTCTCTTTCATCTCTACCTTCTTAGCATCAGCCATTCTTATACGTACCTCATCTACATGTCTGCATTTATTCCTATAAAAGTATCCCTTGCATTCACATGTGATTGTGTCTCCTTCCTTCTTAAGATGATAGAAGTGGGCAGGGTCGGTGGAACTTCTTACACTCCACTCTCCTTCATTCATATCTATTATCATTGAGTTCTTCATTGCTTTAGTACCTCAACTAATCTACGCTTCATATCTTTTTCGATGAAGTCTCTAGCCTGCATCATATTATTAAATGATACCAGTCGTTTGCTCGTAAAGATTTCTTTAAGCAGATGGTCTGCACCACTACTACCTGATATACTCACACACATTATGTTAGGAACTATTTGTAGTGCCTTCTTAAAATTCTTCTGTGCCATCTTAACTAATGTGGTGTGTGGTATCTGGTATCCCTTCTTAGTATACTGTGGGTATCCATCAGTTATTATGATAAGAAGTTTGTGTGTGTAGAATCCTTCACTTGCTCTCTTAGCTGCATACTTAATTGCTTCATGTGTAGGTGTCTCATAGTATACATTAGTATAACCATTACCTGTTGTCTTAGTTGTCAAATACTTACAGTCTTCAAGTGAATTGATTTCAGTTATACCTACGTCACCTTGATAGTTAGAAGACCATACATCACCACGTATCTCTATCTCTTTAAAGTCTTTAGATACTCTGAACAAACTAGCAACTAATGTTCTTGCGTTGTCCATACTAGTTCCATTGTCCATAGAACCAGAGCCATCAACAGATATGTATATACTAATACCTTTAGTCTGTTTGGTTTCAGTATAACAATCACCATGACCAGATAGTTTTGCGTTAACATAACTATCGATATCAATCTCATCACCTGTATCATTTAACACTTCATGTTTGTTCTCTTGTATTGTACGGAGTAACTTACTCATACTCTTAACCATTGTTTCATTAGGTGTAACACTTTGTGGGCTTCTCTTCACTAGCGTGCAGTTAGCAGGCATCCTTGCAATCATAGGTGTTTGACAAAGTTTATCTTTAATCTCTGTCACCTCTCTTGTTGCATTATCTTTAGATGCTTCTACTCTCTTAAGCCACTCAGCTTCATCAACGAATGCTTCTTCCTCTGCTTCATCTAGTTTCCTACCTATCTCCTCATCCTCTTCACGTTCCTCTTCAGCTTGTGCTGTTGTCCTATGTTTCTTTGGTATAGTGTTGTTACCATTGATACCTGATACATTATTATCAGGTTGTAACTGTTCATCTAGTTGTTCCATAGTTTTCTTAGCACCTGTTGGTGTGGTCATACCAGATAATGTACTAGCTTCTCTTGCTGTCTTAGCAATGTCTGAGTATCCATCTGGGTTTGTCTTCGAGTAGTCTATGATTATCTGACACATTGTCATCATACCATGCTTCATACATTTACTATGTACATACTTCTTGAAGACAAGATAAGGTAGTGTTTCATCTGCACCTTCCATAAGATGTAGTGCTTGTCCTAACTCTACGTCTGTAACAAGGTCAGGTCTAAAGAATCTTTCACTAAGTAGTTGACTGTTTGGATTAAACTTTGGGTCAGATATCTGTTTACCTAATGCTTCCTTCGCATCATTAAACATACCTTTAGTTGCTAACCAAATCTTTGATGTTAATGATTCAATCCTTTGGTCTTCAAGTATATTAAATGATTCAATATACATTGTAGTTACTGCTCTCTTATAGATTGCCACAACATCAGCCTTATCACTATCAATTAACTTAGCCCATCCTTCTATTGCATCATGCACAAGTATCTTCTCTTCATCAGTTAACTCAACGATAGATTGTGAGTTGGTTAATACTGTGTGATGAAATGTTTTAACAAACTTATCAACATCTTCTTCCCAAGTTGTCTGCACTTCTGATTCATTAAATGCTACCTTCGCATAATACTTATCCTTTAGTGCTTGTGTCTTAAGTTTCTCAATACATCCAGAAAGGAATGTCTTATGCAATGCATGTGATACCTCATGGTACAGTGCTGTCTTAGTAGGCAGACCTTTAACCATTGGCTTTGCGATGTTGATTGTGTAACCATCCTTTGATTTAGTTATCCAATTGGTTTGACCAGAGTATGTTATCTCTATCTTATGACCAGTTATCTCTTCAACTAAATCAGCACGCTTGCGTAAGTATTCTTGTGATGATAGTATGTCATTAGATGTTTGCCTTCTTGGTTTGTTCATGGCTGTAGTACCTCACTACATATGTCTGGGTTATCCCACATGAACTCGTCTATGTCCTCACGTATGTAGTCACCAAAGATAGGTAACACAACATGATTGTAGATGAACAGCTTAAGGTTTAACATACTTCTTACCTACTGTATCCTTAAGACGTTGCATCATGTCAATAAAATCAACTGCATCCTCGTCAGACATAGGTAGATTGAATACCAAACTCAATAAAGCTTGAGCCTCTAACAATGCATCCAATCTATCCTGTGATTCAACTGCACCATAAGGGTCACACTCTTCACAGCCAGTCATTGTTGACAACCACATAAACAACAGTAGTCATCGTTGTCTGTTACTAACATCTTCTTACATGATACACATGTATCATCATCAAGATAGTTTTGTTCACCACAATTAACACAGAATATATAATCTGTGCTAACGTGGATACCATTCTTGAGTTTCATATCTTAGAACTGTTTAGTCATTGTGATACCAAAGGTATCTTCAATGCTTCTCTTTATTAACTCACGTTCGGTAGTGTCTTGGAACTTAAACATGATACACTTTTCCAATGCACCCTTAAGTGCTGTCTCTTTCATTTGTTTAGGTGTGTATGCATTCATGCGTGCACGATACTCATCAGAGAACTGCACTAAATCTCTTGGACTTATTGAATACTCTACGTCTTGCTTACCTCTGAGTGCTGAGACATCAGTTGTTAACTGTAACAATGGATTCATGATTGACTCATCAATACCATCCCAATTAACTACTGCTTGTAACTCTTTCTCCGTTGGGTTCTTAACATAGAATCCAGTGAACCTAGATAGTAATGCTTCTTGCAATCTATTCACACCAGCATAAGTGCTAGGGTTTCCAGTTGCAATGATTGCTAGTCGTGCGTTAGGGTCTAACTTCCACACCTTACCATCTTGTGTCTGTATCATACGTCTACCATCTAACAGAGATGCTAGTCCTAGTGTTGACTCTTGCAAACAGTTGGCTAACTCATCAAAGAATCCAATAGTTATCTTGCCTGACTTAGCGTGATGATTAGCAGCTTCAATAACTTTAACTGCCCAACCTTTAACTGTCTCACCACTAAGACCATTCAATCTATTGAAACCATTGATTTGTTTATCACCTACACCTTGACCTCCTTGTATTGTAACGAATGCACCGAGCACACCCTCATCGTATAACTTACGTGCTAAGTGTGTAGCTAAGTGTGTCTTTCCATTACCTTTCTCACCTACTAGCATGAGTGGTGTTGCACTGTGTAATATGTGGTTAAGAACTTCTTGTTCTAATCCATTCACATCAATGTAATCACCCATACTATATGGTATGAAGTCATGGTCATAATCAACAGGAGCATAAACCTTATCGTTCTCTGCTTCTGCCTTAGACTGTGTTACTAAGCCACTGTTCTTTTGCAATGCTTGCATGTACTCTATGAATTGTGGGTCACGTACTACTTCCATGTAATGCTTGACTCTATCTTCAGCAACAGATTTCTTAGAGAAGTTATCTCTAGCAATCTTACGTGCCAAGACACTAGCATCATAGCGTAGTTTATCGCTACTATTATCATCAGGGTTCATGTTATCTCATCTCCTCTTTAAACTCTCGTTCAGAGACAGCAGTTGATGTCTTAATCAATTGCTGTGTGTAAAAGATAAGAGCACAACGTACGTTCGCAAGTAATTGTACTGGTGAACCAATGCTCTTCTTTATGTATACCTTAGAGATAGCCTGACCTAATGCATTGATAGTATCCTCATCTATATATTTAGAGAGGTTCTTAGTTGGTACTTCAGGATTAAGTAACTCCCATAGTATCTCGAACTGATGTTGTTCAGCCTTATTCATGCTACGTTCATTAAGTTCAGCGATTTCTTTATCAGTAAAATTCATTTCTTATACCTATTCAAGTATAAATCTAATCAGCTACCTATCTATAGACACCACCATTCTCCTATAAAAGAACTGACTTTCGCATAGAAAACCATCCTTTCTGCCTGTGTTATGCACACAGCTACAGGGATTACGTCGTTCATTATAATAAAAAGGGAAGTGGTCATAGGTATTGCTCCATTGCTTTATCCCATGATTTAGGTAGACCACAGCAACATCTATCAGATGGGCAGTAGTATTCCTTACCACTTGGTGCTGACTCATATACAGGGTCAGATATCTTATTAGCCTCGTCAGACAATGGTATCTCTAATGTCTTAGCGTGATGCTTAGGACATTCACCGAATCCACAGCTCTTAACAGGTACGAGGTAGAAGAAGTTACTCATACCCTCAAGTTGTTGTATGTCTAGTGATGCTAGTTGAGGTAGGTTTGCATAAAGGAATGGATTTGTTTCACGATACTCATTTAATGCGAGTATGCGTGTGTTAATATCTTTTAGTTGCTTCTTATCAACCATAGATATAACGGTCACATTTGTTTCCCTTATTGTTGCTATAAGTTCAGCGACTTTCTTAACTAAGAGGTTAAGTTTAGTATGATAGACACGATGTCTTAATACATACTCCTTACTCTCTAGGTTAGGAATGCCCATTAACTTACAGGCTTCAGCCTTAGCCTTTTGATATGCAGTACCTAGTCTACGTATCTTTACTTGAGATATCAGTTCGTTTAGTTCTTCAATAGAACCTGAACGTCTACCAGTAGCTCTAGTATGCAAGGCTATCTCTCCTAGTACCACCACATACTATATAGTAGCGATGGACTTTGCCGAAAAGGCGTGACGAATTTTGAGTTCGCATACCCTTGCTACGTGAGTAACAAATATAATTCTTTGGATTGATTTCGTGCCTGAGTATGAGTCGTGCCTGTAGGCGTGAACCTGTATCTAATATTAACCTAAACTAATAACAATAATAACACTAACAATAGAATAAACTATACTAACAGAACCATTAATTGTACATAGGCTACGCCTATCGAACCTCTTAGTTTATCTAAATATGGCAGCAGCCTACGCTATATATACTTATCTAAGGGTAGATTAGACTACAAGTCCGTGCCTAACTAGGAACAAACTTGAACCTTAACTAAGATAGTAATAATAACCACAGCCCCCTAAGCAACCAGACAATCCAAACAATTATATATAGCCCCATCTCGTATTAAATTAATAAGTATTATATTAGTAGTATAATATATTATTTTTTTATTATATTAGATAGTATAATATTATATTAATATAGTGTACAGATTATATTAGGGATTAGATTAGGGGCTCTTAAGGGAATATCATCAATCCGAAGAGTTATAAATGATTTACGTTCTTAAATAAGACATGGGAAAAGAAAAACCTGTCACAAATGGAGAAATTCTAAAAGCAATTTCAGCCAACACAGACAGCCTTAACACCTTAGTCCAATTCATGGCTAACGGTCAACAGGCACAGCAAGCAAGCGTTTCTAACCCTACTGTCGCAACACCTGCACCAGTAAAGAAATCAGTAGAAGAACAATTGATTGAAGCAGGCGTTAAAGGTGAAATCAGCACCGTAACTGTAACAGGTTACAAGATTGATAGAGCCGACTGGAACACAGTCATGAAGGGTTACAACTTCAAGACCGAGGCAGTAATCTTAGGAATAAGTCCTAAGGCATAAGAAACGCACGACTTAAGAGTAAAATCTTAAGAAATCCTTTTCTTTTTTTTTATAGCAATTCCACAGTGTAGAGAGGCAGGCGATTTGGTTCCAAGTGGATATGGAAAAAAAACGATTTTAAGAGGTGCTGAAAAATACAAATAGATACAAGTAGGGACAAAGCCCTACTCATATCAGGAGGCGAGTCTGCAATGATGAAGATGCAGATACTTTAAATATACGGTACCCCAATATAAATCTAATGTGGGACTATTGTTACAAAACCATAATCGGCTTCTTCACACTATTCTAGTGGATAGCCAAAGATAATTCGGAGGATAGATTCCAAACTCTTCATAATACTTAACCTAGTCTCAAGATTAACATTCTCATCAACTACATCATAAGTAGTCTTTACGGTTTCATCTTTATCAGTAACATATATATTATGTTCACCTTTAACGGTGGGGTTAAGGTTCTGTTCAAAGTTTCCTTCAGAGTCGGTCTTTACTATCACTGTAGAACTATCCATATTAGGATTAATAACAGTAACAGCAATAGGAGTCTCAGGAGTAGCAGTACCACTAACTACGTTATCACTAACATTTATAACTGGTTCAACGGTGGGCTGTATTTTATCAATAATACGAATAACACCTTTATTACCGTTAGAATCAGACCAAGGATAATAACCTACATCATAAGGCATATTGCCAGTCCATGTACCATTCGTATATAATACTCCAGAACTAAACAAACCACTATCAGAACTAATAGACAAAGTAGAGTTAGATAAATTAGTCACACGAACATAATCACCTTGCGTAACAATAACTTCCGAAGGAAGTGAATTAACGAATTCTTCTGCATTAGCAGAAGCAAGAAAACCGAAAAGCATGACACAACTTATCAATACTAGGAACACATACATGACCTTATCCATTGTGCTCACTCCTATCATAATCATCTATAAGATTTTGAATTATCTTACGTCTAAAGACAATACCACCGTCTTTACCTTCTAAACGCTTGATGATATGTGTCCAATCATCGTAGTGTTCTTTCCAAGTTTTTTCATCGCTGTACATAGTTTATCTCCATCTCCACCTTATATAAATCTAACTTAACTCCATATTAGATACTAATAATGTTCTAGCTTTTTTACCAAATATTACGTTACCTTCACTTTCAACAATTAATTTATTATAATTATGGTTTGACATATAACCTCTAGTTTGGCGTTCATCTGCTACACCACACACAATCCAGTTAGCCTTTAACTTTGGCACAATTTCAAATATTTTTTTATAATACTCATAAGGTTTTCTGTCCATAAATGTTAAGCTATTTCTAGAGTAATGTTCATCACGCCATACTGGATCAATTAAGAAAAACGTATCTTCACTATCATGTTTGAACATCTCTGTAAAATCTTGCTGTGTTACTGTTGCATCTGAGTAATTTTTTTTAAGATATTCAAAAGCAAAATCTGACATATCATTATAAAATATTTCATCTGCTTTGATAAATTTATGTAACCTACCTAACCCTGCAAACGGTTCAACATATTTTTTACATTCAGGAATATACTTAGATATTTTTTCTGCTGTATGATACAACCCTGCATACCCACCAAGTAATTTTCCACCCCAATATTGATTACCCAATGTCTATCTGTACCCCAACACCTTATATAAATCTAACTTTTAGATTTCCTCTTTTTCTTCTTTTTACTGTCTTTGAACATTTGATACATTTCGAAATCTCTCAAAGTCTCCATTTTAACCATATCATCCCACTCCTGTGTTAAAACCCTTAGCCAAAGGTATGTCTTCACTTTGGTCAAGTTGACGTTCAGTGTTTTGAGAAGCATCGTTTTCGATGCCATTACTGACCATTGTTCCTTGAATGCGAAACAAACAACGAGCCAATTCTTTTTTTCTATGCTCGCCTAACGGCTCGCCACAAGCGATACAGATTACTTTGGCTATTTGTTTGTAACCTATTGCCATCTAAACCTACCCCCTACCTTATCATCTTCGACCATATTTTCTATAAGTTCTATAAGCAAAGTCTGAATCTGTTTTTTATTTTCCTCTGGTAGCCATTCTTGTTCTACTAGATCCAACAAGTCCCTAATTATACTACTATAAGCCACCATGTTTTTCCATCACCTTTTCTAATGCTCTAACATATTTCATTATTTTATACTGTGTGCAGCCACTTGCTTCACTTAATAATCTATATGATATGCCCATATTACCATACTTTCTTGAGCCATCTTTACGTTCGGTCATTGATTTTTCCTCGCTGTATCAAAGTGTAAGTCTCCTAAGTTTGGTCTTTTTTCCCAGTATTGACCTTTAGTTTCTTCCCATGCTCTCCATACTAACATTACAATTCCTATAGGAAGTCCTATACCAGTTCCTATGAAAAAGAAAGCAATTAGTAAATGCCAATCCCATTTCCAGCCCTTTGTCTTTACAGTCCTTACTGAATTATCCATGTCCTACATCCTCCAATATAGGATCGTCATGTTCTACAATTTCAGACTCTTCATGCTCAAGTCTACGTGCTAATAAAAATAACCTATTCTGAAGCCTAGTAAACTCCTTTTGTATATCTAGTAATTCTTCTGCTATCTCTCTTTTATAACCCATTGGTATGTATATGCTACGTGCCTCTTATAAACGTAACTTCAAATTCTCAATGCTCGCCTTCGGCTCGCTTATGTCTTTTTTCCATGTCTTCCATGCAAATATCGCACATTAATTTTATATCCCCTGTATCTGGATGAGGAAATGCAATTATATTATTTGTGTTATCCCCACAATAATCACACTTAGTCATCAGACTTTAATGCTTTTTCCTCTGATATACGATCTTCTGCTAAGAAGGTTAGTTTCCAAAAAGTGCGTTTATCTTCAAGTGGTATATCTTTTGGTTCAAGTCTACCATGTGCAAGCTCAAACCATCTAAATATAATTTTAAAATCATCTGTACTGATATCTACCATACTTTTTTGTTTCATACGCTGTATATAAAGTAGTACGTCACCTGAGTCGCTACTTCAGTCCTCTGACTTTATCAGTATGCAAGCTCACACCAATGACTATACTACGAATATTTAAATAGTAACTATATATTAATATTCTTATGGGTATATTAGATAAGAAAGATAAAGAACACACACATGAAGATGGTACAACACATTCACATGAAGGTGGGGATGTAGAGCATACACATGGTACTTGCACTTGTAAAAGCAACAAAGGCAGGGATATCAACTGCTCAGTAACCGAACATAGTGGGTAACAAAAAAATTACAAATCTGGACAAAGTTTATATATAGAGACATTCCGAATAGTGTATGGGTATAGTAGACTCTTTAAAGAGTGCTTTTAGAGTAAGTAATAAATCATTCACTGAATCTACAGTAAGACCATCAATATCTCAACCTTATATGAGTACCGATACAGGTGCTAAATTACCTATTTTTCCATTTCCTCTTATTATGATATATGAATTAGCAGATAATATAGATGCATTACGTATACCAATTGAAACTATCAATAGAGAAATGTTTAAGAATGGATTTGAAATAGTTGAAAAATTCAAATATAAATGTAATGTATGTTCTAAAGAATTCCAATATAAACCAACAGATGAAACAACAATGGCAGGTATTGATAATGAAGCATATGCTCCTACAGATGAAAGATCAGAGAAACTATTATGTGATACATGTGGTTCAAATGATCTAAGAAGACCTGTTCCTGAACATAGAAAACAATTAGAAGACTTGATGACAAAAAGAATTAATGGTAACGATCAAACACTAGAAGATGTATCAAGACAACTTGAGAGAGACTTAGAAATTGCAGACAATGCATACATGTTATTACTAAAGAACTATTGGGTAGATGATACTACAGGTGAAATAGATCCTTTGAAAACAGAAATAAAAGAAATTATACGTGTAGACCCACCACAAGTTGCAATGATTGCAGACTCTGATGGTAGAATAGGTTATGATGATAAAAGAAATAAAGTGTTTGTATGTCCACGATTTGAACATCGTGATACACGTTTAGCACAAGATACATGTGATCAATGTGGTGCTAAAGCACTTAAAGCAGTATGTGAAGTTAATTCTGTTTATTCAATTGGTATTCCACAACCAAAACGTGTTATTTATGGAGAAGGAGAACTAATTTGGAAAGCAGGTAAGTACAAACCATCATTAGTTTACGGTTATTCACCAATTTATTCAATTTGGTCAAAGGCAATGTCTTTATCACATATGGATGAATACATTAGAAAATACTTTGATAAAATGCGACCACCAAGAGGTATGTTAGTTATTGCTTCTCGTAACTATGAAACATTTAGAAAGTCATGGGATGCATTAGAACAAAAAGCAACCGAAGACCCTTACATGATACACCCATTACTTGTAGAACAAGAAAAAGGTGGAAAACAAATGGCTCAATGGTTAGATTTCACAGGATCACTTAAAGAATTAGAGTTTATAGAAATTAGAAAAGAACTAAGACAGATTGTAGGTGCAATATACGGTGTTTTGCCTCTTTATTATGGTGAAATGGTAGGTGGATGGTCACAAGAAGGTTTACAGGTTACAATTACAAATAGAGCAGTTAAATGGGGACAAGATATACTATACAAAGGTTTCTTTAAGCGTTTAGCTGAAGTATTCGGCATAGATGATTGGTGTTTACAACTTAAAGCAGGAGAAGAGAACGATAAACTTAGAGAATTACAACAAGATGGTGTAGAAATCACAAACATGCAAGCATTACAAGGCATGGGATTCGAGGTTACTAGAACACATCAAGGAGAATTTAAAGTCAGTAAAGATCCAGTTAATGACCCTATGGCTGTTGAAGGAAGAGGTAGAGGGCAAAAGTTAGGCGAAGCAGAAGAACGTAGACAAGCTTCACAAGGAGAACCAGAGAATTCAAGACCATCAGATACTGGTGGAGTAGCACAAGGACACCCAGCAAGTGGTACAGGTACTTCTATGAGCAAGAAAGCATTCCCTGATGGAATAACACCAGCAAACTTTACAGTAGTAAAACATACATTACAAACAGCAGTTGATTTTGGCTGGACAAAGACTAAAACAGTAGAAGAACTTAGAAAAAGTGCAAGTATGACAGTAAGACAAGCAAGAGAATTAGTTAAAAACGAATTCGATAATGTAAGGAAGTGGGAAGATGACAAAGAAGAATAAAAAAGACAATAAAGGTGCAGATGCTGGAACACAGTTCGCATATGAAAAGAACCCACATGAAGTGATAAAAACACCATTTGGTAAAGTACCAATTGATAAAAAAGAGAAAAAAAAGAAAGCTGTTGTAGTTGATGACTCTGTTAAGACAATAAGTAATGTCTATAGTCCTAATTTTTCACAAATTGACGATACACTTGAAGAAATTAAGAAAGACTGTAGAAAACATGGTGTAGATCACTATTCTTGTAATAATATCTACATAATACTTCAAGATGCACTTAAGAGGGTGAGATTAGCTGGCAACTGAGTTAGATACAAACAAAGATTCTAATGATTTAACCAAAAAACTTTGGGAAAAACATCAAAAAGATGAATACACTCATGTAGACCATTATAAAGAGGCTATTTGTATAAATTGCTTTAAAAGAGATGCAACATCAGCAACAATTGCCGATATTTGTGGTGATTGTGCTGGAAAGCGTGGTAGAGAGCCACTTTTAGCAACTGTAACGCATAAAATGTATGGATTATGCTTTTTTTGTGGTAAATATAAGTTCCAAATAGAGCAAATCAATGCACGATTCTGTAGATCTTGTCATAGAAAAATAGCAAATGTAACTAAAGAATATAACAAAAAAGGTGGAATGTTTGGCACAGATCCGTTTTGGCTTAAGATGAAAAAGAAATTAGGCAAAGATTGGAAGATTTTAATGACAAACGGTACTCAAAATAAAAGATAATCAATCAGAAAGTTCTTTTCTTTTTTCTAATTTGTATTTTTCATATTCTTTCAAGTCTGGTGGTGTTAATAATAATCTTAATAATACTTTAAGGTCTTCCATACTATCGTTTATTTTATCGAGTTTATCTTCAACGTCACCAAGAAACAAATCAATTTTCATTTTCTAGTCCTACTATGGTGTGTGGTGGTATTTTGTTATAACATTTCTTACACATATCAAATCTTTCATCAAAATACAGTGAAAATTCTCTTAATATACCACATTGCTTACATTTCTTCATTTTAGTACCAAATTAACCCTATCTGCACTTAAATCGTAATATCTATGATGATAGTCAATTAATGATGATTTTTTCTGTTCATTACCGTAAAAACGGTCTACTTTGACTTCATATTCTGGTTTTCGGAGTGTTTTTGGGAATATTTGTAATTTATTTCTCTTAGGATTGTATTTTAGTTTATTATGTAATACTAACTTCTCATCTCCATTTTTATAATCATCAAAACTTGTATTCCTAAAATGAACTATAGATCTACCTATAAGTGGTTTTTCTTTAATTTTATCATATTGTTCAATAATCCATAACACATCATTTGGTTTTAAAAACATATCTGTTATTTTTATACAGTGTGTTTCTTCATCTAGTCTTTGACCATATACCTTCTTTAATTCTTCTATATTTTCATATATGTAAAATGATGTACCCATGTAAGTCACAAGTAAAACTTATTTATAAACGCTTGCATTTCCAATTATGGTTAAACATGAACCAACAAAAGACTGTGAATGTGGTAAAAAACTATATGGTTTTAAAAACCAGAGAGCAATTCTATATATGTGTTATTCATGTGGAAAGTTTGAAGGTGAGAACTTCTCTGAGAAAGCTCTCATGCTATTATTTGAAGAACCTAACATATTAATGCACCTTATAGAGACAGGCTTCCTAAAACCAATCAAATAACTTTAAATACCATACATTTAAGTCTTAGATATGGAACAAGCACTTGTCCGAGGCATAGCAAGAATCACTGGTAATTTTGGTGTTTCTTTCTTTTCACCACTAGTTGGTGGAAATGTAGCAGAATCGATATATGACGTAGGTATGACATTCGATATGACAATTTTTATAGCATTAATTTCAGCAGCATTTGTAACAGGTTTATCGATTTCAAAAGAAGCATCAGAATGGGGTAAGAATGGCAAAAAAAAGAGAAAGTAAGAAGAAAAAATCATGTAAATGGGTTAAAAATGCACTAGATTACGTTACTTTCTTATAACTATTACGAATGAAAGGTTCAGAAAAGATTAAATAGGGCTACAATTTCTATATCCTTTATGGTCGATCCAGTATTGATAACTGTTGTAGCAGCAGTAATCGGAGCAGGATTGAACACTTTGAGAGGATACCTACACAGTGAGGACGAAACTTACTCTGCAAGGAAACTAGCAGGTGCTCTAATCATCTCTACATTCGCTGCAATAGCTGTTTCACAGGCAATCGCAGTCGAATCTGTTGGAATTGTAGGCTTAGCCCTAGTAGGACTTACAACAGGATTCGCAGCAGACTTTGCAGTAAGCAAAGCAAAAAAGGAGTAAGCGTAGGTTAAATACCTCACCCAATCCATCCCTTTTTTTGTTTTTAAACTTATATAGTAGAATTATTCATAATAAAGTGATGTCAGATGAACTATTCTTCAGTAATATAGTTACAAAATCTCTAGAACCAATTAGTTCAGAAGAGAGATATTTTGAAGGTTATTTAACAGTTGAAGTAAAAGACAAACAAGGAGAAATAACAATAGTAGATGAATTATACAAAGTGTTACCAGTTTGGATGGATAGAGGTGCACCAATCAGTGACACACATTCAAATAGAATAGTAGGTAAAGGAATAAACTTTTCAAGAGCTGTATATAAAAATCAAGAAGGTGATGAGATACCAGCAATTAAAATAACAGGAAAGATTCACAAGAATTATGAATTAGATAATGATATATGGGGTAAAATTAAATCAGGAGAATACAAAGGATTATCATTTGGTGGAGCAACAAAATCAGATAGAACACCAAAAGTTTTGAAAGACGGTTCAGTAGCATATGCACTTAAAGACTTGGAACATTATGAAGTAGCAGTATGTAAAGACCCAGCAGTACCATTAGCATTAATTACAGATTTCAATCCAATAGCAAAATCAATGGTAGAGGGAACAGTAGAAGATAGAGATGGTAAAATGGTTATCAAATGTTCAAAGTTTGGATGTAGTGTTGATCTATTAAAAGATGAGTCAAAAAGATTAGAACAAATAGGAGATACAATAGGTGAAATGAAAGAAGAAGACAAATTAAGAGAAGAAAATAATAAAGTAATTACAGAAGAAGAACAAGCAGTAAAAGATAAAAAAGTAGCACCATCAAAATTAACAACTGCTGAAGTAGCACCAAATAATAAACTACATGTAGATGATTTAGTAGCAGAGAAAGCAGACTTTTCAAACGCAGGTGGAGATAATGCAAGCACTATGTATAATCAAGATGGTGGTAAACAAAGACCAAAATCAGATACAGTTGTTGACGATAAGGATTATATAGAAG
>Ga0098049_1000507_pt1 | contig 15899 bp, 3 predicted proteins | sample 13BtaG_FD_92582 | JGI IMG/M metagenome (GOLD analysis project Ga0098049, IMG submission 92582) | Marine viral communities from the Subarctic Pacific Ocean - 13B_ETSP_OMZ_AT15268_CsCl metaG | ecosystem: Environmental > Aquatic > Marine > Oceanic | place: Subarctic Pacific Ocean | collected 2015-01-16
CCTGCATAGTCTCCAGTAAATCCTTGTTGTTGGTTTCTCTCGTAGTTACCGGTGTACGTCTCTGTGACATTACCTACGTAAGAACCTGTATATCCTTGTTGTGCAGATCTTTCGTAACTACCGGTAAAGGTGTTTGCAATATAGACGGAATCTTCGAGATCAGCCATCCAACCAAACAATGGATCTTCGTCTGCACTCTGATCATTGAGAACAACGTGGAAGACATCACTACCTTCAAACTTCCATAAGGTGTTTGAGTTAAAGTTTGCAGTGTTACCTGCGAGGGTACTGCCGTCTGCAAAGAATCCATTGTCACCAGTTCGTCTGATCGTATTCGGATCTGTATACGTTCCGGTTCCCTGATAGGTTGCGTGTTCTGTCCATGAAGAACCATTCCAACTCGAAACTCTGACACGTCCACTGTTCGGGAACATGATTGCAAAGTCACGAAGAGGTTGTCCCCACGAATAGGTGTTTGATAAGAATCTTGCGGGAACACTCCAACAGTTATCACCACCATCTCCGTCACCAATCGTGGTTCCCGAAACACCAAAGTCTGCATCGTATACTCGATAATCACCTTGTACATCAGCAGTAGCAACTGACCCGACTTGAGTACGACGATTTGAAGAGTAGCGTTGATAAACCGGTTCGCCAGGCAGTGATACGGGTGGAATGATCGACTTGTCACCACCACCGGTACCTTGACCTGTGACAATGATATCATCATTCGCAACAAGGTTCCACCAACCGGTAGAGTTCGCGAGAGTGTGTTGAACAACTTGACCACCGTCCAGTTCGATTACATCATCCCATGCACCATAGTTAATAAGATCACTAATAGACGGGCAGTTTCCTGCATCAACTCTATCAAGACGAGGTTCCCAGAACTGTTGGTTTGTGCTGGTGTCTGTTGCATAATACAAGTACGCACGGTGAACCGTTTGAGTGGTACCTGTTAACCAAACATAGTCCATTTCAATAGTATCGATCTTGGTACCTGAAGTATTGTAGATACCTGAGTCTGCATCAAATGAACCTGAGCCAGAACCTTCGGGCCATACGTGACCGACAACAAGGAACCAATCTGTAGATGACCCACCCCATTCGTTGTAGTTGGAGTTAACTTCGAAGTATGGGTTTGTGGTGGTAGAACCATTATTTCGTCGAGCGACACCAATGTTACTACTAGATGCGTTATAACCACGACAACCCATATAGAAGTGACCATTACCCTGTACTTTACGTCGTACCCAAACAGAGAAACGATATTTCTTTGTACTATCAACGGGCATGAGTGAACTGTTCCAACCACCATCTGAATTAGAACCCGCATCCTGACTTGACACATCCCAAACAATATCCTGACCTTTCGGAGACGCATCTACAAGACGACCGTTACCATCACCGTTCTGACTGAAACCCTGTTGTGTCCCGCCACCTATTTTCCATTCTGGGAAATTTTCGGTGTAGTTTCCGTCTTGTCGATAACGCAATAGGTTAGAATGGTGTGTGTAACCCTGACCAGTTGAATTATTTGGATCAAAGACTTTTACGCGAGTCGGATTCTTAGAGTAGACGTTAAGGATATATGGATTGTATCGACTCAAGTAACCTTGGAACTCTTTACCTCTCAGTGACCAAGGGACTACTGTCTCGTGATATGCCTGTGCGAATAAATGGATCGGATGGTCATCATCATTTGAATAGAGTTTATCACCACTGTTCACAGTAATGTTAGCGTTTGATGGCCCGCTCGTCGCTGAAACTTCGGTAGTGACAGTTCCACCGCTAGTTTCTTTGTAAATGACAGTTCCAGAATATAACGCAGAATAACGAACGGTGAACGATCCTTGTCCCACTACAATCCATTCTGAACCACCGTGATTCCTCTCGTAATAAGTTGTATCTACTGCAGCACCAATATAAGAACCACCTGCAACGACATACTCTGTACCACCTTCGCGAGTATATGTGGACACGTAACCTTCTTGGTCAGTACGGTTGTAGTTACCTGTAAATCCTGTGTTCTGTACTCTCTGATAACTACCGGTATATGGTTCTGCTGGTGTACCAATATAGTTACCGGTAAACGAAGAAACCTGATTTCGTTCATAACCACCGGTATATCCGGACGCATAGTTACCCGCATATTCTGCGTTGTATGTTTCCGGAACACCACCGGTGTAATCACCGGAATACGTTTCAAGAACAACACCTGTATAGTTGCCTGAATAGTTTTCGCCTGGCGCACCAGTGTATGGGCCAGTGTAGTTCTCTTGAACGGTACCTGCGTATGCACCTGTGTAAGGTTCTTGGGGGACACCCGTGTAATCTCCAGAATATCTTGAAGCATATGCACTATCATAGTGTCGAGTATAGTTTTCTGGAACACCACCAGAGTAGTCGCCAGTATAGGTGTCTTGTTGAACACGTTGATAATTACCGGTGTAAGTTTCCTGCACTGCACCTTCATAGTTGCCAGTGTAGTTCTCTGCCTGTATTCTATTATAACCACCGGTGTAGGGTTCTACAACATCACCACCATAACTACCTGTGTAGTTCTGTGCCTGTATTCTATTATAGTTACCACCATAGTTCTCAGCTGGAGCACCAGTATAGTCACCAGTGTATGAATCGACCTGTACTCTTTCGTACCCGCCAGTGTAGGGTTCGATGATGTCACCACCATATCCACCAGTGTAGGTGTCTACCTGAGTTCGCTCATATGGTCCAGTGTAGGGTTCGATGATCTCACCCTCATAGTTACCCAAGTAATTTTCCACAACTTGACCAGTGTATTCACCAGTGTAGTTTTCTGCGGGAGCACCAGTGTAATCCCCAGAGTAAGGTTCAATATATGGACCTACATACGTACCTTGATATGCCTCGTCGGGTGTGCCCGTGTATTCGCCAGTGTAAACATCTGTCTGAACACGAGTGTAGTTACCGGTGTAAGTCTCTGTGACATTACCAGTATAGTTACCAGAGTAAGGTTCTGCGGGGGCACCAGTATAGTTACCTGAGTAGTTCTCACCGACCGCACCGCTATACTCACCTGTATAGTTTTCAATTGGTGCACCGGTATAATCACCTGTATAGGGTACAGTGTATGGGCCTACGTATGTACCAGTGTACGACTCGTTGGGTGTACCGGTATAGTTACCTGCGTAGTTCTCATCGGGAGTTCTTTCGTAGTTGCCCGTATAATTCTCAATTGGAACACCGGTATAGTTACCTGCGTAATTTTCTCCTTGAATTCTAGTATAACTACCTGTGTAAGGTTCTACAACATCACCACCATAACTACCTGTGTAAGAATCTGTGTCGACACGAGTATAGTTACCTGTATAAGTCTCACCAACTTCTCCAGTATAATCACCCGTGTAAGAATCTGTGTCGACACGAGTATAGTTACCAGTGTAGGGTTCATCTGGTGCACCTTCGTAGTTACCAGAGTATGTTTCGATCTGAGTTCGTTCATAACTACCGGTATAGTTTTCGTCTACAATACCTTCGTATTGACCGGTAAATGTCTCGCCAGGCGCGCCTGTATACTCGCCAGTGTACGATATTGAGGTTACCCTACCATAGTCACCAATAAAGACACTCTGGTAACTCGACTGATAATTTGACGTATACGAGTCAACTTGATCACGTTCATAATTACCCGTGTACGTTTCTGGAACCTCACCACCATAATCACCAGTGTAGTTTTCTGCGACAATACCAGTGTAGTTGCCTGAATAGGGTTCAACGACTGAACCCGCATAGTCGCCCGTGTAGGTTTCTTCAAGGGTACCCGAATATTCGCCGGTATAGTTTTCTGCAATTACACCTGTGTAATCACCACTGTAACCTTCGACAACTTGACCGGTATATTGACCACTATATGGTTCTATTACATCACCAACATACTCACCGGTGTAGGCTTCTGGGATACCACCAGTATAATCACCGGTATAAGACTCTTCGACTAGACCAGTATAATCACCGGTGTAGGTTTCTGATACTACGCCTGTGTAGTTACCAGTATAAGTTTCTAATACCTCACCAGTATATTGTCCAGTATAATTTTCTGTGACCTGACCGGTGTAGTTACCGGTAAATGTTTCTGCTACTCCACCAGTATAATCACCAGTATATGTTTCGCCTGGCGCACCAACGTAATTGCCCGTAAATGATTCGTCAATACCACCTTCATAATCACCGGTATAGTTTTCTAGTGCATCACTTGTGTAGTTACCGGTGTAGGGTTCAATGATTATTCCCGTATACTGACTTGTATAATTCTCAAGGGGTTCACCAGTGTAGTTACCGGTGTATGTTTCTGCTACACCACCTGCGTACTCACCCGTATAGTTTTCGTCTACAGCACCAGTATACTCACCAGTGTAAGAATCTTCCTGAGTTCGTTCGTAGTTACCTGTGTAGTCACCCACATAAAACGTTTCATATGCGGTCACATAGTTTTCTTGAACCTGACCACCATACGCACCAGTATAGGTCTCAAGAACTTCACCTGTATATTCACCTGTGTAATTCTCTGTTATAACAGACTCGTATCCACCTGTATAGTTTTCGGCAACTTCACCTGCATATTCTCCGGTATAATCTTCTGCGATTTCGCCAGTGTAATTACCAGAGTAATTTTCGAGTGCTTCACCCGTATATTGACTTGTATAGTTCTCTAAAGCCTCGCCGGTGTAATTGCCTGTATAGGGTTCAGATGGTGCACCCGCATAGTCACCAGAGTAGTCTTCGGTTACTTCACCAGTATAGTCACCGGTGTAAGAATCTTCCTGTGCACGTTCATACTCTCCGATAAAGACAGTAGCATAAGATGTTGCATAAGATTTTGCATAGTTTTCGGAGACTTCACCTTCATACGCGCCGGTGTAAGACTCTTCAATCACACCAGTATAATTACCGGTGTAGGTCTCAAGAACTTCTCCAGTGTAAGGCCCAGTGTAGGGTTCGTTGACTCCACCTTCATAATCACCGGAGTAATCTTCAGTCACTTCTCCAGTGTAATCACCAGTATAGTTTTCAAGGTTGATGCCTGTGTAGTCACCAGTATAAGTTTCTGCAACATCCCCTTCATAATTACCGGTATAGTCTTCTTGAACAACACCTTCATACTCTCCGGTATAGTTCTCTAATACGTCACCTTCGTAATCACCAGTGTACAGTTCGGTTGGTACACCGGTATAGTTTCCAGTAAATCCTTCTTCAATACCACCAGCGTAGTCACCAGTATAGGTTTCCGCAACCTCACCTGTGTAAGGACTTGCATAGTTTTCTGAGATTTCGCCAGTATAGTCTCCAGTGTAATCTTCAGGAACCTCGCCTGTGTACTCGCCAGTATAGTTTTCTAGAGTGTCCCCAACATATTCGCCAGTGTAGTTCTCTGCAATTTCTCCGGTATAGTTACCGACATATTCTTCAAGTGCATCACTAGTATAACCACCAGTATATGTTTCAGAGATATTTCCAGTATATGATGAAGTGTAGTTTTCTTCATCAGCACCAGCGTAATCGCCCGTGTAACCTTCTTCGATATCTCCTTCGTACAGTCCAGTATAGTTCTCTAAAACTTCACCAGTATAAGGTCCAGTGTAAGCCTCTTCAACCTCGCCAGTGTAATCACCGTCGTAAGGTTCTGAGATGACACCAGTATAATCACCGGTGTAGTTTTCAACAATAACGCCTGTGTAATTGCCCGCGTAAAGTTCCGGATCTATCCTTTCATAACTACCGGTGAAATTTTCAGTATCGGATCGTCCATAAGAACCCGTATAACTTTCGGGGTCGGATCGTTCGTAATCACCTGTATAGTTATCCGCTTGAACTCTTTCATAGTTTCCTGTATAATCCTCTAATGCATCACCGGTGTACTCACCCGTATAAATTTCAGGTGAAATTCTTTCATATTGACCTTCATAGGGTTCATCATCTTCTCTGACATAAGCACCTGTGTAGTCTTCTGCGATTTCACCAGTATAGTTACCGACGTACTCTTCGGAAGCAATTCTTTCATAATTACCTGAGTACAATTCTTCTACTGCGGAAAGATAATCACCTGTATAGACTTCTTGTGCTTCTCGTGTGTATTCACCTGTGTATGTTTCAACATCGGTTCTTTCATAGTTGCCCGAATAGATTTCAGAGATATCACCAGAGTAATTACCAGTATATGACTCTGCATCAATTCGTCCGTATTCACCCTCATAGGTTTCTGGAATCAAACGAGAGTAATCACCTGTGTATGATTCTACATCCGTACCGGTGTAATTACCAGTGTATACCTCAACCGCTTGTCCCGCATATTCGCCAGTATAGGTGTCAACTTGAGTTCTTTCGTAACTACCAGTGTAACCTGTCGCATAAGTGTCTTCGTAATCCGATGCATAGATTGTACTAAATTCATTCAGATAGTTACCTACATACGCTTCCTCTTCATAGTTTGCAATGTAGAGTGAGGTGTAATCTGAAATGTAATCACCGGTAAAGATATCTTCGTATGCAGAAACATAATCGACATCGTCATAGTTTCCTGTGTACAGACCTGCATAGTCAGCTTCGTAGTTTGACTCATAGTCAGACGTATAGTTACCAGTGTAAGTTTGTTCGGTGTAAGTAGACGAATATGTTTCTACATCAGCTGGACCAGAATAATTTGATTCGTATTGTTCATCAACATCCGCACCGGTATAGGAACCTGTATATCCTAATGTAAAGTTACCGGTGTAGGTTTCGTCAATATACGTACCTTCAAAACCTGCGGAGTAGTTTGTGACAAACTCAGACTCATAGTTACCACTATACTCAGACTCGTATTCACCTACGTAAATCGAAACGAACGTCGCAGAGTAATCACCAGTAAATTGTGCAGTATAATCCTGACTGTAATCTCCGATAAATGTACTTTCGAAGTTTGGAATATACGAACCAGCATAGTCAACTTCGTAATCTGCCGCACCAGTATAGCCAGGATCATCAAAGAAGGTCTCTCTTGTATCGAGTGCGGTACCTTGAGATCGCCATGTTCCCAAATCTGTGGGATACCCTTGAACAGAAGATCGTAACTGATATGTACCAATACCAGTGTCCATGATAACTTTCTTAACACGTTCACCAAAAGTGAAACGCATCTCTTCGTCAGTTAATTGTCTCAGACCTGCAAACAGACTATTCTGTCTGAATATTGAGAGAGGGTTGACTTTTGCCGGTACTGTTCCAGACTGCTTTATCCAGATGTGATAATTGTTGTTAGTACCATCTTCACGAGTGTCCGTAAAGATATTCTCAAGGAATTTTACATACGTAGAATCTGGTTGACCATCTGAAAGTCGGAAGACGCCAGGCAGTTCGTTATTGATGATATTTCGAACCAATCGTTCGCAGAGTACATCAAGTTCTGCATCTGACATTTCCTTGATGCCGGGCGTACCAGTCTTCTCCCAGAAAATAGGGTTCTTCTTCAGAGGCCCACTATTCGCAATTGGTGCAGTCTGTAAATTATTCTGAAAAAGATCTGTTTCGTCTTCAGTTGCAGATGGGGGACGTGTTGCTTGAACTTCAATTGTGTTCAGAACCAGAGATGATTGTGCAGTATTAGTTGAGTTCTGTTGATCAATCGACTGAGAGTTGACTGTAATGTTTATTGAACCAATCGATGTGATTTCATACCGAACTTGTGCGGTGAAATTACCCTGAAGAGTTGGTGATTGGAAATCCTGCCAAGTGAAATCTGTACCACTAAGAATCGTTGGACCGGGCGAGGCGGTAGTGGTTTCGACAAACCCTGCGGTACCTGAAGTCGCAACACTATAACTTATAGTTTCGAAACCGTTACCATTTGTGACCGACGCATTACCATCGATGTTTATCTCAATAATATCCCCAACATACATTGTTTCGGGGAGACCACCACCGGTAATTGTATTAGTATGAGATCCAAGTGATGGGTCACCACCAATTGTAACAGATGCGGTGGTACTTAATGTGAGAGGATCAGAGTTTGATGTTTCGTCAAAGAAAGTGTTTGTATGAGTACCAACAAGTTCACCACCCTGATCTTGACCAGTTAGTGCAGAACAGTCATCCTCATCCATTGCTGCAAGATGAAGTCCAGACTGATAGGCGAGATAGTCTTCTTCTGAGAGTGTAAACTCCTGAAGTTTTCCTGCGCCGGTACTTTTAAGTGGACGTGATGACATTAAACTCTTAACTCAAAAACTGTTCTTACTATTTATGCATATTTTGAATTAAGATATTCAATGCCCCTTTAATTTCCGATATATCTTTTTCGAGATTATCTAGACGATTTCTATCATCAATCTCTTGTTGATATTTCTTTTGACGTTCAAGTTTACGTTCGCGAGCACGTTGGAGTGCCACGCTATTAGTATTTAGAATAGCGTGGCTTTGCATGTCACGGACAAGGTGAGGGTGGCCCTCAACGGGCACAAATCGACTCATAATTACTCTCCAAGGAATTTAGTGTGAAGATCTTTTATTGATGGTATCTTACCACCAGCCTTGAACACAAACTTTGTCTGTGCTTGATAGAATGGTTTCAGTGTACCATTCCTACCTCCAGGCAAGAACTCCAACCGATCGTATACAGCGGGATCGTTATTCCTTGGAAGAGTTTTTATAGGTTCTTGTTTAATCCATTGTTTGATCTTGATATCTTCGTCCGCACCACATGTACGGAAGTAGAAGTCTACGTCCGAACTATCGGGTAGGTTTGCCATGACGCGAGCGTCAATACCGACTGCGGGTTCTGGTAGTATTACCGGAAGCACAACGTGTCGCGAAGCACCACTACTACTGTTAGGATTAGTTTCAGGAACCACTTCTAATACATCTGGTGTAACATCTGGATTATCAATTGCATATCCAGCAACAATAAGAGATGTTCTCTGCATGTCCACGATTGGTGAAACATAGTCATCACCAGACTTCAAGTCCACTTTGATATAAACCGATCGGTTTCCTGCACCCAGATTACTTGTTTCCGCAGTTGGGTTGTATACCGCACGAGGTATTTCAAAGTCGATGTTTTGATTTGGTACTATTCGTTGGTATTGTGGATCAACAACAAATCGAACATCTGAACCACTAGGATAAGTTGCAGTAGTAAACTTAGCACCCACATCCAAAGACGAAGACCTTGGTATTGCATTTTCCATCTGTAAGTTTGCAGTAGAGAATGTAGCGTTCTCTCTTGATAGAACAGATGTACCACCCGCGAACCCTGTTGATGTTGCATTTGTGGAAGCGACAGTAAACGTGAAGTGTCTATGCGATGAAGTAATTACAGTGTGATCTGTATCGTTAATCTCACTAGCTGGAATACCGTTAGTGTCTTCCGCGCCGGAGAGTCGAACAACATCACCTACCTTGTGACCGTGTCCAGGCTGTTGCACCACGATGATCTTAGTATTCGCAGTGGTGTACAAACGATTCGACTCAAGTTCTTTTAATGGTAGATTCGCATTCTTCAATACTATTGAACCACCACCAAGAGAGAACTTAGCACGGATCAACTTGTACATGAGATCTTGATCTTTTGATCCCACATAGTTGGTACCACTTTGAGGCAGATACAACTCACCGACAAGTGGTGATGTGGTTACAGTTCTAGAGGTAGAACCAAAGACGGGTTGTTGTGTTTTCGCACTGAATAACTCGTACTCTGTTGATTCTGATTGAACCACGATTGCATACTTCTTCCAAGGTTGCAAGAACACTGGTTCGTCAAATTCGAACGTTGTGGGTCTTGATTGGATCAAAGACAATACGGGTTCTGTACCAATCGCATCTACCTGACTTGCGTTCAAGTAAACATGGGAGTCTGGAACGATCTCTGTGGTAGAAGGTCGACCCTCTTCAACTGGTCTAATATGAATAGACACGGGTAGACTTCCAGAGTCTTTCGCACGGAAGAATAGATCTACCTTTGTTAGCACCAATCCAAATGGATTGTCCACATAGAATGTTTGTGCAAGTGGATTCTCAACATTAGGTGTAGGATTAGTCTCATTACCACCCCAACAGTTCTTGTTGACAGTGACAAAGTCAGATAGAACAGTTGACATCGTGTTTGCGTTGTCAAGATTACGCAACTCTGATTCATTCAGTCCAGCTTGACTAGTACCATACTTACCTGCAAGTTTTGGATCTACAAGATTTACTGAACTTGCGCCAACTTTGTTTAAACGATCTCTGACTTCTTTACTAGAGAAAGTCGCAGCACGTCGGAATCTCCACGAGTATGGTACCTGTGAATCAGGCCATCGTAGATAGTGGTTACGATTCCATCGGTTGAACATGAATCCCCATGCAGCGTAGTATGCAAATGCCTTACTACCCGCCTCACCCCAATCGGGTTTATCGATGTCAAGGAGTAAGAACTCTCGAACACCTGCACGGAATCGGACTAGTGAACGTCGTGTTCCTAGTACTGGTTTCTTACCATCACGTCGGTACTCAATCAATTGACGAACACTGGGGATGAAGTATGAACCAATGATTTCGCCGTTTGCATCTGTGACCAGATCCGATGAACCATCGGGATGTGCAGAGATACTCATTCCGTATTGGTTACCGATTTCATCATCACGATCAGAGAATTGAACAAACGATGACTCTTCACGACACCAATCAGACATATTGACACCATCAAAGAATGGTGTAAACTTAGTGTTGGGTCTCAGTCCCTTCGCATGGAAGTAAACTTTTCGAGAACGAATCCACGGAATCAATGCAAGATCTACGTATCGATTACCCACCTTCTTTCGAATTGTCTCAGAGGCAACGACTCGTGTGACATTCTTAGGTGTTGAGGTGACTCGTGGTAAGGTCGATGTAGATGAATTGAGTATGTCTTGAGGGTCATTAAAGATGCGACCATTCTCAACATTACCATGTCGATCAAATTGTCCATACTGGGTTTCTTCGGAAGAACGTCCCTGCCAGTTCCACTGCCATGAGTTCCACAGAAGAGCTTGTTTAGTGTCCAGTTTCTTAGTTGAGTTCTGAACTGCACGAGTCGCGTTGGTGTATGTGTCTTTCCATTCGTCTGAAGATGGAGACAACTTGATTGAACCGATACTCTGTGCGTTACCAAATGAGTTGATCTTGACAAACGTTGATGCAAGGTCTTGGAATGCCCACTGTTCACTGTCGTAGGATAAGTAAATATTATCCCCTTTCTTCACAACACCAGATGACAAACTGTTATCATAGATAAGATTGATGTTGTGTTCTTCAGCCAATGGTCGAATAATACCTGACTCAGGGTCTAGTGAACTGCTAGTATTTTCTGTATCTGTTCTAGTGTGATCTTCGCCACCGTCGGTCATAGTACCGACTTCAATTCTTTCGTTCCCTGCACTGTCGTAAGATGGTTCTAAACGATTCTGCAATTCCAAGATTGACATGCGAGTATATTCTTCTAGACGGTCTACTTTTGCCTCTAGATCTGCAATGTCTTTCATGGTATAATGTGGATGTTCGATCGCAGTAAATGTCAGATCTTCTTCATCCAGAGTATTAGGATTCATTTGAATCTTGAACAACTCAATTGCGTTTTCTGGTGTAGGTTTAAACTGTGGGTTTGCAGCCTGCTGACCCATCAATACTTGAACCTCACCCTCTTGTGTCATGATCAGTTTGTCTGCTCGAGCAAGATAGAAACTAGTATCCGCAGTTACATTGTCACCGTTTTTAGGTAGACCAATGATGTCTGACTTACCACCAAAGGTTCCGTTAGAGTCTACTGATCGGAAGTCCAGATAGTTGAATAAGTTCAACTCTTGACCATTCGTAGTTACATGAGTTGGTATGTTATTATAACCAAGTGTATTATAAGACGATGCAGCAAAGAAGTCTCCATCGTTGTTATGACGCAGTCTCGAATACTTAACATAGATCTGATTTGGTGCCGAGTCTTGACGATCGAGAATCAAACGTCCAAGTTTGTATGAATTATCACGTTGACCATCGTCTAACGTGAATCGACCCAACATGTCCATACCATTCGTGTCTGTGTTCTTCACAGAATCTACCGCAAAGATATCGGGGTCTGGGAATTCGTAGTAGTTATAAGAGACACTATTGACTAGATCAAATCCAACTTGTTTTGTTAACGTTGTCGTGAGATCATCGATCTTAGTCTTAGTTTTTACTGCACCTATTTTTTGTACATAGTACAATACTTCTAGTACCTCACCATCTCCAACATCTGTCAGAGTGATGGTACCGTCTGCAGCCGCAGTGTGTGGGATAAATGAACGTGTGGCAGAAGAGACAACCCAGTTATTAAGATCGACAAACGACTCACCCGCAGAGATTGCGGTTGAGATATCAATCTCACTACTTGAAACTGTCTTACTACCTACATGGCGTTGTACGGTCAACAAGATGTTGGACATAGACTCTAAACGTGGTTGAGTCAAAGGCATCAACAAATTGTTATTTGGAACATCGTGAAGTTTTGCCTCACTGTTCGCTAAAGATATCTTCAACAGATTGGTCGTACTTGTACCAATAGATCTTGCTTCAAGTAAACTGCGATCCGAATCCATTTGAACATCAAAGATATATGCTTTGTGTGTCGCTTGCAGTGCATCGATACCAGAGGCCTTCTCGACGGCACGGATACGACAAGTACCAATGATTGCTCCACCCGTTGGGTTTATTGCACTAGTGGCAATGTTTACGGTTGAATAGTCTAGGTTAGCCATACCTCGACCAGAGTCTACCAAGAAGTAGTTACCGTAGTCAACCGGTATTGCGTCGTTATTAAAGTTGTCAGTCTTCTGTGGACGTGGCACTTCCAACTTAACCGGTGAAGGATTATCTACTCGATAACCATTGACATATGCTGTTCCGGATGATACAATAAGTTCCAGAGAAGAATCATTTGCAACTTCATCTTCGAAGTGAATGTTGAATGGGTTGACTACGTAGTCACCAGATTCTTCGTCAGTACGAATTGCAAGGAGATCGTTAATCTTGTTGTATGCATCCGACTCATCCACCTCTTCAACAATCTTAGAGTTCTCGATATTTGCGAGGAATACAAACGTGTCTCCGGTCTCTATGTCTGCCTTGTCGGTCAAAGTCAAAGAGATGCGATAACGATCTGCGCCAGGTGATGCGGTATTGACAACACCACCAGTATTGTCGTACAGACTTGTATCATCTGTTACTGTGATAACTTCTTGTGTTACCTTGAAACCTACCGTACCTGTAAATGAACGATCGTAAGGTGACAGAAGTATTGACTGTTTTGATGCATTGACGAAACGACCAAGAACAAAGAAGTCTCCGGTCTCGACATCGAATACGGTTGCACGACCTGTTGCGTTTGGTGTCTCAGTGACAATTTCGTAACTAGTCGTACCTGACTGATCAAAGAGTGTAACCCCGTCCCCAAATCTCTGAGGACGCGAAGTGATCGCAGCACCACCCGCATTAATGTACTGAATGTAGAGAGTGTTGATGGGGAAACCGCCCGCATCATTTCTAGGAATTACCTTTAAAACCTTTGCTTCAACTTCTGTGTTGTTATCTTTGAAAACTGTACCAACAGGGATATCTTCGAAATCACCACCTTGATTCGTAGAGGCAACTTTTACGAACTCCAAAGCATTGTTGACGGCCATACCACCCGATGAAACTGCCGCACCTTCTTTGAAGACGTTGCGACCAAACCTACCCAACTCCTGATAAATCAGAGTTTGGAGTTGTGTTAGTTCCCGCGCTTGTAGTGCACGACCACTGTTGAAAAGGATTTGGTGAAAATGTTTATCCTTATCAAAGTCGTCGTCATACGAACCCTGAAGTGTTGCGGAAGTATATGTGGTTGCCATATTTTACCCTTTAATCGTTTCCTAAATCAATAACAACTCGAAAATCTTCGGACTGGCTCGAGCTTCTTGATATTGCGTCATCTAGGTTATTTATGTACATAATATCACCCGAATATCGATCGATCGTGGGGTTATTAATTGCATCAATAACTTTTGACGTTGATGTTGTTGTCGAGGAAATTGTTTGTGTTGGTACAAATTCTCCGAACCCTGTTGAATCGTTTTGAACATAATACAAATAATTATTAGTTGTATCATGCCAATATGTCTTACCTCGAACTTGTGAGGTATTTTCAAATATTTCATCCGCAGTAAAGTTTCCAGAACCACCACTCACAGTGAAGTAGTGCATCGCGTTGCCTGCAAATCCTTTATACTTACCTACACTATCATGTTCCAACGGATTACGTATAAGTGCAACCTGTTTAAAATCATTTGCGGGATCTGCAAGAGGAATCGAATTGTTTTCGTCACCCTGAATAGTTGTTTGTACCATTAACTTATCGGAACGCAACGTGACGATAGGGTCTCTTGTCACTCCGTTTTTTGGTGCAAAGATAGGTTTCAAGGATGCGTTACCCGCAGATGGAACGACTGTAGCGTAATCATATCCTGTACCGTGTGTCAACCTGTGACCGTTCGATGCTGTAGCATCTGAATCGACAGTAATCTTAACGATAACTCCATCGTCAAGTGTACAACTGAATGCTGCACCAGAACCATTACCACTGATATCGATACGTGGAGTAAACAGATAACCATTACCCCCAGAATCAATTTCAATACCTATGATCTCTCCACCGATAGAATTGTTCTGTAAATTCTGTTGTTCTTGTGCCTCAATTGAACCGGCCGAACCAGTGATCTTTTTCACCGGCATAAAATCGTTTGACTTAAATCTGTTAACCGCTGCACCTGTCAACTTATATAGGTAACGCCAAATATATCCATCCCCTGTTGCAAACGATCGTTGTAACGAATCATAAGATCGCGCTCTTGCACTTGTGGGTTCTATGGTTGATCCCTGAACAACTCCTGAACTATTCTTTGCGGTTTCGACACAAAGAAATACTTCATTATTTGCGTTCGCAACGTAAAACTTTTCCTGTGTGATATCGTTACTATTATATGCGTTATATACTTGACCAGAAGTCCAATTGTATGTTTCGACAACAAAAGAGTTACCACTTACCTTTTTCAAAAAGTGCATCTCATTCCGTGCTTGTGTTTGATTAAACAAACCCGCAGAAGATGAATCCGCACCCGAAAGTCCGAGATAGTAGTTGGATGAGGCACTATCCAAATCTTGTTTTAATTGATTCAGTACTACTCTTTTTCCGTCGCTTGTTATTGAACTAATTCCCATGAATTTATTCTCTACTCTTGATTAGTAACTATTTATAATGCATCCGTTAGTACAGCTGTTGCAGATGACGCTGCGGCATCATATTTTAGAATTGCATTACGTATAGGTGTTATTGTTGCCTGATTTGCGGGCGTCACATTTATTTTAACATGATCGCCGGAGATCAGACTGATAGTGAAATTCTCTAAACTCAATACACCACTTACAGGATCATATGACCCAACATTGTCAAGTGCAAGTAAGCCGGTGTTGACATTAAACAACTCCAAGATCGTCGAATTCAATCTGTTTCTTAGATAACAAGTGTCTCCCTTGTATCGGAAGTTCTTTGATAAAACAGAGTACTCTGTATCATCCGGATTTCTGATTGAAGTTGGGTATGATACTTTATAGTTAGTTTGTCCAACCACGGGAACAAATCGATTTTGCATCTGAACATTTGCACGAGACGAAAGTACCGATGGGTCTGTTTCATCAATTATCGTAAGAAGATTTGATCTTCGGAATGACTGGTTGAAGTCGCCTAGATTAGCGTCAAAATAACCTGTCATCGAAGACTTGACAGAAGACTCAATAGATGACTTAGTTAGAGAAGTTAGGTTCTGGTTGAACTGGAAGAATACCGACGACTCAATGAATGTTTC
>Ga0098049_1000508_pt1 | contig 15870 bp, 26 predicted proteins | sample 13BtaG_FD_92582 | JGI IMG/M metagenome (GOLD analysis project Ga0098049, IMG submission 92582) | Marine viral communities from the Subarctic Pacific Ocean - 13B_ETSP_OMZ_AT15268_CsCl metaG | ecosystem: Environmental > Aquatic > Marine > Oceanic | place: Subarctic Pacific Ocean | collected...
CAACTTGTTATTGTTACCAGCGAGTAGTGACACTACCTTGTTGAGCATACCTTGTCCACGAGTAGCGAGGTCGCCTGTCTCTTCGTTGCGTTTGAGTTGTAGTGTATCAATGAAGTATTCCTTCGCCTCTTCTACAGTCATCTCAATGTCAAGGAGTTGAGCCGCTTGCTCACCCCATGCGTAGAACGCTGTGTTCGCCGCCATGAATACTTGTTGGATAGCCGCCAAGTGTTCGTCTTTCTTACCAGTGTGTCGGACTCGCCATATGTAATCACTACCTTGTTGTAGTGCCATGTTCAATGTGTTTTGACATACTACACGGATAGGTGTGAGCATGATGACAAGTGAACCTGTTCCGTCGTGGGTGTTGGTGATGAGTAAGAATTGGTTGATGGTATCTACGCCACCAAGTACAATGTTGTTTGGCATACGAGCCAAGACCCACACCTTCTCACCGTTACCCAACGCACCACACACTTCGATTTTACCGTCTTGCGATTGAAACAAGTCGTCAATGTATGAGAAGGCATCAGCATTCTGCCACGCTTTCCATACCTTACCTACTGCTTTGCCGTTGCGTGTCAGTGGTACAAGTTTCTCTCCGTCGTTACGGAACACACCATAGGTTTCGGGTACAGTATGAATACCGCCCTCATCTACATACCGCAGTGGATGTTTCTCAACGACCCAATCAAGGTGCGCCTTCTCTAAGGCTTCTTGACTTGTCATCAATCCTTCTGCTTGTGTTCCCAACTGATGCCACGGTGTGTTGCCACTCCATGCCGTCATCCATTCTTCGTCTTTCGTCTGTGCTATATTGTGCATTTATTTCATCTCCATTTTTTTTGTTTTCGTTTCTCATTTCTTTTAGTATTTATATATCATTTGTTTCAGTGTTGTTTTATTCCAAGCACTTTGTCACGAGGCATGTGCAAGTCTCCGAGTGTCCAGCGCAGTGCGTGGATAACTCCTTGCAATCCCTTGTAGTCTCTCATGTGTTGCACCTTCTGTTTCTTCGTAAGGCGTGTGTCTTGTAGGGCGAGCAGGTGCTTGTTCTGTTTGCGCTCGGCCTCATGTAGCAGGTCGTAAATCTCCTGCCACTTTCGCTCGTAAGAGAAGTTCTCGCTGTCTTGGTGGTCGTTCATTCTTCTTCACCTACCATCTCCACCAATGCCTCAATACCAAATCGCTCAACCATTAGGTCAAGGTGGTGGTTAGTTTCTTCAAACAATGCAGTAAGCCGCTTGACTTCTGCGAGCAGTAGTGGTGCGTCTCGTGCTAAGTCTTGGTTCGCTTGTGCTACGAGATAATCTTCAGGGTCACACACTTGCATTTGCCTTAAGTCATGTACCTTTATGTTGAAACCATCCATCTGTTTGTGTTGGAAACCGGATGGAGTCCAAGCACCTTTTGAGAAAACCATACGCCATTCATCGGCAGGTGTATGTCCTTCGTATTTGTCTGTGTCAATCATTCAATCATCTCCTGTATGCGCTTTATGATACTCCACATATCTGTTTTCGTGGTTTCAAAATCAACAAGTATATCTTGCATTCCACTACGCAACCGCTTGACTTCTGCTTCTGTTGCTTCTAATTCATCTTTAAGCCCTGCTTCATCTTCGGCTGACCTTTCTATGAATTGTTCAAGGTCGCCCTGTAATTCATCGTTCACTTCACGCAACCTCTTGACTTCCTCAAGGAGAAGTGGTGCGTCGGCTATGAGTTGTTTGTCAATGCTACCAACAGGGCAGTATTCACTCAACTTATCCCACGGTGCAGGTGTGTGTCCTTCGTATTTGTCTGTGTCAATCATTCTTCTTCACCTTCCCACCATCCGTTGTAAATCTCAAGTGCCGAACCACTAATTTTTGCATGAAAAGAACGGTTGATTGCATCGTGCAATTTCTCGTTATCCTCACGCAATCGGTTGATTTCCAAGAGCAACTTGTCATGCGCTGATGCCTCTATACCATCACTTTGCATACTGCGGAGTAAGTCATTCTCTTCACGCAACCGCTTGACTTCTGCGAGCAGGTCTTGTATCACTTCACGGTGTTCCTCATCGAACACAGCAATTGTTTCAGTACCCTCATCTGTGGATTTGAACAGTGTAACTATACCATCCAAGTCGTCTATGTGTAGTTCTTCGTGTTTGTTTGTATCAATGTCGGTTTTCATCAACCAACATTTCTTTTAGTATTTATATATCATTTGTTTCAGTGTTACTTTTTCAAGCAACTCTTCTCGCAACATCCTGTATTCGTTGCTGTAATATATCTCTTGACTGTGAATCCTGTATGTGGCGCAGTGCATCGTTCATGGCTGTCTCGCCACCGTATGTATCATACGATTGTCCGATGTCCTGTTCAGTAATGTGTCCTAATTCGTATGGGTTCTTGTCTCGTAGCGTGTCAAGTTCACCCACTGTACGACCGAAGGCTTGTCCTTTCGGTGCGCCCTGCGCTCGGTATGCACCCGCACCTCCTACATCAACATAGGATAGGCTACCATCGGGTCGCCTTAGTGCGTTGTCGTTTTCCATGCCGAGCATATCCCAATTTGCTACCAGTGCATGAGGTACAAAGTCTTGCGTAACCTGCGCCCTATCTCTATCGGGTTGGTAGCGAGTAGCCCCCTCTTCAAACTGCGTGAGCATAGTAGGTCGCCCTCCTTCTTGATGAAGTGAAGCCTGTGGCACACCTACACCAAGAGCATTGAGGTATTGATTTATGTCGAACTCGTTGAGCAAATGCCCTGCGCTGTTACCACGCTTGGCAACGAAGCGACCTTGAGGTGTCTCATGGAGTCTCGCCCCAGTACTACCACCGAGGTACTGCCCGCCACCTTGACGGTTACGAATGTATGCCATCGCTAAATCCATTGGTGAGGGCATAGCCATCCCTAAGTATCAGTATTATTTTAAAGCACTGCGAATGCTTTCCAACTTCGCTCGGAGTTCTTTGTTCTCTTGGTGCAAGGCACGAATGAAGTCAATGAAGTTCTCGATACCAATGTCCGTAGAGGTTTCTACCTTAGCAGGTGTAACCTTTCTTCGCTTCTTACCATCAGTGTGCATCCATATCCTTGCCGCTATTGCTTTCTCGCTACGCTTCAACTCTTGAACCATGTCTTCCATGCTTCGCTCGTCTTTTATCATGCGTTTGAGTGTGCGGTCTTCTGTAACACTCCACTTCTTGTTGTTGCGTGTCAAGCCGCTTTGCTTCTCATTCAATTGAATGATAGGTTGCTTCTTCACACTGTATCGTTGCATACAAGCATGGGGTGTGCGGTTTAGTTGCGCCCCGATTCGTCTGTACCCTACACCTTCTTTGCGTAGTCGCAACAGTGTAGCCGTGTCTTCTTCTGTCCAATTTCCTCTATTCATTTTCATTATATCATCCTCAATTTTTAATAGCCATCCGTGTGTAACGGGTATAATTCTTGACATTTTTCAAAACATTCCATACATGTATGCAAACGACTCGTTTCATTACCGTTCATATCTCTTATTATCAAAATATCTTCCATTTTATTTTCACATTTAGCAAAATTACATTTCATTCTTTCAACTCCATTCTTCTACTTCTTCATCAAGTTCTTCTTCCGTAACTGCTCGCAATTCAAATGAACAATTTTCATCGGGGCAAGACAGGTGCATAGGTATATCTCCTTTTTTTGGTTTAATTGTATTACCAAAATCCAACTGATAATTACATACAGGGCATGGTATCAAAGTTCTACCTCCGAAACAATCTGTAGTTCTCAATACATCTCGTAGTGTAACATCGGGTTTGTAGTATTGTTCTTGACTCATTCTTCATCACCTGTGTATGCGTATTCCTCATCGCCATGTCCGAGTACATCGTCTGCATGAAACTCAAGTCGCATGAGTAATTCATCTGCATTACTTGGTTCTTCATCTGCGAACTCGGTCATCGTTCTGTTCACTGATTCGATTACCTGCTTCTCATTCAGTGTAGGTCGCATTTCAATCGCCCTTTCACCCAATGCTTTTCTCGTAATCGGTATCATCGCTTGCCACATTTCATTTCTTTTTTCATTCATTCTTCTTCACCATATCCTTGTAAATCCAGTATCGCCGCCCTGTTTGGTAGCACATACTTTGGACTGTTATCATCAAGGGATAGGAAAAACTCCCACCCTCGTCTTGTATTCCGTACCATGTCACCTGCATTGGTGATGTGTTGGCATCGAATTGATTCGGTCACTTGATACCATGTGGTATCGGGGATTCGTTGAAGTGCAATGTATCGGTCTGCGCCTATGATTAGTCTCATGCTTATGCCTCCAAGTATTCTTCGTAGATGTATTCGTCTGTCTCTATTCTTATTTTCAATACACTCATTTCAAATCCTCCCGTAGATGTAATATGTTATACCATTGAAAGTAATTTCGTTCTCTTCAAGGTTCACATCAAGGAAATGTCCTCGCCCATCGCACTTCACTGCGTCATCAACGAAGTGGTCGAAGTCTTTTATCATGGCCGTGAGAGGTTCGTTTGCACTCTCACACATCTCTTGTATTTTCGCAATTGCATTAGCATCAACGCCGGTATGTGCTTGTAAAAACGACGGATTGAACGCCCACACCATCTCTTCGATGTTCTCACGCACTGCTTCGTCAGCCTCTTCGTCTGTGTACACGAGGTAGTGTTCACTGTCGAAGTCGGACTGTGCTTCATCGTAGTCCGGTCTGTTATCACCTTCTGCTAAGTAGTGGGCGAGAACAATCGCTTGAAACTCATAGTCGTTTGTCAAGTAGTCGAACCACTGTTGTTTAACTGTCTCATCAGTGACTATCATCATTCATCATCACCTCGTGTGGGTAGTGTATTACACAAATCATGAAAGCCTTCGGCACACTGCAAGTCCTTGCAAGAAGGACAAGGGATATACTCAACCGAGTAATGGGTAATTTCTTTACCGTAAGACATTACTCTTAGTATCTCATTATCCCATGTCAATTCTATTGTAAGACTCATTCATCATCACCTCGTGTGGGTAGTGTCATGTCCATTGTATCATCATCAATGCTCGCCAAGAAGTCATCAACATCCATGTCCAATGACTCCGCTTTCTTAGTAGCCTCGCCTAATGCCATCTCGCTGAACTCCACTGCTTCCGGTCTTCGTAAGAAGGGGAAGTCTTCAATGGTGACAAGACCCGCCTTGACTCCATCAAGGTGAGCCGCCCATAGTGACTCTTGACAATAACCATCATCGTCAACGAATGATGGTAGGGCTTTGACACCCCACTTGTCACCCATCGCATCGGGATGAGCATAGAGTCGCAGTGCCGCAATCCATGACATAGGTACACTGAACTTGTCTGCGAGATGCTCAAACGACTTTATCCAAAACAGTGCATCGAATGAATCAATCATACTCACATGCATGTAAGCCTCATTCCACAACCCATGCTTAGGTGCATCAGTGTTGGCTCTCTTCGTCAAGAGTTCTTGTGCTGAACGATTGAAGCGGTAAGCATCCGAGAAGGACACAGGCCACTCAAGTGTCTCGCTCATCATCGCCTCGTGTAAAGCAGTGAGTGATTCTGTTACTGTGCTGTACGACTTCATTCTTCCACCCACCTTGTTGAGTTCATTGTTGTGAGTAAGTCGTTGTTGTTCACGAAGTCAAGTAGTTGCTTGACCCTTGAACTGTCTGTGTTCATGTCAAGGACAAAGTGTGTACCTTGAGTATGATTACCTCCCTCGCCATCAATGAGAAGTTGCACACCATCAGCGTACTGTACGACACATACACCTCGGATGTACGCCTCGGTTGGTGAAGCGAATGACATATGAGTAGCGGTTTTATTTCGCAACCACTCGGTCATCTCAAGCGGAACATAGAACTTCTCCGCATAACCATACGGTCTATTCTGTTCTTCCCCATATCCTTGTAGGTGTAGTACAGTATCTCCGGCATTCACCCTTGCCTGTAAGACAGGGCCATCCTCTACATCATGCTTCGTAATCCATTCATCTGTAATTTCTATCATCGTTGTTCATCCTCCATTTCTTTTGGTATTTATATATCATTTGTTTTGGTTGCCCTTTTTCTTATTGAAGTCAGCAGGTAAGTCACCTGCATCTATCATCGCTTCGATGAGTGCATTGGCTATACCCTTGCGCTCATCCATCTCGCCACCATCAAGCACAGCCTTGACTACGCCACGCTTCGCTTCGATAACAGCATTGAACTTCTCGTCTATCGTACCTGCTACTGTGAGGTACACGGCTTGCACCGAGTCACTGTCTTGACCGATACGATACACACGGTCTTCGGCTTGTTCCTCCCATGCCGGAACCCACTCACGCTCAACGAACAGAACAGTGTCAGCCTCGGTGAGAGTGATACCCTCCTTGGCCGCTACTGTACTGCACAGCATGACATCAAGTTGCCCTGCTTGAAATGCTTCGACTCGTTGCTGTCGTGCCTCGGCAGTGACACCACCTGCGACAACACCCATCCTCCATTGGTAGTCCTTGTCACCCTTGAGTCCTGTGTGAATCTCCTTGAGTACATCCTTGTGGTGGGCGAAGACAACCAACGGCTTACCTGTAATCTCACGGTACTCCTTGATGTAGTCCACCGCCGATGTCGCTTTCATTTTACCACACTCATGCCGTAGGTCAGTCAACATGTTAAGAACAAATCCCTTTGGCATGGTGTGTGATTCACGGTGATGATTCCACTCGTCAATCCAAGACGAATGGAGAGCATTGTAATTAGTAAGTGCTTGCTTACTTGGCTTGACTGTGTGGAGTGTGCGTTGCTTGTCGGGTAGTTCGGTCAGTACCTCTTGCTTGAGTCTGCGAATACAGAAGTCACGAGTGCGCTCGTGCAACTCATCGCTGTTGGTTGAGCCGGAGAAATCCCAACCCCAACCTGTGTGGTAGCCGTCACAGTAACGCTTACCATAATCGAAGAAGGAGTTGAACTCGTTGGGTCGGACAAGGTTCAGTGTAGTGAAGAACTCGTTGGGTCTGTTGGTGATGGCTGTGCCACTCAAACACAGTGCCGATTGACTTTGCTTGGCTACCTCAAGGGTTGCCTCGGTGCGCTTGGCCTTACTGTTCTTGAGGTAGTGGCTCTCGTCACACACCACGATGTTGATGTCCATGTCAAGCAGTTGATTCATTCGACCATTCATAATGTCATAGTTACACACGATGATGTCAGCAGGTTCGATGTCACCTTTGCTTCGACCCTCTACTACATTCACACTTAAGTTCGGTAGCCAAGTCTCGACCTCCTTCGCCCAATTGTATTTGACATTGGCAGGACATACTACCAGCGCAGGTAACTTGTCTTGATTCAATGCGATGTAAGCGAGGGCTTGGATTGTCTTACCAATCCCCATGTCGTCACCAATGAGACAACGACCACCTGCGAGTTGAGCGAACTGCACTCCGACATATTGAAACGGGTACAACTCTCGCCCTTCGGGAAAGTGTTTGGATAACTCATCACGCATCTCACTCACGAGTAAGGTGTCATCCAATCGGGATGCACTACTGATAGCGATTCGCTTTGCTCGTTCCTCCATGACTGTGTGAACTTCGGGGATGAGTTCGATGACTGATGCCAACGCAGTTGCTTGAGTAAGTTGTAACTTACGCAACCTATCAATGAGAGGTGCGGCCTCGGTGAGTGCCACACTCCATGTCTTGTTGTCGGGATTATACTTGCGACCTTGAGTGGACTTGACCTCACCCATGAGGCGAGAGCGAATGTCCGGCTCACTAATGTAAGGCCATTGGAGTATGACTGATGCACCCTTGAGTGTAGCAGTAGTCTCGGTTACTCGGTTGGTCTTTACTATCGGAGTGAAAGTATTCTTCCCTCGGAGTAACGCCAGTGTCTCATCAAAGAAAGCACCCTCCTTCTCCAATGCCTCTACTGCTTTGTTGAGAACCTCGTCGTTGTTGGCGAGAGTCCACTGCTTTGTTGCACCACTGAACTTCACTTGAGGGAAAGACAGTGATGCTTTCAGTGCCGCATTGAACGCAGGGTTGTAGTGGTAGGTCAGTGCGATGCGGGTCGTCTTCGATTCCTTACCCCACTTGTTTTTCCATACATCATCTACGAGTGATACTGATACACGCACCGAGCGTGGTGGTTGCCATGAAGAAACATAAGACTGAATGTATTCTTTGGCGGTAGCCTCATCGCATTCCCTTGCATACATGACAGCCTCGATAACCATGTCATCGAAGACATCCTTACGAGAGAGTAGTGTCCTGCTAAGAACAGTGTCGCCATTCGATTGACGGATATGTTTGTCGGCTCGTCGCTGTGCCATCTGTTCATACTCACGCTTGGCTGTCTCGCCTTGCTTCTTCATGTCAAGTAAGAAGGAACTTACTTGCCCCTTCTGTTCAATCAGTCCTGCGTCAGCGAGGATGGATGGCAGTTGCGTGTTGCGATACTTATGAAATCGTTCAGCCGCCTCAAGGAGTTCATGCTCTTGGATAACATCAGCGTGTGACACACGGTTGAAGAAAGACCAGTCGGCTTTGTTCGGGCCGATGTCATCCTTGCCTAAGTCCGGTGAGCCGTAGCCAGTGAAGGTGCGTATCATTCTGTGTACGATGGTAGTGTTCATTCAATCAACTCCGGTGGTAGGTTAGTGGACTTCAATATCGTGGCATAACCTCTTGCTAATTCTCTCCACTCATCGTGTTGCTTTGCCAATCGCTTCACCAGTGTAATCAGTTCTTGCTTGCTCATGTCTTCGTATGTTCTGTTCATTCTTCCATCTCCTTTCCGCAGTGCTTACATGTCATTGAGTGATACAAAAAGTAACACAGTGAGTAACCAAATATAACACTCAATATAATCACAGGTATGACATCTACTGTACTCACTGTTTCACTTCCTTGTTCATGTCACCTGTGTAACTGACAAATCCATTCGCCTTCTCATCGAATCGTTTGATGAACTCCGAGCGTTGCATAGTCTTAGTGACTACACACTTGACCTTCATGGTTGTGAAATCACCATTGACTTTCACCGACAGTTCACTCTTGGGTATTGACTTCTCTTGAAAGAAACAAGGGAAGCAAACATTATCAAGCATCTGTGTAGAATCGTATTCATCTCCACAGCGTGAGCAAGGTATGTCATCATCCCACAGTGGCGTGTCATCGTAGCCACAGTCAAGGCACTCATCATCTACAACTGATTTGCTACCGCAACAAGCGCATGGTGCTTCCCATATGTCATCGGCAACAGGTAGTAGTATGGTTTTGTCGTATGCACTTGTAGCCTTTTTGAAATCCTCTTTGGGTTTCTGTGGGTCTTCACCACACTTGGGGCATTTGTCACCATTGACAATGAACCCCTTGACAGGGATGTGTTCACAGTGAGGACACCAATCAGCACCTTGGTAGTCAATGAACAAGCCGGAGAACTTACCCTTGCCCTTGGTGAACGGGCTATCTGTGCCAGTAGTCTGTGTTACTTTTCCCGAACCACCGCCGTAGTTGCCACTCCAAGAGTAACCAGTGTTGTATGAGGGAGTGTGGATTTTACTTTCACCAACAGGTATGTCACAGACATCAGCGATGTATTCTTGTTGAGACTTAGCCTCGACAGCATGGGTACAGTGTTGCTCACGCACCCAATCAATCAGCACACCTGCGTCGGGCCAAGCGGCTCGCTCGTCTTCTGTGCCAAGTAGGTATGCGAGGATAGCCAACTGAACACCAGTGCGACCATGACCTCCGGCACACTGTGTGCTGATGGACTTGATACCATGCTCACGGATGTCATCAATGATAGCATACCAAAAGTATTTGTTCACCTTGGGTATTGAAAAGTCCGGCCAATCAAACGATAGCATGAGAGGTGGAGTGGAGTTGTCAAGGTGCTGTTCGCACGACCAACCCTCCGGCACTTTGGTTTTACTACCGACAGTGTATGAACCAAGAGTCTCGCTCGGCCCCATAGCCAACTGCGGTAGTGGGTTCATCAAGTGCCAACCACCTGCACGATTCTTACCACCGGCCCACACTTCGATACCATCAACGGTTTTGAATATGAGGTTGTGTCCTGTGTGGCAGTTGCTCTTGTCAACCCACCCGCTGTTATGATTAGTCTTCGTCATATGTTTCACCTTCAATTGTTTCTTTGCTTTCTTGTTTTGCTTGCGTATATTATTACTTCTCTTTCCCATATCATTCATCTCCATTCATCTCAAATACCTTCTCAAGTAATGCGACCATTGTTTCCTGTGGCATGTTCGTCATCCAATTAGCATAGTGCTTTATCGCTTTCATTACCATAGGGTGTGTGCTGTTTTGTAGTGAGTGCTTTCTTACCACCAAGAAGAACTGTGCCACTGATGGTATTACATGGTCGTCGTAAACATTGTTCTTGAACAGTGAAACCATTAACTCCAAGTCAGTGTCCACCTCCCATACAACTTCGATAGGTACAGGCTCATCAACTTCGTTGGTTGGTAATGCCATGTCGAAAGGAACAGATGATGTGGGTAGAGGGATAGTCAAGTCAGTGTTCATCGTTTCAATTTTAATCTGTTGACACAAGGTACATGTGCTTGCACCACATGGTATGAACTTATCACTATGCGTGTACTTTGACTCTGCGTAATGTATGCTGTATGGGGAGAAGTTATCAGTCATACCAACAAGCATATCGGAGTACGCTTTGGGTAGGTCTGTGCGTGTGAACAAGGGGTTGTCCTTTTGATATTGATAGGTGCGCTTCTTGATTGCGAAGGAAGTTATTTCAGTGGTGTCGGTGAGTTCACCGATGTCCTCATCACTCATTCCCCTGTGTTGGTATGCGTGTGATGCGGCGTAGTAGATGGCGAAGAAGTCGCTTGGGTAGAACGAAGAAAGGTATGTTTGGCTTGTACCGATTCGATGGTTCGTACCGATGTCGAAGGCTCGCTTGTCAAGGAACTTGTTCAAGAAGAAGCCGTTGTTGTGTACGATGTTCTCCGCATCATTGACAGCACCGAGCAGTGCGATGAAGTTGTCCTTGTTTGGTGTCTCGGTGTATGTGAGTACGGCATTCACTATACTCAATCCCTTGACGGTAGATTTCATGTAGTTCGTACCACCATAGCCACCTTCCCATCCACTGCTGTACATCTTTGCGAGCCAGTCGAGTTGTTCTGCCATACTCTTGAGGGTGAGTGGTCTGTCTTCGATGAGCATGTAGTAGTGCTTTCGATTACCCGACACCCACGCATTTTCATGCACACCCTTGTTGAGTGCGGCGAAAGTGACAGCATCAATCGGGAGTGTGTTCTTTTTCTTGTTTGGTGCGTGGCGCATCTCACCCATTGATACTGATAGGATAGCGTTGGGTAGGAAACCAGCAAAGACACCAGCGAAGTATGCTGTGTCGGCAGGGCTACGCATTACATTGCTACCCATGAATTGATGAAAGAGATTAGAGAGCCAACCTTGTTGGCGTGTGAACTTTGTGAGTCCGACACCAAGACCTTGCATGAAATCATCTCGCCAGTGGTAGTGGTCGAAGGGCGCAGGTTCAATGGTGGGGTCATCAATCACCCATCCATCAACCTCTACCCATGTGTCACCGACCTTTGGTGTATCACTGATGACATAGGAGACACCCCATGTAAGGCACTGCCCTGCGTGGTGTGAACCTTGACTACCACTTGGGTGTGCTACGATGACACCAGTGATGTCATCCATCTCACGCAGGGTTTGTTCAAGGCGAGCCATCTCATCGTCACCACCATCGGTGAGTGTGATGACATGAGTGACTGTGGTTTTACCATCAACGATAGAACCACTAAGAGTGAAAGGGTGGGGTGCGGCTTTGATAGGCATGTGTCCTTCGGGGCAACCACGCAACTGAACAATGTGGTTATCGTCAAAGTGCCAACCATCCTTGATACTACCACGCATGGACATATCTAAGTCATAACGCAACTTACTGACGAACTCAAGTTGCACTTTGCTTGGGTCAATATCCAATTGAGTAAGGACTGATTGAGGGTATTCAAGAGTGGCTTGAGACAAGTCAAGAACGATTTGAAGTGTGTCCGAGCCAGCAGTAACACCATCATGCCCTGCGCCAATGACAGCGTGAGCATACGGTGAGACAACTGCTGATGCGTCAGCATTACAGAATGGTTGAACAATGATACAACCATCGGGGTCGCATAGTCCATGCTCATACTGCGGAGTGGGAGAAGGGTCAGGCCCAAGCATTTGTTCTGTGATGCGAGAGATAACCAAGTACAAATCCTCCTTGTTCTCAACAGCAGTGGACTCCAAGACTCCCGGTCGTGGGTGGAGTGGACATGCCCTTACGAAGAGAGGGAACTTGTCACCCAATGTGTCCAAGACTTCGGCAACTGCTTTCATTTTGTCCGAGGTTTCCTTGTGCAGTTCTACACGCACAGTGTCAAATGGTTTCCAGTTGGGTGCATAGAAAGCACCTGCTTCTTTCCCCTTGGTGTATCGTGCTAAGGCATCCGCCTTTTGGCTCACTTGTTTTGTTACTGTTTCTGTCATTGTAATCATCTCCATATTCTTTTGGTATTTATATATCATTTGTTTTCAGTCAATCGTTTTGTTCTTCGTACACTCCGTGATACTTACAGTAGCAATCGGGGCATACCTCCATGTGTCTGTTGTCTTTTCCGACATGGATAATGTGCCGCTCACCTGCGAGGTGGCAGTGTTCCGATTCGTTCATGTGACAGTGGCTCTTGCTGAACGCAAGAGGTTCACTGTTCTCCCCCATGTCTTCTTCAAATGGTAGAGGGTTATGCCACGCTGTGCATGTATCGCATCCATCCCATCTACTCATTCAAACAACCCCGAACCTGTTTGTAAACACTCTTTGCAGTATGCGCCCATCCATGAGTAGTTCACTTCTGCTTCGCAATCCCCACATTTACGGGGCGTTTCGAGAAGGGCGGATAGACATACACATGATGTGTCTTTGCATGTCTGTATGTCATCATAGCGTTGAGGGCAGTAGTTCGGGTCGTTGTTCATTCGCATACCTCCTGTTTGCATGTGGGTTTCCCCAATGAGAAACCTTCTTCGTCAATAGGTTGAGAGAAGTATTCGCATATAGGTTTACCATAATACCACGCCCAGTAAAATCGCCCACAGTTATAGCAGTAATTTTCTCCGCTTGTCATTCGCATACCTCCTGTAGTTCTTCATGTGTAAGTGATTCAAGGTACTGCATCTCATCGTACTCCGCAGGAGTCAAGCCCGACTCCGCTATTGCTTTTCGTCGTGCTTGAGTGCGCTCTCTTAGGCGAGCGAGTATCTCTTTCTTTTCTTCACTCATGGTGGTGTGAAGGGATATGTATTTTCTCATCACTCATCACCATCCTCGTCTGTCTCAAGGTAAGCGAACTTATCTCTCAAGTCTCCAACCGCTTTGTCGAAGTCGCTGTAATCTGCCGCACTAAGCCACAGATTCATTAGCCTACTAAGTCCATTCTCTAAGTCATCAATGTGTTTGAGCATAGCCTCCTTCTCTTCACGCAACCGCTTGACCTCATCTCCGAGAAGGACATTACCATGTATGATTCGCTTGATTGATTCGTTATTCATCAATGGTTCTTCGCTCATGCAACCACCTCACTTATTCTAATTGCCGCATCCCTAATGATACGGAACTTCTTTTCGATAGTAGTGCCATCGGTGAAGCACATTCGTGGTTTTCCATCGGCGGTATATACTACCTTGAATATCTCATTCTCAATCGCTTCTATTAGTTCTTCATTACTCATGCTATCATCTCCGTCATGTCCTGTTCAAATTGTAATCGTTCTTCTTCGGTGAGGTAGCCCTCGCCTTCGCAACCTTCTTGGTCGGAAGTGAACCAACCGCAAGACCAACAGTCCTGTGAGTGATACACAGGGCGTGTGCTTACATTGTTCACGCATGTGTCTTCGCCACACTTAGGGCAGGATGTTACAAATGAATTGCCACTCATGCAATCACCTCTCGCTTGACGAGTTGCCAATGGGGATAGCACCATACTTCTGTGCCGTGTGGGGTATTCATGAGTCGCTCGTAAATGCCACCATCATACTCGACTACATCGTAGCCCATTTCATTCATTTCATCGCACCAACTATCGAAGTAGTCGGCTTGTTTGTACACTATCTCTCCCATTACATGTACCCTGTGAGGTAAGGGAGTATTGCTAAGTCTTTGGTTCGGCATCGGTTCTCATTTCTTTTAGTATTTATATATGATTTGCTTTCAGTCTGCTGTTTTCATCATCGAATTATACAGGTCATGTTATTCATAATGTTCACGATACGAGTCACAGATTTGACCTGCGTTACAATAGTCATTATTACTATACCTATACTTACTTATTATATTGAGAGTAGTACCCTATGAGTAATGACTTTTGTAATGCGAGTCAAAAGCGTGAACATAATGATGACTACTATGACTATTATGACCGGCGTGGGTTTTACTTTAGCACTCATAATTCATTCACTTGTATAGGAATGTGAGTAAGTGATTACTTACTACTGCATCGAGCCTCGCCCACCGAAACCAACCGCCCGCTTATACCACGGTGGTCTGGGTTTGGCTCTCGCTCGGACAGTGAGAAGTTATTTTCTAAGACAGGCGGGCATGAGTAAGAGGCATAGAAAACCCAACCCATATGGGTGTAAGTAACGGTGAACAACAAGGCCAAGCGTATTGCGGGGGCGCAGTTGTGTTGCTTATCAGCCCAACTCACGCCCGCTATGGGGATTTGAAAATAAAAAAAGCCCCCACCCACGCCGAGGCGTGAGTGAGGGCGGCGACTCCGAAGAGAACCCACCCCCTATGCGGGGGCGGGGTAGGCGTTCAGTCAGTCAGTGCGACTCACCGGTTGGCGAGTGCGATGCGAGCCACATCAACACTGAACCACTCGATGCAACGGTTGGTCGCACCCTTGCCGGTGGTTACGGAGTCCGGCGCACCGGACTTCTTGGCGAGTTGTCGCACACGGATAGCGGGCATGGTGCGGAGAGTGTCCATCGAAACGGCCAGTTCAGTCATGTACGAGGCGACAACAGCGTTGTCCAAGTACGCTTGCTTGCGAGTCTTCGGTTCGTACCAATCGCCGGTCACACGCTTCTTTGCAGGGCCGTCTTTGGTAGCCTCGACCAAATCAGCGTGAGCCTTGCGAGCGTGGGCTTTCTTGGCCTTCGCTTCGCTGACATACGGGATGGGGTTGCCTTTCTTATCAACGACTCCCTCGGCCATCCACGCATCCCCGTTCTCAACGGCTTCAACGAGTTGGTCGGCCTTCATGTTGCGGTTGATGGTGTTGCGAGCCGCCGCTTGGAAGTGTGCGAGGTGGTTTCGGATAACACCTTTGTTCGCACCCTTGGAAACAGTGTATGTCCATGTGAGGGCGGCGGCGATGTCCTTAGCGGAATACTTGCTACGGTCGGGGATGTTGGTGTTGAAAGCCGCCGAGCAGTGTTCCATGCAGGTGTGAATCATGGTAGCGAGGTGCTTGGTGAGTTCCGCTCGTGTGTATGTGATGAACTTGGTCGGAGTCCAAGCGGTTCGGTCGTCGCCGTTCTGCGGGTTGGATGTGAAGTCCATGATTCCGAAGTGGTTGAAGGTCACAGGCAAGGACACGCTCTTACGAGTGGAGTCCATGAACTGCTGAACATCATTACACACAGGGGTGAACTGTGTGCCACGAGGGGCGGTGCGGTCGTAGGTACGGCTTGTGGTGGCAACATTGTTTTGTGGCATCGTCTTGCATTTCTTTTAGTATTTATATATGATTTGACTTCAGTGCATCGAATAGAACCCCATAGCGCACAGCACATAGCGCAGGTAA
>Ga0098049_1000514_pt1 | contig 15796 bp, 30 predicted proteins | sample 13BtaG_FD_92582 | JGI IMG/M metagenome (GOLD analysis project Ga0098049, IMG submission 92582) | Marine viral communities from the Subarctic Pacific Ocean - 13B_ETSP_OMZ_AT15268_CsCl metaG | ecosystem: Environmental > Aquatic > Marine > Oceanic | place: Subarctic Pacific Ocean | collected...
GTCCATGTGTTCACTTAAGTAAGGTCCACCGCTTGGATCTACCATACTAATCCATGGATTTGACTTTACGAGATTCTGATATTGTTTTGCAATAACACCAGGTCCTACATATCGATCGTTTTCATCATACACTGATTCGTGAACTGCTTCTTTGAAATCTTCAATGTGCATTGGAGGGATTCCCATGCTTGAACTATCCTTGCAATAATTTTGATAAGCTAATTTATAGTCATTAGAACTTCCAATTCTACAATGCTCAAAATTACCTTCCCATAGAACACTGTTGTCTTCTTGCTTCGTGAATGTAAATACGTCACCGTATCTGTTTTTATATTCTACCATATCTTTATTTTATAACCGGTGAACCAGACAGGATTCGAACCTGTGACCGTCTGCTTAGAAGGCAGATGCTCTATCCAACTGAGCTACTGGTCCAGATGATTTATTCTATTTCTCCGTTACTCCATGCTTCATAAACTATTTCCATAATACCTGTTTCGGTATCAGCTTCTTCCCACCCAGTAGATTCATTCCATATAAAGAATTCTGTACTCTTTGGAGTTTCAGCAATTCTTACTGATAAGTTTTCTCCGTTTACTTCAAGATCGTATTCATTAGTAGTTGCCCACCATACTTCATCTTTACTTTTTACGTCAATAGTATTTTCCATAATTAAACTAATTTAAGAGATTTGTCATTTACATAAATAGTAACATCATAGTACCTTTCACCACATAGTGAATTTTTGTATTCCTCTGCCCAATCAGGTCTTATAGAATATCCGTGATAGTTATAACTCATAACTCGTCCTTTTTCTAATTTGTCTCTAAACACTGGAAGTACTACACCATTACGGTCAGTCTTTCCTTCTGGATGAGGTACACATGCCATAGGTTTGATCCATGAAACTTTGTCTCCTACTTTAAACTTTGGTTCTGTCATTTTTTTTATTATTAAGGTTAGTACCGCTGGACGGATTCGAACCGTCACTCACCGTTCGGCGAAAGGGATTTTAAGTCCCTCGTGTCTACCAATTTCACCACAGCGGCATTCGATTCTACTTCTTTGATTTCTTGGGGTTTATTGTGTTCTTATTAAACATAATTGAAAATAGTACATTTAATCCAAAGGCTTGCCAGAATCCAATAGGATTAACAGCATTAATAGCCGATACGAGACATTCATTCCAAAGCCATTGAGTAGGCCATGCAAGTAACAATGCCATAATCACAAAACCTAGTATAAGTAAAAAGGCGAATGCGAAGGGTGCGGTAAATTTATTCATATTTGTTATATTGTTTATAGTATAATTATAACAGGTTGTTATGTGTTCTGAAAGTGTTTATTAAAAATTATTCATCATCTTTAAATATACCATATAAAAAGATAAGTACAAAGAAAGGCCATGCAATAAACCAGAATATTCTTTCAAAATTAGATGCCTGCTCCATGCCTAGTCTTTGGTAAAGAGTATCAAAACAAAACCCACACACCACGCCCATAGTAATATATGCAATAAAATAATTAGATACCATTTATTAATTCCTTGATTTGACCAGCAGAAACGTTACCAATCTTTTTTCCTTTAATTTCACCTTCTTCAAAATACAATAGAGTAGGAATACTTCTAATACCATATTCTTTAGCGAGGTCTGATTCTTTATCTACATTACAAAAGATAACTTTCACGTTAGGGTTATCAGTAGCAAATTTTTCTAATGTAGGTTTCATTACTTTACACGGTCCACACCATTCAGCCCAAAAGTCTACAAGAACTTTAGGTCCATTAAAATCTTCTTTAGTCATAATAAGTTTTTGTTTCTATATTTATATTGGTGGATCAAGAGGAACATCAGCATATCTCTCGCTACCTAGAATTAGGTTAGTGGTAGTATCTGGAATTCCTGAACCAACGTAAGGTTCAAGTTTTTGCATAGCTTCAGTAATATCATTTGCTATGATGTTAATGCGTTTTTCTACATTATTGTCTAAGTACACACACTCATAGATAAGGTAGTCTTTAATCTTAGACGTTTCTATTACTTCAATACTAAGTACCACAGTTGGTCTGTTGATACTCTTAAGAGATTTGAGTAAATCAGATTTACTCCTGCTGTATTTCTTTTTAAGCTTTGTCATTACTTTCAATTCTTTTTAAAATTTCATCTGCTTCAAAATATTTCTGATCACTCTGTGTTCGATTAACTTTAGATAACCTAAATGCTTCTTTCATCAAAGACTCATATTTTACCTGGAGTTTTTCTTTCTCTGTTTTTCTTTTAAATAAACCAAACATAATTTACTTTTTAGATGAATTAGGAAATCTCCCATAGTTACCTATGCCGTCATAATCTGTTACATCATAGTTAGGATAATTTTCTTCTTCTTGTTTTTTACTAGAATAAAATATATTCCAAACAGTAAAATACATGTACACGGCGAAAATTATACCTCCTATAAGGAAAAATCCTAAACTCATTATAATCGTCTTAGTTGAATAGCGATTGCAAATAATAAAATAGTTCCTGGCCAGTGAGCAGAGTATTGAGCTTCTACTAGATTACCTGACATTCCTAATCCTACAGAATAAACTAAGCAAATAAATGCTAAGATAATAGGATACCATCGTTGAATAAATTTCTTCATAATTATTATTGTTTATTATTATATTGTAAATATGTATTTAGTTTACGGTCGGCCGAGAGAGACTTGAACTCTCATGTAACCAATTACTCTTTCTACAAGGTATAAGCTTGAGGAGATACCGGCCGATTCTTAGTTAACCCATAGCAGTTACTGTAATAGAAGAATCTAATGCAGTAAACTCGCCTTCATCAAATATTTGACAATGAGTTAAGCTACCGTTCTGTTTATTCACCAGGAGGGTATCAGTTCCAGTTGGTGTAGAGATAGTAAACACGGAGCCAGGGAGGAGGCGCCACAGTTCGTATTGGTTACCCTTTACAGGTTCTTTGATCATCCAGTCTTTAATGTTTCTTGACATGGTTTTGTAATTAAAAGTTTATATAAAAATGTAGAGTTATTTTCTGAGTTCTTAGAGGTTCGGCACATTTTCTAATGGCGGTCGCACATTCTGCATAGTCGCACATAGTTCCATTAGAGTATAGAGTTAGCCCAGGAGGTATCCAATCCAAAGATATGACAGAACGCCACCGCAAAAGCAAAGCCAAGTGTTGCTAGTAAAAATCCAATTGCACCGTTGCCTAAACACCATAGACAGAGTTCAGCAGTTCGTTTAATTTTTTTAGTCTTCATATTCATCGTTCCATTTATAATTATTATATAGCACCATCTTGAGATTGTTTAAACGCATTTCCTAATTTTCTTGCATTTTTTTCTCTAACCACCTCTTCCTCTAAATGCTCATATTCATCAACCCAATCTAGATCACTAACAGGAATATAGTCTGAATAATCTGTATGGACCATTGAAGGGCAAACCTTTGGAATAACAAACGCGGTAAACTCAAATCCGTTACCCCATTCAGGTTGTCGTTCCCTCGCGTGGTCAAAGGATCCGTTAGTAAATCCGAGTGGCGTAGCGTTACCGTAGTATATCGCGTTTAGTCCATCTTTCTCATAATGACCACCAGTCTCGCCGCAATGGCAGGTCTTGGTAGTATATGATAGCGAGAAAGTATCCTTACAGAGATTACAGTGTAATAGCTTCATGTTACGAGTAGATAAATTTGTGAATTTCTTTTAGTCCTTTAAGGATTACCAGACAAGCCATGAGTACCATGATGAAGTTAGCACTTGTACTGATTGCGGATAAGGACTCCGCAATGGATGCTAGAGCATCTGCTTGGTTTGTATGATCATTTAAGAATTTGTCCATTTGTAGTTATTTTGTTATTATAATAAAAATATAATAGGTACTCTAAGTATCTGAAAGTTTCTGGAGCTCTTTTTTTACAGGATGAAAAAATTTCTGGACTAGACTTGGCATTACTAGACTTGTTTCTTAGACTCACATTCTGGATACTAGTAAATTTTCTGGCTAGAATTTTGGGTGGGCTGAAACGCATGCGCCGGTTTGACCTAAATTCACCCAAGCGAAAAATACATATCAAGGGTATTATTCTCTGGACTATACCTTACCCTTCTAATAGCTACTAGCCCTACAGTACTACCAGACAGCTGGATACCTTTACTCTATAGACCATTAGGTGGTTACTACTAGTTACTACCATATAGGGTATTCTCTTATAGACAGATAACTTTGAGCTAGTAGACACTATTCTCTTCTAGCAGGCTCTAGCAGGTTACTGGTAATTAATTATATTGCTATAGTAGTTATTAGGGATTATGCCCTTTTAGTTGTTTAGGGAGCTAGGGGTGGTTTTTAGCAAGCTGTGAAATTAGCTGCGCTGTGGAGGACTATGGCTACTAGGGCCGATATATCGCAATATATGCTATATAGTGTGTTCTAGAGGTGTTCTAGAGTGCTATTTGTGGGAAAATAGTGATAATATGCCGTATATATGGGCTCTAGAGGGCCGTTCTAGAGGCTATTGCTAGCAGGCCAGGACAATATGCACAATAACCAAGACAAAATCACACAAAAATAGGCATATTGTCCTGGCTGCTTCTAGAGCACCCTAGAATGTGTGGGTTTTAAGCACAAAAAAGGACCACCTAATCATTGAAGATTTGCGGTGGTCCCTAACCTGGAGGTAAAACGGAAAACCAGGTTTAATTCATAATCAATTGTTTATGCTTCTCCTCGAACCATTGCGGCTTCAGAGGTAGTTAGTAGATTCTTATTAGCGAATGGATTGATATCCAAGTAACCTTCAGTATCATATTGCTTCTTACAAAGTATATTACCAGCGGTTACCATTAGATTCCCCATTTTACCTTCGTTAACATCATACTTAGTATCGTTAGAGGCAAAATTGGTCATTCCATTTACTAGATCCCAAACAGACATACCAGATTTAGCATTTTTCATTTGAGCCTTTGTAAAGGTATTTGGATCGGCTCCTAAATCAGAGTATGCTTTCATTGCACGATCTACAGGGATATACTTTTGGATATAGTTATAATCAATGTTTTTATCCAATGATAGTATACTTGAGGCAGCGCGTTGCATTTCTGCTAAACTTGCATCGGTATTATTAGCCTTTGTAATATTCTCGGCCAATCCTACTGGTTGGAAGTTAGTAGATGCCATTCGGATCATATGTTCATTAAACTCATTGATGTTTTTATCGTTGAGGTTATGAAGACCATAGTTTTCAGCGAATGAAGTTGAAGTCATTCCGTTTGCACAGATTAGCCTTTCTAGGTAAGGTGATACTTCCAATCCACGAGTTGGTGTATTTCTGAATGTTACTCCAGTATTAAATACCTCGTTTGTCATTCCTGGTACATTAAACATACCTTGTGGTGATACACAGTTAATTTGAGTTCCACCATATTGGCTTGATCCCATATGCGTTACATCCAAATTATATTGATTGATATACCTTTCGGCAAAATCAATAAATGATTCATTTGAAATAGAGGCATATCCTGCAGGTAGAATATCAGTAATCTTTCGGTTAGATGGATCGACTAATAGAGTTACCGTTTGATCGTTCTTAGATGATTTCATAGATTTCATCATAGTAATCAATTGGCGTAATCCATCATTACCGAATCCTTCAGAGAAGCGAGTAGCAAACGCCTTAGGAATACGGAGGCGGCCAAGCAATTTACCGAATGCTTTATCAGTTACCTCAATCTTAACACCATCCACATCGATATGGTTGTTATCAATTACATTGAACTCTGATAGAGTAATTTCTTTTCGCATCAATTGGTTATTGATTGCTTCAGCCTTTTTAACGTCGAAGGCAGATTGACTTAGTGTTGTAATACTTCTCATAATTTGTATATTTTAACCGTTTTTATTATATTATAAATATAACACAAATTGTTGGGAATTGAAAATATTTCTAGGACTTTTTTCATAGAAGTTATTAACAATTCCCTTTCTTTATTTATTCACTAACCTCATCCTTTAAACCGAATAGTTTGTCAAATTCAAGGCCATCCTTTTTGACCATTTCCTTTTCCTTCTTTTTCAGTTGTTTTAGAGATTCAGATTTTTTGAACCTTTCAATATCGTAAGTAACATCACCTGAGGCAGATAGATCAAAGAACATTTGTTTTCCTACATGACCTCGACGGTTTTTACTAAATACAACATAACGTTCATCTTGAGACCTTTCATCCACAAATCGGATTTCCATCATCCCAGTAGTCATATGCTTTAGTTTATTAGAACCAACGAATGTACCACCTTTATTTACCTGTTGTATATTAAGGAATGATGTATACTTCTTGCCTTTATTCTGACCAAGATTTTGTTTGTACATCATATCCAATAACCACTTCTCTGAACTATTCCTTGTCATCTTAGCATGTTCACGGATAGTTTCTTGTAGTTCCACAAAGGAGTCAATCAGTACAAGATCATATCCTGTATCTAAGATACTGTTTAATACTTTCCTTGGATCTTCATCTTCAGCAATATCTTGTGGAAAGAATATATCCAATTCTCCAAACTTCGGATATCGTTGAACATAGAGGTATAGATCTACTTGGTTCATTTCAGCCGAGATGAATAGTACCTTACTACCGCTCTTTTTTGCATTAGCGATAATATCCAGTGTTACTGTAGATTTACCAACTCCAGGATCCCCTACTACCATCCAGTTAGTAGCCTTTGGTACACCACCATCGATTGAGAATAAACCGTCGAGTGGAGTATTGGTCTTGTGAGCATCAAATAGACCTTTAGCATATTTGACATTAGAGATTTGAGTCAGCCTGTTATTTAGTTTAGATACTCCCATATTACTTAGACGTTTTAGATTCGTGATTCTTTACTTTTTCAACCATTTCGTTGAACTTATCTACAGCGTTGAATCCTTGCACCGCCATGCCTCTTAGGAGATTACCTTTTAGGTCTTTGATCATTAGTAGATCGCCTTGCAATTCTACTTTGTACTTTGTTAGTGTTTTTACCATTTTTCCGTTTTTTAATTATAATATAAATATAACACAATTTATTGAGAATTGAAAATTTTAGGGTGTCTTTTTTCTCAAAGTTATTAACACCTTATTAACAATTAGAATTCCTTTGCATGACGGATAGCTTCTTTAGTATAGAAGTAATCCAATTTAGACTTAGCCATACCAATAGTAGTATGGTCCTCTCCGGCTTCGATCGCCTCGGCTAATACCCCGGCCCAGTATTGGATCTTCGGAAGGTAACCTTGCGGATACCGGTTTTCTTTGTTTTTGTAAGGATATGCCATAGTTGTTTGTTTTATATGGTTTGAATTATTATATTATAAATATAATCAATATTGTTGGGAATAAAAAATTTTTGGGCAGTTATTTTCTCAGAAACTGAAAAAAGTTATTAACAATTGCTAACGGTCTTCGCGTGCTACAGCGGTTTTCCTATCTACTGTACATCCACTATACCAGACTGTACATCCACAATTTACTAGTAACTCAGAGGCTCTTATTTCAGGTAGGGTCCAAGGAGGTAGCATGTGCCGAATGATTTGGTTCAGACATGGTAACATGGGCACCAGTGAGACTTGTCAGTTGATTACTTTGAGTACTTAGAGTGAAAATAGCGGTATTACATAGAATTAGAGTAAAAAACGGCTAGTATATATCAAACCCTTCTGGATCGTAGTACCAGTAGCCAGATATTAGCAATCAGACCTCCGGTACGGAAAAACTGATAGTCCAATGATAACTACCCTGGATACGACTATTATATGCTAGTACTGGTATACGCGATTATTAAAGGTATTGCGATAGTACCGTTGATTACTATATAGGTATTTGAGTTGTTTGGGACTTAGTCGTTACTAGGGTTCTTGCTCTTTAGATAGTATTTTGTGAAAAGCTTAGAGATTACTTAGAGTTTAAATTCCATTCATCATTCCAATAGATTTGAGCTATTTGCTGGTTGTGGTGGTTTAAATGGTTTTGCATGTTCGTTTGGTTTAGTGTGCCCAGTGTGCTGACCTTTGATTGTTTTGATTGTTTAGATTGAATCCTATTTATTGCCGCCTCTTCTATTAGATCTTTGTGGAACTGTGGACTTAGTTCTAACTGGAGGTTTTGTGTTTACTGGTCTAGTTGTAGGTCTAGGATTGTTAGGTCTGGTAGTTGGATTAGAGTTAATAAAACCAGAAGGATATAGAGTTCTAATATCATCTTTCGGCTTAGTTCTAATTGGTGGTTTTGTATTTACTACTGGCTTGTTTCTAATAACAGGTTTTGTGTTTATTACCGGTTTATTATTAACTATAGGATTAGTGTTTTTACGTGGATTAGCAATTGATGATCTTCCTATTCTTGAGGTACCGATTCTATTGCGATTTGACATTCCTCGCCTTCCATATACATTACCTAAATAACTAGTTCTTGGTCCGTATATATGAGAATAGTATGGATGATTGTTTTGATAGTTCCACCAGTAATTTGTATTCCAATTTCCGTAGTAAGGATACTGATTCCACATGTTACTATAACCATATCCGAAGTGATAGCTCCATTCCCAATTCAACCAATAGTTATGTGGACTTTGCCATCCATATCTATATAGTCTATTATTATAAAATTGATTATGAAAGAAAGAGTAATTTTGCCTTTGTAGGTATAAGTAATAGTTATTAGCAAAGACCCAATCTGTTTGAAGTTTCCATCTTAATTGGCTTACTGTATTAATCTCTTCTATTTGGTAATTCTCATCGCTATAGTCTGGATTATATGAATTGATTTGCCATCCTACCCCACAACTATTTACTGATAGAGTTAAGACTATTATGCAGATTAGTTTAAGTAGAGTTTTCATAGGAAAGTTTAAGTTGATTTAAATTATATATTGTCAATTAAAACATATTGTCAAAATCGTAGTTAGGCTTTATTGCTCCAGCCTTTGGTATATCTGGTGGATCTACATATACCGGTTTTTTATAAGGTTTTGGCTGCGGTTGTTTAGGGGCTCTTAACATCTCTGGTCTGTTTTCACGTACCCATTGAATATACCAAGGAGCCATACGTTTAACTGTTTCTACATCAACTCCTTTATACTTACCTGATCTAAATTTCATACTGTTCTATTATAGTCATCTGATACTCTAACTATGTCATCTTCACCAAAGTAGGTTCCGATTTGCGTTTCTATAAACTTTGTAGAGTTTTCCGTTTTATTCCAAGCACGATGTTTATCACCTTTAGGTATATCAATACAGTCTCCATAATTTAAGGTATGCTCTACATCATTAAGTATAACTGTTAGTGTACCTTCAACCACAACCCATCTCTCTGCTCTGTGTTTATGATACTGATAGCTTAGCCTTTGATTAGGTTTTACTTCAATTATTTTTACTTTGCATTTAGGAGTATCTAGTAGAATATCAAACCTACCCCAAGGTCTATTTTCAAAATTTGCCATATTAATCTAATTCGTTATCTGGATACCAATTATCCCATTCATCAACTTTATATGCTTTACGCGGCTTTAGCCAATTCTTTATCCAGGATTTTAATTTCTTTAGCATCTTTCTTCTGCATCTGTTTTAAGACTCTTGCTATTTCATCATCTGCAAGTTTTATAATAGCATCGTTGGCTCGGATTCTAATTTCTAACTTTACCTTATTAACATATTTAGTTAGTTTATCATTTCCTTCTCCGATTGCATCCATTTTAGAAATAATAATTTCTTCTTTCTTTCTTAAAGCTTCTATTTTTATTCTCTTAGCTTTATCTGCAACATCTATCTTAGCCTTTGTTGAAGTATAATCATTACCTTTTGATTTTACCTCATCTTTAAATACATCTATTTGATCTTCTTCTATTTGTATTTTTTGAAGCTCTACTTTTAATTTAAATAATTCTTCACCAAGTTTATTTAATTCTCTTTTCTTTTTTGGATTAGAGAAGATGCCTTTAATAAATGAAAAGATGCCTTCGTTTAAGATCTCAGATAATTCATCATGAGATACTTGACCTTCTAATATTTCATAAGTTTCATTAACCAACGTTGTGTTATGGTTAAAATTTTCAAAAGTAGGTATATTAGCCACTGTAGTACTTTATTTGTTTATATATCTGGAAAGATCTTCTAGTAATTGATTGGATGTATAGTACCATCCTTCAAAAACTATACCATTGCCAACTTCATGCTTTGTTAAGTACCAGAGATCTTCGTCTTTTAAATATTGAATGTGCCAACCATCATTCATTAGTTGCGCTCTCCATGATTAATGATAAAATGATTAAACCACACGCAGATGGTATTTGCCAAGCAAGAGTTTCGCCTTGCATTAATGAAGATGCTAATAAACCTATTCCACTAACCATAAGCACATACCAAAAGTTTCTTTTAATTCTTTCTTTCATAATTTTATTTTTGTTTTGCATCAAAGAAAAACATTTGCCAAAGCCTACCGTTTGCAAAGTTACTTCCAAAGTAACCCATGGATGTATGAGCACAGTGACCATCAAATATAACCATTCTATTGTAAACATTACCAAATGTATCTACGTCTTCATAAGGAGTAGGATCACAGAACGTTTCTTGATTAGTAAAGATCTCGGTAATATTATCTACAGCCTCAGTATCATATTTCTTTGTTATTTTATTTCTAACAATTTTTGTACCTGTTGACGGAGGTGCATCTGGTGTTAAAAATACCATCGCCGCCCACTTTTGTGAATCTGCATGAAATACTTGAGGAGGTATACCATCACTGTTACCAAAACCTGCTTGAAATACTCCACATATAGAATATGTTTCAGCCCAGTTAGTAATTTCCATACCCATAATGGATTCTATTTTTTCTTTAACACCATCAAAGATAAATTGTTTACGTGTTCTCCAACCTACACCACCATGCCCATCAGCCCAATAGCTTTGTGATAAAGCATATTCTCTAACCATATCAGGATCTTCATAAAAATCATCGCATACCCATGATCTAGGCTTCATCTCTTTATTGTTTACTTTTAAAGAAGGTGATGTAATAATCCCCCAATCACCTTTATCTGGTGTTATATTTTTTTCAATTATATCCATATTAATTTAATTTGTTTTTAAAATACTTAATCAACATATGTGCCGATTTATAATTCGTTGCTAGTGGAATGTTATGAACATCACATAATCTCATTAACATACTAATATCTACATCATGAGGATGTTTGTCTAACGGATCTCTAAAAAAGAGTACACAATCAACTTCACCTTTAGTAACCATAGCACCAATTTCGGCATCACCACCCATTGGTCCACTTGCTACTAACTCGACTCTTAATCCTGCATGTTCAATCATAGTACCTGTTGTGCCTGTGCCTACAAGTTCAACATTTTTATTTTTAAAAAAGTCTAATCTTTTCATAACAAAAGAAACCATATCAGCTTTCTTACCGTCATGAGCTATTACTGCTATCTTCATGTTTCTTCTTTTGCTTTGGCTAAACTTTCTAATGCTATATCTATATGTTTAGCGTAGTCTTTATTTAATTTGTAAACTGGTTGTTGAATAAGATAATTTACTATAAAGCTATAGAATAATTCTACCCTATCTCTTGCTTCTGTAATATTTTCTTTAGTTGGATTTAGGCCCCCTTCTATCATGATTACCTCTTACTACGTTTAATATTAATCCTAACCATGTATTTCCTCTGTACCTTTTTTTACCTTCTATGTTTAGAAGATACTTACTTTTTGTTTTCATAATTTTCTTTTCTTTTATTTATTTCTGCTAATTTATGTTCAGAATCCATGAATTCGCTATTGACATAATCCCACAAATTTAGATTGATTAAAAAGGGGTGCGGTCTTATTTTGGCCCACCTCTTGGCTTTTTGAAACCCCTTTGGGGAATATTCAAATTTTACTATATTTTTGTAAGAAGGTGTAAACCAGCGTCTTATTAGTCTAAACATAAATGATTTATTATTATATGTAAAAAACTAAAAAAGTTTAAGAAATTAAACTGAAAGTATGAAAACTACCACCATGATAGTAATGTATAAAACTGAACTTATGTCTTGTCTATTTTGTTGCTCCATATATTATTTATGGTAAAAAAGACTATAGTTTCTCTTTTTAGTGTTAACTAATTATTAACAAATTATTAATTATCTGAACACTGTAATATGACCAGCTTCTTGAACTATGACAGGAGAATCAGCCTTTTTACCTTTTACTTCATAATAGTAAACACCATCAGATACTAAATAACTTCCATTATTTACACTCCCATTCCAAAAAGGGTAATCTTCAAAGTCATTAGCATTACCAGCATAAATATTTTGGCCCCATCTATTAAAGATTTTAAACTCTACGTTTTCCCAACAATTTAAATCATATATAATTTTCCATACATCATTTACTCCATCGTTATTAGGTGTGAATGTATTAGGTACATATATACTTTCTTCTCCTAGGCAAGGGTAACCTGGATTCTCAACACAAGGTAAACCTGTTATACAATCTATTAGAGTTTCTTCTGTAATATATTGGGTAAGTGTGTCGGTAATGTATATAAAGTTGTCCAAGTATAGTGTGTCTGTGCCGTATTCCGTGATATAAAGGGTGTCAGTGATGTAGATAGTTTCTGTAAGGTATATCGTATCCGTAAAATTTTGAGTGATGTAGAGAGTGTCTGTTGAAAACTCAGTTTCTGTAATATAAATAGTATCACAAGGCTCCTCTTCATTAATTTGACAATCAACTCCAGTAATCATATCAAATACAAAGTTATTATTACCAGTAATTATTTCATTAGGTACACTCGTAATTGTAAAGTAATTACCTTGCCCTGCTGCCCATGTACCCACACCATTAATCGTCCCACTCACGGTGATTGTATCTCCAGGTTGAATCCAAACTGCTAAATTAGAAACACCATTAAAGCAATTAAATGTAGTACCTAAAAAATCACTAAGGCAAAAATAAGTAACTGCTTCTGTACCTATATTTACTAAGGTAGCTTGATAAAAGTATGAAGATAAAATTCCTGCATCAAATACTTCACACTGCTCCTCAGAAATAACTAAATCAATTATGATAGGATCTGGGCCAACTGAATATACACAAGTACCGTTATTTGTGGTTGCATCTTCATCATAGTTAAGTGCTATAGGATCAGTACACCCTGGATAAGAGTATGCACAAGTAACTAGAAAAAGACCAACTAAGGTCATGACTAAATGTTTCATTAAACAATAAATTATTTTGATTTACTCCGCGTTCAGAGTTATTTGGACAGCATATCCCACATAGCAGGATATTCTTCTTTGAAGTCTTCTCCGTATGTTTCATCCCAGATTCTAGCAATTTCTCTCTTATCTGTTATCTTTCGTTGTCTTATGATTTTAGCAACAGCTGGGTATTGAGATCTAAAATTTTCACCATAAGTCTTTTTCCACATAGCTTCCATATCTTCTTCTAAATGATGTTCATGTCTATGTTTACCATCAGAATCTTTAGTACCATCTTGTGCAGATGATAATTCATTAAGAGATTCTAAAACTTTACTGTTCTTTTCAATAGCAGCTAAGATATCTGGCATTTGTCTAATTGATATACCACTAAATGTAGGCTTTTCAAAATATTGTGGACCTCTTGATGATCTACTTGCATATTTGTTCTTTAAAGAAAAATGATCTGCAAATACTCCACCTGGTAAATTATAAATTATAGTTCCTTTAGGAAGAGTTACATTTGTAAAATCTCCAATCTGAGCACCTTTAATATCTTTCTTTAATTCATATTTTCTATCTTCTAAAGATTCTATTCTTCTACCACTTGTACCGGAGATCATATCGGATCTTAGTTCATTAATTGATTCTTTAACAAATACAATAAAAGATTCTCCTGCTGAATTAGGATCTTCTAATTCTTTAAAATCTACATTATATTTTTTTAGTATCTTTTTAGCATCATCCCATTGGTGTGATACATAAGAATAAAGAATAACTGTATTTTCATCTTCAGGATTAACACCAGCTTTTTTCCAAATCTTTTTCGTATCATCATCAGCATCATCAAGCCAATCAATTTGAGATCCTTTCTTTTTTAAATCTCGCATTGCCTTATCTGCATCAGGTGCCTTACCTTCTCTAATCATTCCACCATGATCAAATTGAGATTTATTAACCATAAAGGTTTTACCATCTTTACCTTTTAGTTTTAAAACATAGCCATTATTGTCAAGTACTTCTACAGGACCACCCATATACATGATCTTGGTACCTTTTTTGATTTTCTTAAAATCTTTAAGGTCTATCTTTTTCATATAGTCCTTTTTAAATCCTTCGTATGTTTTAAAGTATTTCATAGTTAAGCCATTCTGTGTTTGTCAATTCTAGCCATGATCTTATCCTTCTTGGCCATTAATTTAGCATATTCGGTTTCTTGCTTCATCATAGTAGAACCATACTCATCAGCAATTTCACCACCTTCTGGTTCAGCTTCTTGTTCCATGTCTCTAAGTGTTTGAGACATTTCATCACGTAAATCTTTAATCTGTTGGTCTATATCAAGCCTAGCATCTAATAAATCCATATACTTATCAAAACTTAGCCTACGTGATTTTGCTTTAGCAGGTTTAAATTTAGGTAAGTTTTTTCTAGTAGCTCTATATGATACTAATACAGGATCATTTAAATCTGTTGCTTCATTAACTCTATCATAAAGACCTGATTTAGAATTCCATGTCCAATCTTCTTTATCAAAGTCCTTAAGCTTTTTTGCCTTTTGGTATTCTTCAGATGATAAATGATCTTGTTTAAGATTTATTTTACGACTTTCATCATAACGAACAATATCAGAATACTTAATTTCATGTTCTTCACCGTCTTGGTCTAATCCAAAAATAACTTTATCTTGCCACATATCAGCATTATCATCATTACCATTATTAGGATTATAGATAATATATTCTTGACCGTTACCTAGTTGAATCATACCATCATCCTTTTTCATGGCTCTCATTAATGACTTCTTATTGAATTTACCTTCAGTAATTGTTGATTCAAAAGCTGAACCGACGTCCTTTCCATTAAGAACATCCTTACATGCTTTGTTAAATTGCTTCAACATTTTAGTAGCGGCTCCTGCTTCACCATCCTGCATTAATTCAATAGCCATATCCAAATGACTTGCTATATCACCAGCATATTCATCATCTATTCTATCAAATTTATCTGATAGATTCATTAGTTCATCTTCACCAACTTTTTTAGTTATCTTTGTACCTATTTGTAATAAAGGTTTTAAACCTCTTGCCAATCTTTCATTAACTACAGATTCACTAAATAATCTCTTACCTGTTTTATCTTCTAGGTGTAATAGAGCTTTAGGATATTTCTTTTGCATAACATTGAATGTAGCAGGAGCAACATCTGGAGTAGATACTGGTTCTTGGTGTATTACCTTACCGTCCTGTACAACTACAATTACTGCAGGATAACTTCCTTTCTTTGCAGCTCTATGGACTGTAGATAGTTTAGCTTCAGTTAATTTTTTACTTGCTAAATCTTTATCTCTTTTAGAAACATTATCTAAATAAGAACCGTCTCCCCAGAATTTAACAACCAATTCAGTTTGAGTAGTTGAGTACATTCCTGGTTTGTAAACTGCAATGTCTCTTAGGTTTTTATTAGAAGCAATCTCTTTCTTCATGAAATCAAGTGCTTGTTTTTCGCTTCTGAATTTTTTACCTTGAACTATACCGTCACTAAA
>Ga0098049_1000518_pt1 | contig 15760 bp, 22 predicted proteins | sample 13BtaG_FD_92582 | JGI IMG/M metagenome (GOLD analysis project Ga0098049, IMG submission 92582) | Marine viral communities from the Subarctic Pacific Ocean - 13B_ETSP_OMZ_AT15268_CsCl metaG | ecosystem: Environmental > Aquatic > Marine > Oceanic | place: Subarctic Pacific Ocean | collected...
GTCAGGAATTGCTAGTAATGAAAGCGTGTCGATTGCCACGCAAAGAGCAATAGAAACAGGGGTTCTTGAGGTCATAGAGAGGGGCAATTCTCTAGGCTATTGGACCTACAACGGAGAGTAAAAATGAATAACTTACAAAAAAGAATATTTGTAATGTTGTTCCTAGTAAACGCAGGGACATCGCCAGTATTGGCTGATAATGCGATCTATATTGACCAAGTTGGGTCTGGTGTAGATATCGATATTACTCAAGATGGTGACGGAAACAAGATTGGTGCCAATGACACTGATAATACTAAGATGCTAATTGATGGTGATAACATCAATCTAAGTATTGATGCCGTAGGCGATACCAACAAAGTACTAGGTAACATAGTGGGTGATGACATTATTATCGATATGAATATCGATGGAAGTACAAACACACTTAATCTGAATATTGATCCAACTAACACATTTGGTGCAAGCAATGGTGATTACGTTATCGATATCGATGGCGGGAACAACACTGTCGATCTAGATGTTGGAACCAATGATGCCGCTGGCAGCTTAGATCTTGACTGGACGTTTGATGGAGACTTCAATGCAGCCGATGTTGAGATTGACGTTAGTAGTGGTATCAGTGCTATTGATTGGACTGGTGACGAGAACCATTTGGACATCGATGTAGATGGCTATGATGGTCACGAACATACAATCACTGGCTCAGGTAACTACAATAGCCTGACCATTGAACAACAGTCAACATTACAAAAAGATAGCATAACGGTGGACATGAGTGGTTCAGGTACTACAACAACTGACTCTACGCTTTGCATTAGCCAGTCTGATTCTGGCACCGCTACCGGCTGCCAGTAAGGATGTCGGGCTAGTCGACAGAGCTGTTGGCTGGCGGCAAATTGTTAGAGAAGAAAAAGAGTTAGAGCCTGCTAAGGGCTCTGACATTATTTCCAAGGACGACCTTCGCACAGGCGAGGGACGTATGCAGGTCCGTTTTGTTGATGACAGCAAACTAAGAATGACCGAGCATACGCGCATCGTTATAGACAATGTTGTGTTCGATGATGACCCATCGAAATCTGATCTTGCCATGACTTTTGCCCAAGGAACGGCAAGATTTATCACCGGTAAAATTGGGTCTATCGAGAAGGAGAATATAAGACTTCGGACACCTACAGCTGCAATTGGTATTAGAGGAACTGACTTTACAGTAACGGTAGATGAATTTGGACGAACACTTGTAATCCTTCTACCTGACATTAATGGAATATCGTCAGGTGAAATCATTGTCTCAACCATGGCAGGTGAGGTTACGCTGAATAAACCCTTTCAGTCAACAACCACATCTGTCATGGAGATGCCTCCTAGTAACCCAGCTATATTAGATCTAACACTCGATATGTTAGACAACATACTAATCATCACCCCTCCTAAAGAAGTAATGATACTTGATGAATTCTATGCGCTGATCGAGAAGAAGAATGTCAACCCACTAGACATTGACTTTCTTGATGAGCAATTACTTGCCGACGAAGAGCTAGAACGAGACTTTCTCGAATTCAATGAGCTAGACATCGACTTCTTAAATGTTGAGTTGCTAGAAGATATGTTAGATCAGTATTCCGATCTTGATGCAGAGCTTCTACAAGAAAAAGAGACGACAGGGGATGTACGTATTGAAGGTACTGAAGAGGGATTTGATACTACTACCCAAACCAATACTATTGTTGATGGTGAGAAAGTAACATTCATTCGTGATGTAGATGCTATCATAGAGATTTCTGTAGATCAAGATGAACAAACTACAATTGTACTTGAACAAGATGGTAAATTGCTTGATCCGATAGTTGTTAATAGTGGTGACACAAATAGTATAAATATCACGCAATGAAAAAACTACTACTATGCTTAGTCTTACTGACAACACCTGTTCACGCAGAGATATATGGACCTAAACCAAATTGGGAATACCATGTACGCGACGAACCTATGGTAGACTTTGACCGTCCAAGTAAAAATCAGCTATGGACATTTTGGATTTTGAATGCATTGGATGTATACACAACGGACAGAGCAATTAGGAAGTGCAAAGACTGTGAAGAAATAAATCCTTTACTATCAAGCAAACCAAGTTTAGAAGAACTAATATTACATAAAGCAATTTTAGGTGGTGTAATACATAAGTATGGAAGTAATAAGTTTTTTACTGTTATGAATGGTGTTTTATCGGTTGTAGTAGTACACAACTACAATTTAGTGGATTAGGGTTATCTAATGGATAAGAATAAAAAAGCAGAAGTGCGTAAACTGAGAAAAAAAGCTATCAAGATTCAGAATATGAGTTCTGTAAAAATTAGTATGGCCGAGGCTTTGAAAAAAGTAGGCGCAGAAGATGTTTGAGTATCCAGTTAAAGTACTTAGAGTTGTCGATGGGGATACCGTTGATGTAGACATCGATCTGGGTTTTGGTGTATGGATGCGTAAACAGAGAATCCGTATGCTAGGCATCGATACCCCTGAATCACGTACTAGAGATAAAGTAGAGAAGGTCTATGGACTTGCAGCTAAGGCATTTTTGAAAGATGCTTTGAAAGCTGGTCCTGTAACACTTAGGACTGTCAAAGATGGCAAAGGTAAGTTTGGTCGTATCCTTGGTGAGTTTATTGTAAACAATGTGAACATAAATGAGTTCTTAATTGTTAACTACCATGCAGTTTCATATCAAGGACAATCTAAAGAAGATATTGCCGAACAACATATTGCTAACAGGTCGAAAGTACGGCTATGAGAATGTGGCATGTGCTAGTAACGCTTGCGCTACTTGTCACATTACGACTTTTGGATCCATTTCTTGTTGAAAGTACGCGTTTATCGTACTTTGACTTTCTTCAACGGATCCAAGAAGTAAAACAATCAGAACAAATTGTTCTTATCGATATTGACGAACAATCATTAGATGAGTTTGGTCAGTATCCGATACCACGTGCTACATTAGCAGAACAATTATCCAAACTAGACAATTCTATCCTAGGTATTAATATCTTATTAAGTGAGAAGGACAGAATGGGTGGTGATGCCGCCTTGGCAGATACGTTATTTGACATGACATCTGTGCTTGCTATTAGCTCTGCAGACAAACCAAATGTAATAGGCTATAGACCAACAGTACCTGGCTTGGCTCAATTTGGTGAAACTCCTATTGAAAACTTTGTTCGTCCTAAACAAGGAATGTTATTTGCTAGACCAGAGCTCATGGAATCCGCTTATGGCTTTGGATTAATTGATAGTACACAAGATACAGATGGAACCATAAGACGGTTACCACTTATCAACATGTATGAGGACAATATGTATCCAGCATTTGCGTTAGACCTTTTAAGGGTTGCTGCAGGCGATACAACATTCCAGGTTAAAACAGACCCATTAGGTGTAATGTTCGTGCGTATACCTAAATTTGACGTAATAAACACCGATCTACACGGTAATGTAACTGTAGCATACTGGAATCAGTTCAAAAGGTACTCGTTAACGGAGATTGGCAGCATTCCTCCAGGCTCTATAGCAATTTTAGGTGCCACATTTACTGGTTCTACCGTAGTAACGACACCTATTGGTTCAATGTATCCCCATGATGTCCAAGCTAACTTGTTAAAAACCATGATAGATGGAGTTAGCATTGTAAGACAGCCAGAATTCACGTTCTATGAGTTATTTGCTGCTATTTTAGCTAGTATTTTCATAATGTTCATGTTATCTAAACTTTCTATCGTGGTTTCTGGCGGTGGATTCGTGGTTTTGAGTTCATTTTTCATGTACTCTTCTATTTACAGTTTTGAAAATATGAACTATCAGATAGATCCGACCTTCATACTGCTTACAACGATGTTGATATTTGCGCATGGATCGTTTGTTAGGTTCTATACAGAGTTTAAACTCAAGCAGCAAATCAAGGGTCAGTTTGGAACATACCTCAGTCCGGACATGGTCGAGATGTTACAGAAAGATCCGAGCTTAATGAAGCTAGGTGGCGAGCGAAAAGTGATGACTTTCTTGTTTATGGACATCTGCGGATTCACTCCTATCAGTGAACATTACAAAAATAATGACGATCCGGAAGGACTCGTGCATCTAATCAACGATTATCTAAACCAAATGACTAACATTATCATGTCTAACGGTGGTACAATCGACAAATACATGGGTGATTGCATCATGGCTTTCTGGAATGCACCCGTACCATGTGAAAATCACGCAGAAATGGCTGTAAAGTCAGCGATGGAGATAGAAGATGCTACTAAAGTACTTCAAAAACATTATGAAGATCTCGGCTTACCTACGATCAACGTGGGGACCGGAATTAACACTGGCGATTGTATTGTTGGTAATATGGGTTCTGAAGCCAGATTTGATTATTCTGTCATAGGAGACGCAGTAAACCTAGCTGCTAGATTAGAAGCTACTGCTGCAAGAGGTGATTACATTGATCACAAGACTATCATATCGAGCTTTACAGCTGAGCTTTTGCCAGACTCTATGCCAATTCATAGTATAGGACAAATTAAAGTCAAAGGTAAGGATGAGGAAATAGACATTTATTCGTTGACTTCAAACTAATATGTAGTAACATAGTACATGATGAGAAGAGCAAAACAGAGACTGACACGTGTACAGAAATCACGTAGGCGTGTTATGAAAGGGACATATGAAAGAAGCAATACTGGCTGCAGGCCTTATGATGGTACCTATTCCTCACCAGGAGACCAACTATACCCCGACAGTACCGACATTTATCCAAAGCGAAATTAATTGTTTAGCGGATAACATCTACTTTGAATCACGAAGTGAGTCGTTTGCAGGACAACTAGCGGTTGCCCATGTTGTGATGAATCGTGTACACGATAAGAGGTTTCCAGACACTGTATGTAAAGTAATACATGACGGACCTCACTATAAATCAGCTGATGGTAAAATGTATCCAAAGAAGAATAGATGCCAATTTAGTTGGTATTGTGATGGTCTTTCGGACGATATCCCCGAACGTCATAAAAAATGGTTTGCCTCTGTTGCCTCTGTAGCACTTTCTGTGTATAATGGACAATACAAAGATATCACTGAGGGTGCTACACATTATCATGCTGATTATGTCCATCCCCGATGGGCAAAAGTGTATACCAAAACTACAACTATAGATACACATATATTCTATAGATGGGAGAAGTAATGGCATTAGACGTATGGACTACTGCTAAGTTTAGTAAGATGATTTTGAAACTTGCAGATGAAATGCAAGTTCCACTAATGGACGTTTTAGTCCATTACTGTGAACGTAATAAAATGGAAATTGAAACAGCGGCTAAACTTTGCAACGCATCGATTAAACGTCAGATTTATGCGGATGCTCAAGAAGCTAATTTGGTAAACAAAATTGACAAATACGAACGATGATATCTATAGAGGCTTAAAGGCTTACCGAAAGTATCTTTCGATTCGTAATCATTTTACTACTAACTACGATTATTTCAAGTACAAAGGTAAGTCTTCTGCTTCACCCGAAAGTTTCCTTAAACGTAAGGATAAATTCTTCTTTGCTAAACTTGAGAAGAATTATAAACCTGATGAGTTAACATACTACTTCGTTGCTCAGTTTGTTGATGGTGAACAAGTGTGGTCTGGCAACTTAGTTAGCGAGCAAAGCGCCTTACGGTACACACAATGGAAGAAGCGTGTTCAGTCTTTACGTAAAGTTTTTCGTGAGGACATTGAGAGACTCAGCCATATAAAGTTTAACGATTGGTTTGAAGTTCAGGAATACGATCATCCTATTTTACTTAAACAGTTTATGCGCAAAGAAATCTATGCTGAGTCGATGATAATTATAGACATGGTAGTTGGATATCTGGATCGTTGGAATAAGCAAATGAACGATCCATCTGGACTTTGGGATAACTACTATAAGACATTGACAAAGTATAGACCGTTTATTGCTACAGATGTAGTTGTTAAAAATTACAAAGATATTTTATTGGAGCAAGTGTCATGATAGTGGCAGCAGAGCCTAGAGCTGGTGGTACAAAGTTTTGTCTTGATTTAGCAGAGCTTACCGGTAAACAGTATATTGGTGAACGATATGGGGTACACCTCCAGGGTTATAACAATCAACCTACATGGAAAAGTCAATATCATGAAACTCAAGAACAGCCTGTAATATCTATAGATGAGTTTTTTGGTGAGCATAGTGATAAGATTGTATTATGTAACCGGCATGATATTCTGTTTGCTTGCCAACAGGCAGATTACTTTATTATGAGAAAGAGCACTATTGATATGTGTCTTAGTGGAGCAAACTATGCTAAGGGCGCTGGTATCCCTCCTCATATTTTTCTACAGACTGGTAGATTATCAGATTTGCTTGAGATCAAATATGTATTAGCTAGCTATGTTAAGTATGCCTGTGAATCAGTAACATGGTATGAAGATCAGTCTTTCGCTAGACCTGTAAACACTGATAAGCTCTCTGCATCTGAAATACAGATGATCAGAGACTATTATCTTGGTTGGGCTGAAAACGGCTTTGAAAAAAATATCAAAGAACTGTTGACTTTTACGCAATAAAGACTTATATTATATATACTACATTATGAAAACTGTGAACAAGATATACAACGACATATACGGAGATAATACATACAATGTCAAATTCATTTTCTGATCTAAAACGCTCTCGCAAGAGCAATCTAGAATCCCTAATCAAACAAACTAATGAAACAAGTGGTACCCAGTCTGATAATGGACCGGACGACCGCTTCTGGAAGCCAGAAGTAGATAAAGCCGGTAACGGTTATGCTGTGATTCGTTTCCTTCCTGCCCCACAGGGTGAGGAGCTTCCTTGGGTTCGTATCTTTAACCATGGCTTCCAAGGTCCTGGTGGTTGGTACATTGAGAACTCACTTACTACACTTGGTAAGAAAGACCCTCTTTCTGAATATAACAGCCAATTGTGGAACAATGGTACAGATGCTGGTAAAGCGCAGGCACGCAAACAGAAGCGCCGTCTGTCATACATCTCTAACATCTACGTAGTTAGTGACCCTGCTAACCCACAAAACGAAGGCAAAGTATTCTTATACAAATATGGTAAGAAGATTTGGGATAAGCTGAATGAAGCTATGAATCCTGAGTTCCAAGATGAGACTCCTGTTAACCCATTTGACTTCTGGGAAGGTGCAAACCTTAAACTGAAGATGCGTAACGTAGAAGGTTATCGTAACTACGATAAGTCTGAGTTCGAAGCCCCTTCAGCTGTCCTAGATGATGATGATGCAATGGAAGCTCTGTGGAAGACACAGAACTCACTACAAGAGTTTGTTGACGCTAAACAGTTCAAGACTTATGAAGAGCTTGAGACACGTCTTAACAAAGTTCTTGGTCTTGATGGTGCAGCTGCCAAGCCTCGTACTACAGCTGATGATGAGGACGACCAGATTGCTCTGTCCCGTCCCACTCCTCAGGTAGAGGCTGCAGCTCCACGACAGGTAGCTGAACCTACAACTACGACTGCAGCTGCAGATGATGATGATCTATCATTCTTTGAACGGCTTGCAAACGAAGACTAATTACTCCTGGCGTTTCCTTTCCGCCGAGTAATGGAACCCCTGGTCTTCGGACCGGGGGTTTTTTTTATCCTATTTGTGATGAGCCGGCATTAGGTCTAGCATTTGTTCTACCAGCACCTCCGCCCATTGCAACATTATTATTAGTAACGTTGTTGCTATCACCTTGCTTAACATTATTGATGATGACAGGTGTTTGAGCACCAGCTGCATTTTCGCTCATTGCTTGAACTTGACCACCTTTGCCCGAGGCTGATGGTTCAATACCTGCTTGCTCAGGGGCCAGAACACTTCCTGGTTCTTTTGTACGAGTTCCGTCAGCCTGGACTGGTCCAAAGCCTTGTTCATCTAAGTGGGCATCAAAATCTGCTTCCAAACCTTTCATGTATTCGTTAGCACCTTTCATACCATCATCAATATATTTTACAGCCTCTTCTGGGGTGTCATGTAATTTTGAATAGTAGCCATCTTTTTCAACATTGTATGCTGTGGACCTATACTTTCCTGTTATTGGGTCTTTCGTGACACCTTCAGGTAAGGATGCTGGTGTGGATACTGGCTCGGCGGCAGGTTTGGCTGCCGCGGCCGGCGCTGCTGTAGCAGGTGTAGGTGTAGCTACGGGTGTTGTTGGTTCAGCTTCAGCTCTAGGTTCAGCCATAGGTGTTGGCTCTGTAGCTTCTGCTTTAGGTTCAGCCATAGGTGTTGGCTCTGTAGCTTCTGCTTTAGGTTTTTCATAACCTTCTAATCGAGCTTGATATTCTTCTCTGCTTTCACCACGCTGTCTAGGTTTCAGTGCAGCAGGAGTTTCGGATCTTCCTTGTTTAGGACCTTGAAATCTTTCTGTAGCACCTCTTTGCTCATCTCTTTGAGCGGCATCGTCTACTAAAGTCTTATTAGATTCCTGTAATGCTTTTAACTTTTGTAATGTTTCTTCTGAGGATTTAAGTGCGTCTCTCTCAACTTTATCTCTAAAGAATCCAACAGTATCTTCTGTTTGAGCAGCAGCTGCTTCTTGTATTGCAACCAGGTTATCAAGTTTGGCTTGAAGACCTTGCATTGCTTCTGTATCACCAGCTTCCATGGCTTCACTGATCTTAGCAGTTAATTCCTCAGCTTGTGCTGCTCTATCTGCATCTGCACCCATTCCAGTTTCAAGACCAGCATCTTTTTCTGTATCATCTAGGAAACCTTTAGCCTGGTCAATCCAACCACCTGTCTCAAACAACTTCTTAAATAACACTAGCCCACCAGCAGCAGCTAGAAACCCAACTACCTTACCAATTAAATTACCATCATCTTCTTCTTCTGGTTGAACAACAACACTACCAGCCATATCAGACATCGTAGCACCATCTTCAGGTTCTATTGGATCAATCCGTCCAGCCTCTAGTCCAGCTTCTTTAGCAGCAAACTTATCAACCTTAGTATTGTTTACAATTGAACTTGTAAGCGAGTTTTGTTCTCTTAACAATGATATTTGTGTGTCAAACTTATCGTTAAGACTACCGTTCATTTTATTGACGGACTCTTCGAGCATACCGCCAATGGTCATTAGTTCTTCTGATGTAGCTGGTTCTGGGAGTGCCATAGTTAGTCCTTAAATTTGCTATCGATCCAACATTTCCCATAATAAAGTACGCCAAGCCAAACTGTAAACAGTGCGCCATCAAGATAACTTAGCTCGTTCCAAATCGTAACTGGATTAATGTCCATTATTTTTCACCATTAAATGATTTAGAGGATTTACTTGTACCTGCATATAAACCAAACCATGCTGCACCAGCACCAACTACAACTGATACTAGACCAGACTGTTCCATGTTGGGTGCTTCTAAACTCATAAACCAATTAACAACTTGATATAACAAAACAATGTATACTGTCAAAAAGAGACGTGGAAAAATTCTCCAAGCATCAACTGCACGTGCAGCGAAGATCCATTTCTGGAACGGATTAATACCAGAGTTGACAGTATTTGTATCTACTTCCAGTTCAATTTGTACTTTTTTAGTTTCTACTTTACTCATTTGCAGTATCCTACACATTTTTGTAGTTTAAGGAATAGTTGGTTCTTATAATATTCATCATCAGGATGGAATGTATCACTTGTATGTGACAGACCAGCATCAATCTCAAATGTGTCAGTAAACATCCACTTACCATAAATCATAGAATTGGTTGACATGTCTTTGAAGAAGTGAACATCTGTGTTACTGTCGCGGCGACTAATACCATCGGCGTCTTCTTCAAACTTGAATCCCATAATCAACCCAGTGTAGAGACCTTTAAACTCGGCTGCTTTGGTTTCATACACAGTGCATGATGCCAATAGTAAACTTAATGCTAATACTCTAATCAAAACTTATATCCCAATGTCATATATGTTACACTATATTCTTCTTCAGCGTCATCAGTAATATACAAGTCTCTAACTTTGAAGGTTGTATTTGTTGACAGCTGATAGCTAACAATCATTTCGTTCTTTGTCAGTTCGTGAACCTCTGAACCATTTTCCCAAAGATACTTATTAGTGAATGACCACTTACTATCTGGATGTTGGTATCTCACCCAAGTAGAGTTACGCCATACTAACTCACTATATTCTTCAGTGCCCATTTGTGTTAATGTAAGTTCGTGAGACATCTTCCATCTATCATTACGAAAGAACTTCCAACCAGCACCGAGACCACTATGAGGACGGAAGTCACCAATCTCACGATTTTCATTATAGTTGAACCCCATGTTTGCGATGCCATACCACTTAGGGTTGAAGTTTAGAATAAACTCATACTCACCATCAGAGCGATTGGTAAGGTCTTTACCATTTACCGATGTCTTATACAAATTTGTTTCTGTCTCAACTTGGTAGTCCTTGCTTTCAGGCTCCCAGTTCCATTTCTGGTGGACGTTAAGACTTTTTGTGTTGCTATCTTCTACTTTATAGCCGATATCAATTGAACCTTTACCATATGCACCCTGAGGTGGTAAAACAATCACACACGCAGACACTAAAGCTGCCAGCAATACTATAGTCATTTTATTCATTTTTTACGTCCTTTATCAATGGCTCGTGAACCGAACCAGAATGAGATGATAGCGGCGAAGATTGCTTTCGTATCATCGTCCCATAAAATATTAAGTGATTCTGAGATAGATTTGCCCTGACCCATGGCTTCTCTCAGAAGGGTAATTTCAATAACAACGAACAATCCAAAAAATGCGTAAGTGATGACGGGTCGAACACTCTTCTGCAGACTGGCGACAAAACCAGTTCCTTGATTGATTGAGATATCATGTTGAACCAATCTTGAATGTTCACTGTCATCTGCCTTTGTTTCATACATTCGATACTCTTGGTCAAAGCCAGCAGCCCTCAGTTCTGCCATCTTCTCCATCTTAGCGAGTTCAAATTTTTGTTCGTTCTTTTGTTTGAAATGGTCTGTGATTGCGGGAACGACTGAACCGCCAAATCCTAAGACACTACCCAATAATCCACTAAGCATTACGCTGATTCCTTCTTTCTTCTTCCCGCTCCATATAATCTACTAGCATATTTATATAGATTTCCCGCTCAAACGGTATCATATCCTCGAGCTCTGTCAAGGAGTACTTGTGATGTTGCATAAGTTGGAAATTAGTATTATAAAAATTTGTCAGGGATTCGTGACTCAAGCTGATATAAAAAAATCAGATAACGTCTTCAACTCTACTGTCTCAGATTGTTGGCATTCATCGCATACGTATTCAATTGTATGCTCAAGTTTAGGAACTTTTGTTAGCCAATCTATAAGCTGCTCGAAATATGTGGTTGGTAGATTACTAACCCATTCCACCATCTCATCTAACGTAAACTCGCCAAAGACATCTTCAGAGTTAAATACGTTTTCAATTACACTAGCTACAAATTCAATAATCTGTGTTGGATTGTCTTTGCTTATTGCTGAGAATTTAGTAATCTCTCGAAACGATGGGTATTTCATTGTAACGCCAAGATCTGCTTCTAACTTAATTACCGGATCTTCAACTTGTGTCATATTAACTTTAACATCATCAATGTTTAAAGCATACTGCTGTCTATGTTGACACGGATTGTTTGCTCCATGTCTAAGATAGAAGTCAATAACTTCACCGACACTTTTTGCTCTGATCTTGATAAACAGATACTCGATATCAAAAGCAGCTAGTTTGTTTGAGGATACGTCATAGCAACATACATCGACAATGTCATGGACACAGTCAATCATTAAATCTAGGTCTTGTGATTGTAGTGCAAATAACAAAGCCTTTTGCTGCTTAACAGTAAAGGGTCTGAATTTTACTTTGTCGCCAGTAGAAGGAATTTCAGTATAAAATTCGGGCACCCCAAGTTTTGGAAGGGCCATTCATCAATCTCCATTTATAAAATTTTAGCTAATCCAGGTATCGCCTGTCCAGCTTGAGTAGCTGCTCCTTTGAAGAAGCTACTAGGTTTGCCATCTTTAGGAATGACATTTTTAATTTTCTGAATCGTTTCGAGTGCATTAGCAAATGTTCTATCAGCTTTGTATTGCACTAAGTCTTTAGTATATCTATATGTCATTGTGATTTGTGACTTAGATATATTATCACCACCCCAGTTCATTTGGATCGGTGATATTGTTAAAGGATATGCATCTATCAAGGAGACCGATTTCATCTTCTTGGTTGACATATCATAAGCGTTAATGATTACAGTTCCGTTTGTATAGTCTCTAAAGTAGTTCATGTTAAAGTTAGCACCAGCTTCTGGATGGAAGTTGTTTACTCTGTGCTGACCAACGATGTAATCTTGCCATAACTGAAATACTCTTGTCTCTGCATAGTCCAAAGAGTTGATAACTGTAAATGTCGTATCGATATATGTTGAACTGTAGGGAATCTTATTGATAGGTCCATAGAACTTATGATCTGATGTAGCAATGCTACGACCTGGAAGTTCTGCAGCCTCGATCTTAAATCTTAAGCCTTCGATGGCTCTGTCAACGTCTATACCATCTTCAAAGTTTTCTAGAATGTAAGACCTTACAGCTTGAGGTAGATTAATAACCACATCAAATTGTGTTGTCATTGCTGGAGTAGTCATTTGTGACTTAAAGTCAGAAATGTTACCAGGACGTACGCCGCCTAAGAATCCAGCTAATGGATTATTTGCTCTAGCAAAGTTACCAATATCACCTATTTGTTGAGTGAGGGCACCTTTAGCTGCATTTACAATTCCTGATAAAGCCATTAGACCATTTTCCTACTATCGCCATAAACTTTATTCTTCCCAGCACCACTAAACTGTGCTATAGGAAGGAATAAAGCGATATCCCATTCTACAGAATCGATCTTAATCATAGTAGATCTCATCTGTGACCTTAGATACTTTTTAACACAAGGTTTAAAAGCATTATATTTAGCTGCACCCGCAAGGATTTTGTAGTTAATCCTTAGACGTGTACTATCATCATACCGCTGGTTTGTGGCAGTGTCGTATAACGCATCCATTAATCTAGCTCTTAATCTTGGAGGGAGATAATGTACGTTCATCCCTAGAAAGCTGTCCCCATAATCTTCAAGTTTAAATATAAGAGGATACTTATCAAAGTATGGTAACTTAGCCTTTGTCTTAGCATCGTATACAAACAATGCCATCTCCCCAATACCAACATCACTAACTTGCTTTTGTGAGTTTTTAGAGATAAGGGTCTGGGCACCTGCACGTGCCGATCTTGACGCAGCATTTCTAAACCAGTTCCTTGCATCAACAGTACGACCAGGAACTTGACCTGCCTTAACACCCTTTGTGATAATTGAATCAAATACGTAAGCTACCATTATAGACCAAGTTCTTTCTCAGTTAAGATTTGAAAAGTCCAGCCTCTGTCATTACAGTATTCCCTGGCGGCTTTCCACTTGTACATATTTATGCCATAAGTCTTAACTTCATTGATATACTTCTTTGTTTTTCGCTTCTGTACTTTTGGCTCTTGAGTCTGGTAATAAGGTTTAACCTCAATCAATCGAATCTTAATATCTCCATCGCGTTCCTTGACCTTAACCCAGAAGTCAGGAAAATACCTATGGAGTCTTCCATCAATAGGTGATCTATATGGGACAAACAACTCTTCAGAATGCCACTGAATGACATTAGAATTTTGGTCAAAGTAAATCATACACCGTTTTTCCCAGGAAGAACGATAAATAATGTTAGTTGGGTCCCCTTTATATTTTTGGGGGTTCTTAGGTCTGTAATAGCCTTTCATAGAGATATTTACCAATGAGTCTACTAGATAACGCAAAAAATGCTGTCAGGGATGCTAAAAATGCTTTAACACCAGGTAGTGAATATGACACTGCCGAGAAGAAGCAAATCAATCCTCCAAAGCCTCGTGGTGGTAACCCAGATGCAGAAGGTCTTCTGGCATCAGGAACCACGACAGGACCATTAGCTGATCTTGAAAAAAGTCAAGGCCAGATTAGAATCATCCTCCCTGATAACTTAGTACAAATGGACCATTGGGTCAACATAAGAATTTCAAGAAGTTACAAATTCAGATCCACATCCGAACGTCAAGTTAAAGGTGGACCTAAACGACAAAATAGTTCTGTTGGATATGATAAAAAAGACTGTAAATGTTCTATCTTCTTGCCAATGCCCCAAGACCTAAAAACTGGCTATAAGACAAACTTCGCTAGTGAAGGTTTAGGAGTAGTGGGTGAGGCTGCGGCTCGTATTGGATCTTCAGAAGGTCAGGGTACAGCTGAATCTATAGCAAATGAGTTGACTATGGGTGCTCTAAAAAATATTGGCTTATCAGCTGTAGCTCAGTTTGCACCTATCATTGGTGGTGCTGCAACATCTGCATTAGGTGGTTCTGATGTTGCTGGTGTCACAGGTGCTGCTGGTGGTGGTGCAGTACAGCAAGCTACGCAAGGTATTTTAGCTGCTAAAGGTATTTCAGTAAATCCTCATCAAGCTATGTTGTTCCAAGGAGTAGACTTTAGAACACATACTTTTTCTTATAAGTTTATGCCTAAAACTCAAAACGAAACCGAGATGCTTAGAGCATTTATCAAGGTAATGAAGTACTACATGGCTCCAGGTTTCCAACAAGGTTCGGATAGACAGATCTTTGAGTATCCTGAGTTGTTTGATATTGACTTCCATTATAACAAATACTTGTTTGATATTGCAGCAAGTCACTTAGTCTCATTTGATGTAGATTACCACGGTGAAGGCACGCCTTCATACTTTGGACCTCAAGGTACAGATGACATTACAGACGTTGCTCCAACCTCTGTAACAGTCTCCATGACATTCCAAGAAACAACTATCACTACTAAAGAAGAAATTGCAAGAGGCAATAGATAATGGCGTTCTTGTTTAAAGCATATCCAACTGTTCCTTATGAAGTTAAGAAGAACAATAAAAAAGAAGTAATGACTGATATTACTAAGCGCTTTACACTCTCGATTTTAGCGCAAAGTGATGCAGTAGTTTTTTACGATTATTATGTTAAGGATTCTGATACACCAGACTCTGTTGCAAACAAATATTATGGTGATGCAACTATGGATTGGTTACTGTTTGTTACAAATGAAATGATCGATCCACTATGGGACTGGCCATTGACTCAGAGAGATCTAAATGTATATGTTAGCAATAAGTATGGGAACGAGAATCTAATCTCTATTGATACATCAATTGGTAACGACATATACGAAAGAGCAGTAGGAAGATTATCTGGTGCCGTATCAAGCAGAGGACAGTTAGAAGATATTGCATTTGACGTAGACGGTGATGGCAACATTTCCCTACAGGATACAATAGACTTACAAAACCTATTACAAGGTAATGCAGAGACGTCACAGTTCGTTAATGGAAACCTTACTGCCGCTTACCTTGTTGAGTATTATGGTGCCTCTATATCAGGCGGTAATTCTGTACATCACTTTGAACAAATTAAAGCAGCAGCTAAAAATGTAAATGGTAAATTAGTACCAGAGCAGAAAAAAATTATTAGTTATACAGATTATAACACTCTTCCAGCATCCCAAAAAAGGATTGTTACTAACAAAGAGTTAGAAGAAGAGCAAAATGAAGAAAGAAGAACCATTAAGTTAGTTGACAAGAGTCTTCTAAGACA
>Ga0098049_1000519_pt1 | contig 15738 bp, 11 predicted proteins | sample 13BtaG_FD_92582 | JGI IMG/M metagenome (GOLD analysis project Ga0098049, IMG submission 92582) | Marine viral communities from the Subarctic Pacific Ocean - 13B_ETSP_OMZ_AT15268_CsCl metaG | ecosystem: Environmental > Aquatic > Marine > Oceanic | place: Subarctic Pacific Ocean | collected...
GCGCGCATTATGTAAGACCGTCGTGTGCTCCGTAAACGCGCGACGCAAATACTCACGCGCGTCGTCGCCTCTACACACTCCCGTCGACCAATCTGCGCCGCTCATCTCGGCGTAACTCAAGCATACAAACGGCGGAACGTTCCGACCTCTGATCAAATATGTTTCGGTATCGATTGCGATACGCATGATCGTCTCTCCTTAAAAACGAAAACCCCATCCAATGGACGAGGTTTCGCTTGCTATCGAGACTCACGGAGAGAGAGATCTCGCCCCGTTTGTCTCATGTTTCGTTTAACTCGTCAACTTAAAACGGTACGTTATCGCCCGTGTCGTCGTTTGCTCCAGTGTCCTCGCTCGCCCACGTACCCGACCCGATCGGGGCGTCGTTGCGTGGTGTCTCGGGGTTCAGCTCGTCGGGTGCCGCGCCGAACGAATACGCGAGATACTCGCGATCGTTCTTACTCTTCTTTTTCTTCGCGACAACTTTGATCACTGCGCCCAAGATCAAGCCCTCGTTGAGCGCTTTATTCACGATATCGGGAGTCACCAAAGAGCGACTCTCTGCGGGGAGCGTCGCGGCGACGATCGTCTTAAGTTGTGAGAGGTTGCGTTGCACCTTCCAACGGTCGACGCCGCTCAGCTGAAACAAGTGTTTCACCGACTGCCCGACTTTGTGCTCGTCCGAATCCGTCGCGACGATCTCCGCCTCCAAGATGATGATGTTATTTCCTGTGTTTTGTGACGTGATCGCGGGGACTCCCTCGATGCGCACAAGGTGAGTACCCGCTTCGATGAACTCGCGATCGACGCGGTCAAATTCCGCGTTAGCGATTTCGTCGCTGTATTGGCTGATATCGAATGTCATGATCGTAAACCTTTCGTGTTTTGTGTTTGTTCGTGACTGAGTATACATATACTAAGTGGCAAGGCGCGTCAAACATAATCCGCATAAATTAAACGCTGTTCTTGTCCTGTGGATTCGTAGATATACCGCGCGTCGTCTTTTGCGCGATTCAGCGCCCGCGAAAAGAGCCCGTGTTTATAGGTGGTTACGTTCACCACGTCGGCGCTCTGTCCGTGTCTGTGCGTGCGCGCGATCATCTGCTCCCACCGCGCGGGATGCGATAGGGGGTGCGCGACGATTTGATTTGACCACGCTTGCAGATTTTTCCCTGTACCGTGTGACGCGATCGACATGATACACGGATGCGCCACACCGCGCCGCGCCTCGAGTCGTGCAGACGCGTCCGCCCCGCTCCCGTACATCTCCCACCCCGTGAGATCTCCGAGTTTTTGAGCGACCGCGTTCAGCTGTACCCATATAATGGGCGGCTCTTTTTGCGCGCGCGCCCACGCGACCACGTCCTCGACCCACGCCTCATCGACCCACACGGCGCGCGTGTTCGGCGGCGAGCGATGCGCGACCGCGTCCCACGCGCGCAGAGCGCCCACGACGCGCGGGTGTGTATACGCGCCGCTGCGTATGTCGCGCTTTAGAATCGCCTCGGAGTCATAACGCCCGTCGTCGAGCATATGTCGCGCGGCAGATCCCCAAGCGCGCCGCGCCTCAACCCACTCATGATCGGGATCACGCGCGCCCCAGTCCCACACATACACGCATCCCATCGCGAGCTGCGCCCACACGCGGCAGTATATAGAGTCGCGAGGCGACCAGAGGTCGGAGCTCTTAAGCATCAAGTCGACGGTCTCCTCGTCGAGTGATTCGTGGGTTGCTGAGACGACATTCTGCGTCGCGAGGAGTTGCACGAGCGCGGCGCGTAGTTTCGGCGACTCCTTATATTTTCGGCGTTGCATCACGAGGCTCGCGGATACTCGCTGATCGCTCGAGATGACGACGCCGCGCGAGTGTCTGAGACGTTTATGATATCGATCCTCGAGCGATTCGCCTGGAGGGAGCGCGGCGTCTACCCATGCGCGATGCTCGCGCGTCGCGTCGCGTGTCTCGATCACGCGAGACCACACCGCGATCATCGCGTTTTGTCGAGGGAGCGGAGACCACGCCCGAAGCGCCCAGTTTAGAACGTGAGCATAGTCGACCATCGTGCGCGAGACGAGCGTCCCACTGAGCGCGCAGAAGCGCGCGCCCGATGCGCGGAGATACGTCTCTAACCTCCGCACCCTCGCCGATTTAAGGTTGCGGAGGTGGTGCGCCTCGTCGCAGATAATCAAGTCGGGCGCGAGCTCGTCGAGTCTCGCGCGTTGTGACGGCGCGCTCAGTCCTTCATAACTCATGACCTCGACGCGCTCGAGTCGCCAGTGCTCCGCGTACGCCGCTTGATCGCTCGCGTTTTGCTCGCGCATCGCTGCGGGCAAGATTAAAAGTGGGCGCGCGCTACCGAGAATTAAGGGTAAGAGTAGCGTCGTTAGGGTCTTGCCTGAGCCACACCCCGCGAGCGCGACGAGTCCGTCACCGCGTACGGCTTGGACGAGCATCGCCGCTTGTAGAGGGCGGAGAGTCTGCGTGGGGGCGTCGGGCGCTCGTGCATACATACGCGTCAGCGGGGCGACATACTCCTCCCCTGTGACCTCTACGTCGAGCGGCATACGCTCGAGTCGTGTCACGTCTTCGGGGATCAAAGCCGACGAATCACGACGTCGGCGAGCGCACTCAACGGGGACACGACGCGCTCGTACTCCTGACACAACGGGTCGAGATACAGCGCGCCCACACCATCGGGCCAACCCGCCGCCGTGATCGCGCCACTAAACGCGGCCCAACCGCGCCCATATTCGGCGAGCCCAAGATGGGGTACTTTGAGATCTGAGCAGAGTCGCGCGTTGACCTCTGCGTATGCCTCGACCGCGTTGATCGGCGCGTTTGTCGCGCCCTTTACGGGCATACACCCGACGTACAAAATACGCGCGCGCGGTGTCGCTTTGGGTGCGGCGGGTTGGCTGCTTGCTTTTTGAGCGTTCGGGGCTTTGGGTTCTGCGAGCCCTAGTTCTTTGAGTCGTTGCTCTGGTGTCATTTCGTCCTCGTTGTCTTCGTTGTTTTCGGTGTCTTCGTGGGGTCTGTATTTGTCGGCGCGGAAACACTCGCCCGCGTAAGGACACCCGCCGTATTTATCACACGCCGTGTATGTGGGGATCACCGCCCCCGCGTTTGGGGCTTGGCTCACGACGAGCATCGCCTCGATTGACGCGCGAATGCTTACCCACTGTTTCTCGACATGCGCGCGCGTCACAGTCACGTCGACGCGTTTCGACCACGCCGCGCCGCGCGTCCCGTAGTATACGTGCGTAAGGTGTACGTTTTGGTGCTGTGTGTGATCGAGAAACGCCTTCGCGTACAACATGAGTTGGACGTTTTGCGCGAGCTCGCGCGGCGTCTTTGTGTACTTTTTGTTGGAGCTCGTCTTGTGGTCGAGTATACGGCCGCTACCAGGGTAAAGCGCATCTATAAAGCCGAGGACTCTGACGGGTGAGTCATGAATCGGAAGCGACTTGTCGAGGCTCAACTCGATCTCAATCGGTCGATCGAGGGGTACGAGATGCGCGCCGCTCTTCGCGATGTCTCCCGCTAATCCCTCGCTGAATGGCGCGCCGTCCCTCAACCAATTTTCAAGCTGCTCATGTACCTCTCCGCCGAGCTTCGTCGCGGCGGTGGACGGCGAAGGGAGCTTTACTATTTTTTGGAGATACCATTTTCGCGCACAGTCGCGAAACGTCGTAATCTGAGACGCGCTCACATGGGGTATCACGCGTCGGCCTCTTTTCGCACACGCGCGTTAAACGCGTCTCTACAATCCAACGCGCGACCGTACAGGCCGCTCAGGATATCCGTCGCGCTCACGCTGACGTTTCCGTGTTGGGATTGAGCGACGGACGGCGCGGAGAACGCGGGAGTCGTGAGCGGGTGCGCGTCGGGCCAATATCCCGACCAGTGTCCATCTCGCTCAAGGATGCGATCGTGTTTCGCGACCGCTTGTTTTAGCGGGCGCGTGATTTGATTGCGCCGCGCGATCACGCCCACTTTCGCGCCCGTCCACTTTCGGCCGTTTGGCGGAGGGATGTTTTCGTCGTTTAGACGCGCGGCGATGTTTTGTTGTGTCGCTTTGACAGCGTACTCGGCGGCGATAATCTCGATCGCGCGGGGGTGATCTGTCGATGATAGCTCGATCAGCGTCGGCGCTTTTACGCGCTCTAGGTCGTCACTCATAGTGCTCCTTAATGCGTCCGTGAGGGGTTGCGTCATAGACGCGGCGGCGTCGCCGTCGATCGCGCTTTTAAACTCACAGGGAACGCGCTCACGCGCGCAGATGTCGCCGCGCAGATACGCGCACCGTCGCGAGAGTGGTTCGTATTGTGGGTATGCTTCAATCAATTCGGGCGACACCTGGAAAGCCTCACTGATATCGCACGCGGTCGACCAGTTCAACACGCGCAACACGTCCGACGTCGGCGGCGTCGTCGGCGGTGGTGTCGTTGGTGTTGGTGTTGGTGTTGGTGTCGGGTCGCGGAACGGGTCACGCGGGGGCGTTTCTTGTGGCGGTGGCGGCGGCGGTGCGCCGTCGACGGGTGTGAGCGTGTACGTGAGCGTCCCGCCTATTTTCCGCGCGGTGAGACGATAGCCCGAGTTGACTTGATCTCGGCGCGCACCGACGAGCCGCGAGACAGCTGTCAGGTTAAAACGTGGGAGCATCTCGCCGATGGTCGCGAGTCCCGCGTCTCCGTCGTTTTCAATCGCGTCATGTATCGCGCGATACAACTCGCGCGACGTCCATGTCTGAGTGTGCGAGCGCGACGCTTGCCAGTCCGCGAGCACCGTAAACAGCTCAGTGCGGTCGTCTTCTTTGGCGACGTCTACCTCTTCACGGCTGAGCGCGACGACGTCTTGTGGTGCGCCGTACGCGATGCCCGAGATCCACATTAGGGGGTCGCGTACAAGCTCCGCCCACCGCTCGTAACTCCCGAAGGGCCGCGCAGTCTCGAGAATCGCGTCGCGTTCGTCTACGCCTACCGCGCGCCACGCGCGCAAGATCTCGAGGATCGCGCACCATGTATCGCTTATACGTGACCGCGCGGTCGTGAGTAAATCGGGATACCTAAAGCCGCGTCTCTGCTCAGGATTCTCAAGATCCGTAACGAGGCGAATCATAATCGCGCGTCGGTCTGTGTCGCCGCTCAACGTCGCGTTATTTCCTGTCGCTCCGATAAATACGCGGTTTGGCGCGACTCTCGTATCAGTAACGCCGAGCGGCCTGTATGAGTGGAGGGGGGACGTCAAGAACGCGTCAAGCGTCGCGCCCCCGATGCGCGAGGCTACGTTGTCCGCGATAAACATATCGGTGTCTGTGTGTACGAGAGAGTCGAGAACTTTTTTAAGCTCCTCTTCGCGCACTGGTAGCGACGCGAGCGGGGGTGTCGATCCGTACACGGACGCGGCGGCGGCGCTGATGAGTTTCGTTTTTCCTACGCCTTTATTATTCGCGCTCACGAACATCATCGGCGCGACGTCCATCGAGCGACGTAAGGCGACTGTTAACGCGATAGCCGCGCCAAATATTTGATGTGATTTCGTGCGCCACGGGAAATCGGAATATATATCGATGAGTCTCATGTACGCACTCGCGGCGCGCGCGGGCGACGCGGGTGTCTCGTAGATACGACGTAGACGATTGAGGTCGAGTTGTGGCGACGGCAAAAAGTACGAGCGCGAAATCTCACAATAACCCTCGCTGAAACGCGTCGGCTCGAGCGTGGTCGGGTCGAGTGGGGGGAGCGTCGTACACGACTCGCAGAGCGGGAGCTCGTCCGCGATCGCGAGGTGATGGATTTTAACGAGGCGCTCAGGAACGGAGGCGCGACGACGGTCTCCGTCTTTTGTCGTTTGCGACCACCGCCCGACGCGATTTAAGAGGCCCGTGAGGTCTGCGACGCTCCACGCGCGCCACCTCGCGCCGCCGTGTATATCACGCTCGACCGTCGCGATCGCGTCGTGTCTTCGGAATATACGCGACGGGAATGTCGTCTCGAGAATCTCGACCGCTTGCTCTACAAAGCCCCAGTGGTCGTTAGGGTCGAATATATAGTCGATCTCTTCGCGCCCGACCACGTCACGCCACTCGTCAGGGTGTCGCTGTTGGATATAAGCGCGCCACCCTCCCGACTCTGCAAATACTTGTCGACACGAATTATGAAGACAATGCAGCACGTAGCCCCCGTCGTCCTCGACGGCGTGGAGAATCGTCGAGGTCTCGTTGTCTGAGCTGTGCATGTGATGTAGTGGACACTTGACGAGATAGCTCGGTGCGCCGTTTATCGCCTTGAACTCTTCGCCCATCCAATCGAGACGGTCGAAGAGCTGAATCAACTTATCCCCCGCGACGCCGTCGCGTCTGCTGCTCGTCGCGCGTGTGAGACTTGCGACAACGACGGTCACGTCTGCGGCGTTGAGCTCGTACGCGCCCAACGTGTCGGGGACGTAGATCTCGCCGCGTTGATCCTCTCCGTCTCGACGTACCCACGGCGCGCGCATTAACCGAGTCGCGTCCTTACACGCCAAATCCCAACGCGCGGGGCGCGGGAGTCCCGCGACGATATGCGTATAAAACGCTGACCAATCAGCGCCGCGCGCGGACGGGTCGAGCGCGAAAGGGTGCGCGAGGCGAACGACCGCGCGAAGCCCCCCGCGCGTCGAGTACCACGCGGCGCGCTCTAGTATCGTGCTCTGTGCGCTCATCTCGCGAATCAGCTCGCGAAATAGCGTCGGCGTCATACGCCCCGACGCGTGATCCTCCAGGTCGTAGTCAAGCAAGATGTAGTTAATCGACGCGTCACCCTCGCTTATCGCGTCGATTCGTGCGCGCGCGGCGCGGTTCGTGCTCGCGTCAATAAGCGCGGGTACAATGCAGCATTGAACGTGTGAGTCTGTCTTATGTGTCTGCGCGAGTGCGACGCTCATCGGCGGCGACGGCCACCTTTTCGCGTTGGTTCCTCTGTCGCTCGCGCCCGTTGTTTTGGGCGTAGGTACGACGACGACGGGCGCGCTAAACAGCGACTCAAGCGCGTCGTGTGCTTGTTGTGCTTCGGACTGCGAAAAGAAACGACCGCCGCGCGATTCGTGCGCGTGTGGTGTGTTCTCTTTTTGCGGGGCTTGCGACTCTGCGCGCTTAGCTTTTGCGTCTCCGAGTAACGCCGTCGCGCGTTCGTGCGGTGTCAGTATGCGCGCGTGTTCTGCGATTTTCGACATGAGATCTCCATGTTTTAGATTTTACGATAGCGGCGACACGTTAACGCGTATCGCCGTCCATCGTCAATCTAAATCTGAGAGACTCGGATATCCGAGCGCGCCGCCGAACGGTATCCCCACGATATCGACACGCACACCCGCCGCGATGATGCGACGTAGTACGCCGCCGAGCACACCGCGCGCGGCGTTACCTCGCAGATATAACGGATAAGGCCCGTTGTTTTGGTCGCCAAAATCCAACGTATCAGGGTCTAAGTCTAACAAGTTGAGCAGCTGCCCGCCGTACGGCTGACCCGTGGGGCGTGTCGCCGCGCTCTCTTGAACGTATGTCGGCGGGACAGAGAGGAGGTCTATGTCGATAAGTAAGCGGATTGTCGCGTCTCCCTCAACGAAAAAGAACGGGAGAAACGCGACCTCTACGTTTGTTTGTGCGCCTCCCCACGCGCTCCAATACGAGGACGCGACCGTGTTTAGTTGCGCGGTTTGCGTCGTTGTGTCGACACTGTCGACCCAGTGGTACGCGTCACCGACGCGAATCCATCGATGCGCGTACGCGTCCGACGTGAGCGAGGGGTCACTAAATGCGCCGTTCGCGTCGATGTTGACGTTCCGCGCGGTCGTGTCCGTCCACGGCTTAAACAACGCCGCGAGCGCGCCGAAGAGCGACGCGACCGTCCCGCGTGGACGATACACGACCGCGCGGAGGAACTCACGCCACGCGCTCGGCGGGTATGAGCTAGGACGCACTAGGCCATAATAAGCGGAGAGACGATCGAGCTCCTCGTCGTCCGCGCGCGTAAATACCGTCGCGCGTCGCGCGGCTTCAGTCTGTGAGAGCGTGGATATCATGGCTCACCTTTGCGCCGATTGGCGTCGTGAGTGGGGGCGCGGCGACGCCCGTAAAAGTGGTCGGCGTGAGCCCTGTGTATGTGTATCGCTCCCCCGCTAACCAAAGCGCCCCCGACGTCGAGAATCCGAGCGTTGACTCTACATATATAGTCGTACCGCTCGGCGTCGCTGTGGTGCGAGTGATCACACCCGAAGCGTTGAGCTCTGCGAGTGACTGGCCGAAGATGCGCGTTAACGTCTCGAGCGTGGTGTGTCGCTCCTCACTCGATGACGCCGCGCCCGCATCGAGCAACGTATCGCTCTCAAGTGTCCGCGCGCCCGTGGCGTACGCGCTCGGTAAAGCCCCGCGCAACGCGTACTCGTGCGTCGTCCTCGTGCGCCTGTACACGCTAATATCTCCCGCGATTTGTTCAACACCATCATATCGCACGAGAACAGTATACGCCCCCACCTCTAAGCGTGGTGTATACCCGCGCAGAACGCGCGCGCGTAAGTCCGACACACACGACGCGCCGCCCCCGAATAATCCCGAATGACACGGATACTCTCGCGCCTGGGTGTCACGTAATATGACGGCGAAACCCGAGGGGCGAATCAGACGAGACGCCCCACGTCGTGGGAAGTCTCCGACGATAGAAATCGTATAACCCCCGTCGTCTCCGATCGCGCGCGTAACGAGCGAGAGGTACGAAGGAAACGCCGCGCCACGATCCGAGCCCCACCCGAAGTCGGCGGTTTGGAGAGTCCAAGACGAGAGCGCGGCGTCACCCCATCCCCAGTCGGGAGACGTAAGCGTCGCGGTGTGCTCTTCGTTCGTCGGCGCGCCCCACCCTCTCACGTTACGCTCCTCGTGGCTTCAATCGTGAGGCTCAACGACGCGCCGCCGTTACCGTTTGCGGGTGACGTGGCGACGACCACGCCGACCACATCGCCCGCGCTCAACGTCACCGCGGGGGATAGCGTGACCGTGTTTAGCGTGGGAGCCTCCGCGCTCGGTGTGATGTTGATCTCGTCGATAAGCGTCCCCATCTGACCTAGCAGAAACTCGGCGGGCGTCGCGCTTCTGAGCTGAAACTTAAACGCGTTACTCGTCGGGCCGCTGTTACTCATCGCGACCGTGTACGCTCGCAGACTTAAGGCGCTTCGGGAGTTTACGAAATATATATGAGGGGCGTTCTCTCCCGCTGCGGAGATGTCGGAGATATCCGCGTAACGAGTACCGTCGCGCGCTGTGGAGCTCGTCGCGAGACCGCTCAGTATGACGCGCTCTTGCGTGATAACGCGGGGCGTACCGACCGCGTCGCTCGCCTCTTCAAGTTGCACGACGCCCGCAGACGTGGCCGTCGCGTCGGCGATATGTGCGCCTGTGTGTGTGTGTAGCGCGGAGCCCGAAACCTCCGCGAGCGCGCCCCCTCGGAGCACGTCGAGCTCCGCACCCGTCGCGTTCGTAACGTCGCTTAACTCGTTGAGCTCGGCGGGTGACTCGATCGCGTCGGCCCACACCTCGAGCGCGGGGTGCCAACTACGCGAACCCTTCGCGACTTTCTGAATGCTCTTAAGCGCGCTCAACACGCGGATCTCGACAAACGACGCGCTCGGCGCGACGAGTATATCTGTCTCGCTCGTCTCGCTCGTGGTGGTGTTCGTTGCGACGAGATGAAGTCTGATGTTATGCCACGCCGAGATGTTACTCACGGTTATGTTTTGCGTATCGGCGGCGCTCAGGACTGGCCCGCTCGTCGGGTCGAGGAGCGTCCACGCAAAAGAGAACGACGCGCCCGCGTCCTCGGTATCTACCGCCGCGCCGTATAGCGCGACCGTCGCGGGGGTCGTAGCGGTCGCGAGATCGACCTCTCCGTCTACGAGTGGATTATTCACGGGGTCAGCGTTCGCCGCCGCGTATGCGATGATACTCATGCTTAGTCCTGGTCGTCGTGGATCGCGTATATCGCGATCGAGAGATGTATGAAGTCGTTACCGCGTACCGTTTTAACGAGCCTGACGGCCTCGTCGTCTGCGGCGTAATCCTCCTCGTCGGAGAGTCCGAGCGCGGTGAGTTCGATGTTTACGCCGCGACCGCCCGTCGTGCCGTGGTCGTCGAGCAGACAAGAGCCCGCGCTAGAGAGTAACGCCCAAAGCGTACTGACGTCGCCGAGTTGCGCGTGTATTCGATTTAAGTCGCCCGTCGCTGTCGTGTTAGGCGCGGCGATCTGCGTGATGTCGACGTGTGTAAGTTTCCAATCTTGCGCGAGGAGATCCGCGTCGAGCTCGACACACATTCGATTTTTGCGCGTGGGAGACGTGCGCGTCGCGCTGATGCCATGCGATACGAGTAAGTTATAAGAGATCGCGGCGGCGCTCGATACGGCGACTTGTACTTGTCCCGCAGCGATACACACGATCGGGCTCGTACGTTGTGTCTCGAGCGGCGCGAGTCTCGCGTCTAGTCCGTTGAGCGAGGATAGGGGCTGAGTATACCACGCGCGATCTTGAGTCGCGGCGGGATCGTTTAAGCCGAGCCCCTGTAACTGCGCGACTTTATAACGTAAAATCGCGAGCTGATCCGCTACACCGAACACGCGCGCGGACGTCCCCGCGCTCATGGGGTACGCCGCGAGACTCGTCACCAACGGGTCAAGCGTTACGTCGGGGCGCGATATCGCATCACCCGATATCGCCGAGCCCATCCAGTCGCGCGCGTCGTCGTGCTCATATGCGCTCTGTACTTGCCACTGTGCGAGAGAGCCCGAGTTGTCTGCGTCTGTCCATCCCGCGATTCTCGCGATCGGAGCCCACGCCGCCTCGGTCGCTGCGTACGCGGGGGCGGTCTTCTGTACCGCGAACTCGACGCGTTGCGCTGAGCGTGTCTCGTCGCTAAATGTGACCTCGTCGCCCTGTGCGACGTCCCATTTTACACGCGACGCGGTGCTTACGTCGACTTGTACGGGACGCGCCCAAAGATACGCGTCTACGTAGTCCTGGTAGTAGGCGCGCGCCGTGTCGATCGAGATTTGATTTGACGCTTCTTCGGTCGGGTCGTACGTAACAACGACCGTTTTCATTTGCGGATACGCGAGACCGCTCGAGGGTGTGGTCACGCTCTGCGCTGTTGTACTGATCGGCGTCGAGGTCACAAACTGAAACGCGCTCAACGACACATACGGCGCGCCGCTGTTCTCGCTCTGCGTGATCGTGGGAGCACTGAGCGCCCCTCGTACATGACCGAATAAGCCGCCGATCGCCTCTTGTACGTAGTCGTAGATGAGACCTTGAAGAGCTCGCGCGTCGTCAAGGTCGAGGCGCTCTTGCGCGTAGAGTTTCACGCGATCCATGTCACGCTCCCGTCGTTATTGATGTTACGGCGCGGATTACGCCCGCGCGGATAACACCGCGCGCCGAATTAGGATATATATCAGAAATCTCGGACGATGTACCCGAGGTAAGAATCGTCGCGTTTACGACGCCCTCGACGGACATCACAGTCGAGATAAGCGTCGCACGATACGCGGGAGCCCCCGCCGCTAAAGACGAGAGGAACGCGACGACCGCGCTCTCTACTTGCGCTTTTAATGTCTGTATCGTCGCAGAACGCGCGACGATTAAAACGTCTAACGAGACGCGCTGTACGGGCGCGGGCAACACGCGCACGACTACACCCGCCGCGCGATGTCCGCTCGTTATGTCTGCGGGGTCTCCGTTGATTTCACTCTGGAGCTCTGCGACGAGTCCCGTATATACGTCGTACGTGTCAACGGTTACGGTATCTCCTACACTCACCGAGCTCTCGACGAGCGTCACCACTCCCCGAGATCGTGAAACGTAATAATCACGCCCCTCTACTAATACGTTACTGTTCGCGCGGACGCGCACGTTTGAGACGACAGGCGACTCGATACCCACAATTTGACCGACGACCGCGTTCAGTTTGACGCTCACCGCTTCACCGCTCCGCGTGGGGGGATTGTCCGCGATGCCCGAGCCGTCATCGATTAATAATTCACAACGCCCCGCTTGTGTTGGGGGCTCGTAGAGTGTCGCTGTAGACGCGCGCGTCCCGTCGCTCGCGGAGAACGTGCGCGCGGTGTATTCAAGCGCGACGGGTTGAGCGCGCGCTAGGCTGTTAAGCGCACCAGTGGCGCGCACTCTTAGCGCGGCGTCACTCTCCTCGTCTAATGCGTTTGAGAGCGCGACGCCCTGAACGACACTCACGAGCGCGGCCGGTGCGCTTATGATCGTGTTTATCGCGCGCGGGGGTGCGTTGCCTCGCGTACCGCGCGTATTAGCTACGATTGGGAGTGTAGCGTCTAGCGAGCCTATCGGCATCACGACGGGCGACGTTGTCGCGTACGTTGTCGCGGTGTCTCCTCGCCCGAATACACTCCCCGAGGGGATCGTGAGCGCCGCGCTCGAGTCTGTTCGAGACACGACGACGGAACCACTCGCGGACGTCGCGCCGAGGCGAGTGAGTCCGATCTCCTCCGCGCGCTCGTCGAGGTCGACGCCGCTCGCGCCTTTGAGCGTAAACGCGTCGCGAATCTTCGCGAGACGCACGTCGGCCTCTGCGATCTGTTCGGCGACGGAGCGTAATAAAACGCCGAGCGTGGACGTCTCCGCGAGATCTGTGAGCGGAGTCCGCGCGACGACGCGCGCGACGAGATCACGCGTAATCTCTAAACTCGATCTAGGTTCGTACATGTATCATCCGATCGGCGTGATCAACGCAATCGGCGCGCCCCCGAGGGGAACGACCGTCGCGCTGACTGCGAGAGTTGTTGTGTCTTCCGATACTATCACATTATGGACGTCGTCAACGCGCGCGTCTGCTGTGAGTTGCTCGACGACGTGGCTCGCGCAATACGCCGCGACGCGCTCGGTTAGCGCAGCTCCCACGGACACGGGCAAACCGTAGCGCGGAAACATCCACGAGCTACCCTGATCAGATGTGAGTCGAAGCCGTAACGCTTGCTCGAGGTTGCGCGACCCCTCGATCGTCGCCAGGTCATCCCCCGCGAGTACGAGGTCGCCGCTTGAGTCTACGCGCAAATCTCGACCGTACAGATCCGACGGAACGCCGAGGTCGTCGCTCGTCGATGGGGCGTATGGGATAGAGAGCTCGTCACCCGCGCGAAGCGGTCGCCCGTCCGCGTGGTGTGTCGCGTCTCTCATGTGGTTGTGTGCGACGATCTCACGCCACCGCGACGAGTCGCCGTACGCGCGCGACGCTATACTCTGCGCGGATTCTCCCGCGCGTACTCTCACAGTACGAGAAAAACGAGGCCGCTCTGAGGCCGACGCGTCACGCGTCTCGATGCGTGTTGGGTCACCCGCCGCGTCTAAGTCCGCTTTTCTCGCGCCGATGAGACCCGCGCTAGAGAGCGCGAGGTATGGTATAAGCTCCGCCGAGTATGTCTCGTCATCCAGTCCGAGGAGCTCGTCAGCGTCACGCCGCGCGCGAGCGTACGACGCGGCGAGCGTCGCCCACGTCGCGGGGAGGTCACGCGAAAAGAACAACGAAACCCCGTTCGCGTTCTGCGCGGTCTCCCCCACGATGTCCACGACGTCCGCGATCGTGCGAAGAAGCGCGCGCGCCTCTTCAAGCTCCGCGTGTGTGTTTTTGATGCCGTTCTGCGCGAGCGCAATCCCTCCGCCCGCAACGGCGACATATTGAGACGCCACTTTTACGGCCTCGGTCACGGGTGAGAGGATCGAGGGACGCGGCGATGCGGGAGCCCCCGCGTATGCCTCGAGTCTCAACTCCCACTCATAAGAGAGCCTATGGCGCTCTGAGTCCTCCGCCCAACCGAACTCGACGGGCTCAACGCGGAAAGCGTAACCCTCATTGAGTGATCGGTACACAAGAAACGTTGAATCAGAATCGACCGCCGCGCGCGACTGGTACGCGTCGAGGAATCGATCGAACTCTTCAAGAATGGTACGCCCGCCGAGCAACGCGACACCGCCCTCGCGGTTCTGACCGCTGCGAGTAGCAACACCGCTTACGCCCTTCAGTACGATGTCCGTTCGGTGGTTGCGAGAAATCTCACGGACGACGTCGCCGAGGGTGTGCGTGAGAGCGGTCGCACTCGCGCGGCTTTGGGATACGCTTTGCGGCGCGTTGGGTAACGCGAGCATACTCACGATTACGTCGTTGACATACATCTCCAAGAGATAATCGACAGGGACACGCAAGAGCGCACCGAGTCGCCCACTCGCGGAGGTCGGGATCGCGGGGGGTGCTGTTGTTTTCGTTGACATAATAAAGCCTTACGGAATCGTGATCGCGTCGGTTATCGCGTTCTCTGCTGTTGCCTTAGCGACGCTCGAGCTCGACGGGGGAACATTTGCGGCGATCGCGGTCGGCGTCCCGCTTAGACCTTGCGCTGAACTGAGCAACGCGACTTGTTTTTGCACTGCTTCGAGCGTCGTCTCTAGCTCTGCTATGTACGAAAAAAGCGCGTCTGTGAATTGCTGACCCCTGAGTACACTATGAGACGATACGCCGTCGCGCTCAACGCGTAGACGTCCGCTCGCGGGGAGTTGTACGCGAGCCGTGATCGCGTCGACTGTGACCCCGCTCGTGCTTAGCGATAGCGTGTTGTCAGCGTGGCGGAGTTGCAAGTCTCGTGAGTCGGGTGCATACGTCTCGCTCGAGGACGCGTCGGGCGTCTGCTCGGCCACGTTCAGCACGTCCGCGCCCGTTATAAAAGGGAGGTCATACGCTCCTCGCGGGCGTATCATGTGGACGTTTTGGCCGACACTCACGGGGAACACAGACGCCCCCGCGCCTCGTAGTTTTACGCCTCGATATGTCGCGCCCTCATTGGTGCGTACATCGTACACGGGCTCGTCTTCAAAAGCGACGCGCGTCACGACGCCCGTTAACATGTTGTTTCCGATTTTCATGCGTCCCCCTCTGGTGTCACTGTAACGCGGATCGGCTCAAGTGTCGGCGACATACGCGAAGGTCTCAAGTCTTGAGACACGCGCTCGAGCTGTAGCATCGTACGCCGCGTCGTGACTCCCGTATCCGCGTCGATGCGTACTTGTTGCTCAACACGTGTTACGTATCCCGTGAGTGTTGCGCCCTCGCCCTCGATATACGAAGACCACCGCGCCCACTCCCCGACGTGTACAGACTGGTACACGGTCTCGAGTGTCGCGTTCGCGTACGCGTGGCCCTCGCTGTACAGCGTCGCCGCGTATGTCGTGAGTTGCTCCAGTTCTTCGCGAAGTGTGTCCCGTGTGTCGCGTAAAAGCGGGTACGAGATCTCGAGCGGTGATAGGCCGTAACGCTCAATATCTCCACGCACAAGCGCGGGCGAGCTGTTGACCCCCGCGAGCTGTGATACGCCCAAATACGGCGACGTGACCTCTATGTAATTTGTACGATCGCCCCCGAAGTCGAGCGCGTACGACACGACACGCGCGAGGTCTTGGACGTTAGACGCGACCGCGTCGACGCCCGTGTCGTCGGTGGCGTTGGCGAGACGATCCCCGCGCGCGAAGTATTCCGCGTCGTGTGGGGGTAGAGGCTTCATTCGATAGACGAGAAACGGTCGCCCTTTGTCGCGGATCGGAAACAGCTCGATAAGTTGCGGCGCGGGCTGAAACGCTCCCGTGATCGCGCTCCATAGTGAGCCCGACATCGCGACGGGAACTTGTGAGATATTGCGCCC
>Ga0098049_1000529_pt1 | contig 15631 bp, 9 predicted proteins | sample 13BtaG_FD_92582 | JGI IMG/M metagenome (GOLD analysis project Ga0098049, IMG submission 92582) | Marine viral communities from the Subarctic Pacific Ocean - 13B_ETSP_OMZ_AT15268_CsCl metaG | ecosystem: Environmental > Aquatic > Marine > Oceanic | place: Subarctic Pacific Ocean | collected 2015-01-16
TAGATTTAAAAGTATTAAATGCTTCTGAAACCTGTTCAATTTTTTCTGGAGACGCAGCACTATACTCCTCTTTTACTTCATCAAGAGGAGTCTTTTTATTATTTCCAAAAAAATCTGAAGGCTTCTTTAATGCCACTTTTAATATATCTCCTGTATTTTATTATTTATTGTCCTCTTTTAATCCGCTCTTGAGCATTTTTGCTAAGTCCGCAGTTGAACCAACAAAAAGTGCATTATTGACTGTAGATGGTCCTTTTTGTTTTTCTTCCTCAACATCTTTCAGTTTTTTCTGAAGATCTAATAATTTATCAGTTGCATCGGCAACGTTCTTAATTAATTGTCCTGCAACTTCATATGCTCTTGGCATCTCACTTTCCTGTGCAAGTTCTAAAACACCATTGAGTGCCTCTTGCCCCTTTTCAATAATAGAATACAAGTTTCCTCTTGTATAGTCATAGTCTTTTTTGATGTCATCAGAAGTAGATTTAATTTTATCTATTTTCTTATCAATTACTTCTGCTTGGACAATATCATCCTTGACATTAAATGTGTCATTGAGATCATCAAACTTGCTGGTTGTCTTCATAAGTAACCACCATCAAATCCGAAGTTATCACCCTCTTCGATTAAAGCACTATCTACACCAATTGAACCAATACTTGGTAATGTTGTTTCAGTATAATCAATTCCTTTGACTTCTGCACCAGCAACATGCTTTTCTGCCTTTGTATTATCTCTTCCTCTGTCAACAGTAATCTTATTGCCAGTCTTAGATCTAACAAAGAGTTCTTCATCACCTATAAAGATATACTTATCTGCCTTAATTCCTGAAGCATCTGCAACTTCAAAAGTTTTTGCTGTTGCACTAATATCTGCTGCCAATGTAGTGACAACATTGTCCGTGTACGACTTGAGTGCTCTTGCAGTAGCAGAGTAAGTAACCTCTCTTCTTGTATTGGTAGTGTCTGTTCCACTGAGGTAGCTGACAGTAGACCTCTTGATGATATCCTTGGACGCAGACTTGGTAGGTCCAAACAGATATGTTTTTGCTGTAAATCTAAAGGTATAATATAAAACTCTTCTACTAGTAAAGTCCCCTTCATAATCGTCCTGCATTGTGACACTTTCTAGTACAATGGGAACGTCTCTCTTCTCTTTAATTTGATCAACTAATTCTATTGAGAGATTATATGCTGGTTGAAAAAATGGTAAAATCTGCTCTACAATTTGAAGTGCATCATCATTCAATTTAGTATATACACTTAACTCAAATGCCATATTATATGGAACCGGCATATATGATTTTTTAACCTCAGTTCCATCATCTTTATCTTTTGCTATAAAGGTTTGAGTTGTAGTTACCTTTCTACTTGGATCATAAGTTAATCCAGTAAACTCAAAAGACATCCTTGGCAAAGTAATTGCCATGGGTTTATTGAGATCTGGGGATTGTTCAATCCTTGCTAAAAACTTTTGGGTAGGTCCATATGCCAAAGGAACTCTCACAACAGAACCTTCCTGCTGAATCTCCATTGAATTAAATAGAGTTCCAAAACCAATAATGGTTCTCCTCAGAATCTCGTTGTAAAAGTATTCAAACATGATTTAAACCTTAGTTTACTGATCAGCAATAAAATTATTTAGGGCATTCCAAATGGGTTCTGCTCAGTGAAGTCAAGAATAGCATCTGCTTCAGTTTCTATATCAAAGTTATCTGCATATGGGTCATTATTAACAGTCTTATCAACCAATCTCAGAACTCTGGTTGCACCTGAAGTTGATCCAGTAAGAGTCTCTCCTAGCGAGAATGAACCAGAGACGGAAGAAATTTCAAGTACATTAGTTGTGGAGTTCCATGATCTCACTCTTGCAGTTACTCCAGTTGTAGATCCAGTAATGATTTCATTAAATTCAAAGTCTCCACTGGAAGTCGAAGATGGTTCCGAAATAGTGATATCTGGTGGAAGTATGTATTTGTTTCCACTATCGGTGACGTTAATACTTGTAATTGTACCTGCTGCACTAATAACAGATAGTGCTGTAGCACTTGCGACACCAACAACTTGATCGACGTAGTTCTTATCTCCCACAGTGTTGGATATAGAAACTACAGGAGGTGTTAAGTATCCGCCACCACCAAAGGTGACTGCAATACCAGTAACAATACCGCACTTATCAATACCAAACTCAAATACTGATGTTGCAATTCCTACGTTCGTTGGAGATTGATTTATAGAAACAGTGCTTGATCCAATAGATGTGACAAATGTATCTGTTGGTATAAAGTTGTACAGATCGCTATATCCAACACCAAGTCTTACTCTATCTCCAATAAGAATATTTGTTGTGGTAATACCTGTAATAGTTGTGGATCCTATACCAACTGTTCCTTGAGTCTGAACAGAATTAAATCTAATTGTTGCGATACCAAGTGCTCTAAACGCTTCATTTGCTCCTCCAGGAGATGCAATAGAAACAGTTGGTACAGAATTATAACCAAATCCACTATTTCCAATACTAATAGAACTTACAGTTCCTGCAATAGACACTGTGACCGTTCCAGTTGCTTGTACTGGAGATGGACTTCCGCTAAAGGACAATACAGGTGCAGCAGTATATCCTGCTCCAATTGTTGCCCCCGTTCCTGTTGCCCAAGAATCTGAAATATTAAAGGATACTGCAGTAACTATACCAGTGATTGGGTGAATTGTTGCAATACCAACAGCAACTTGAGTAGGAGCATCCTGACCAGATGAAGTTGATATAGCAACTGTTGGGGCGGTTGTATATGCTCTACCAGTAGTGCTAAAGGCAATAGAACCTGGATTTACAGATGATCCTGCAATTCCTATGGTCGCAGAAGCAAAACTTGTTCCAGGATGACTAATCGTAACTGATGGAACACTGTTGTAGAATTTACCTCCAGTGGTCAATCCAAGTGTTGCTACTGTTCCTCCAGTTACATTGATGTCATCAAGAGTTGCTGTTGCTTGTGCCTCGTTTCCAGTTCCTGTTGGTAAGGAGAAGGTAACTGCTGGTGCTTCCTTATAGAATACGCCACCAGTTGTTCCACCAGGGAACAAGTATGCAGTTGCACCAACACTAATAGTTGCAGAAGTTACACTTACGCCTCCACCAACTACTGGGAAATCTAAAGTTGCAGTCGCTGCTGCTCCAACATGCTTCGGATTTGTGAATGTTACCGTTGGTGGTGTAACAAATCCTCCACCAGCATTTGATAGTGTTACTATGCCAACACCACCAATTTCACTAAGAGTCGCAGTTGCAGCAGCACCAGTGCCAGTTCCATCAGTTGTTCTGAAGGTTACTGATGGTGCATTTGTATACCCTGATCCAGCGTTTACAACATCAACTCTCTGAACTGATTGAAGTCTTGGATTTGCATTAAGATTACAAACATTTATTCCACCAATCATTGATGCAATACCAACTGCTGTTATTCCTCCTGATGGTGCGGAAGATACGCTAACAGTAGGAATCATTCCATATCCACCACCCCTATTAGTGACAGTGAACTTTCTTACACCACCAAGTACAATTCCAGAAACTGCAGATGCACTCACTGCATCTCCAACCATGGTAAGTGTTTGAGTGACGCCCTGAATAGTACTAATACCATCATCGGTAAGACCATCAGACTCGTCACCTAGTAATTCATTATCAATATCTTCGACTCCTGTTGCAATGACCTCATCTTGATATCTAAAGAGTTCGCAATATAATTCATATACATAAAGACTTTGCAATTGATAGTATGGTTTTGCATACTCAATATCTTTAATTTCATAAAGACGGTCATCTAAAGGAAACCAAATTAAGTCTCCACCCTTAGGTCGAGTTGAAAGTTTTATATTTGATTTTCCTTGAATCAATGGAGTAATATAGTTTTCATATCTTTCTCTCGATATAATTAATCGTACTTCATCTTTTGACTCAATACCAAACTTAGATAATACATCTCCTGCTCCAGAATATGCATCGTAATTATCTACATATGCTTCTATAGGTAGAGCTTCATCAAATTTAGATTGAACAACTTCTCTAATGACAGTTTTTTCTGTCAAGTATTTTCTTGGGATGTAATATATGTCAACACCATACATCCTCAACTGTTCGTTGATCAGATCCTGAACAAGATTTTGTTCAGAAGAAGTGCCTTGAGTAAAAAACGGATTTAACATCAGCCTATCATATCAAGAGGTGGAAGTTCATAAGTGTTTGACATCACCTCTCTAATCTTATCTAGTTCTCTTTCTGCATCATCATATATTTGTCTGCCATTCAGTTCAATACCACCTGGAAGTTTAACTCCCTGGAACTTAATTAGATTTTGCCCCCACTGCCTCTTAATCAATGCTGTCAAATAACGCTTTAGAAAACTATCGTTATAAACTCTTGGAAAATCATTGGGATTAAGTAATCTATAGCAATCAATAACTAGATAATCATCCACACTGACGCTTGCCCAATCAATATCTAAGTAAAGTCTATCTGATCTAATATTAAATCTAATTTGCTTTTGTGTTGTTAATGCAAAGTCGATATCCTCAAGATATCTTTTTGTCATTGCATAGGTTAAAATTTCTGTTGATCCAAAGTAATAAATGTCATTCAAGAACAACTGATATTTAATACTGAACATGTTGTTGGTGGTTGTATTAGAACCATCAAAGTGATATATCTTTGTTACACCTAAAACTTCTGGAGGAACTTGCAAGTAGTTGCTGTTCTCCTCAAACGAAAAGGATACAGAATGCCCGTCAATCGTAGAACTTGCAGTTGTAGTTACAATACCAATAGGATTGCTTCCGCCTCTACCTCTTCCCCTATCAATATCATCTTGAGTAATTTTATACTTCAGGAACGTGTTAGTTGTACCGTCATAGTCGCGTTCCTGGAACAACTGGAGGGCATCATCAACCAAGTCATCAATCTGCTCATCAGCAACGTTAATCTCCAATACAGGAGCACCTAGCTGCCTCTTACAGTACGCAATTAATTCTGATCTACTTGCTGGTTGCGCCATTTATCCACCAGTTTCCTATGTGTATTTAGGTTTGTTGTGTGACAGTATTATATACATAAACATTTCCATTTACTAAAGGATACGTTGTTGATCCCACAGTGACTAGAACGTCATACATGTATCTACCTTGATCCAGTGTCTTAGTTTGAGTATCAGTTAATGATACCGTTAAAACTCCACCTACTGCACTTGTTATTCCAGCACTAAACGTAGTATATCCTCCAGTGGTTGCTCCAACCCCAAGAGATTTTGTTATTTTTCCTGCAACAGAATAACTTGTAAAATTAAAGGCAGTATTTGAAGTGTCCTTAACGTTGAACGTTTGGGTGAAATCTGTTCCACCATAAATGGTCAAATTTGCACCATAGGGAACTCCGGAATCAGGGTCAAATGTGATTGTATTAGATGCCATCTGGAATTCCTATTACAGCGATTGTTTCTTGTTGTTTATAGTAAAGTTTTGCAAAAGATTTTGCAATAGTTTTTAATACATCACTATCATTACAATTATCTATATCAGTTGCAATTTTTTGATATGCAAACTGCTTTGACAAATTTGTCAATTCGATTTCATTTGGGTCCATTGATTAACTCCTTTAGTAATGACTTGATATCATTGATATCATCTTTAATACTAGCAACTTCATCTTCAATGGTTTGTATCTGCTGATTCTTTTCACTCTTGGCGTTACGACTAGCAATGTATTGATCGTAAGATACTTTATTGACATTAATTATGTTATTAGTTTCAGGATCTCTTGCGAGATCCTTATGACCCTTTTCAGTGTAAATTTCCATATTATGCAAGAGCAATTACTCTAAGGTTTCTCATTTGAGGTACTAGTACCTGATTAGTTGATGTCATGACAATCTTGATTCTATATGATCTAAAGGAAGGTAAATTGTCAACGGTGAATTCACGTTCAAAGAAATCACTTTCAGCAACGCTAAATCCTCTTCTAGAAGAATTTGGTACAAGAGTATCACTTCTTCCATCATTATTTGCCTCGTCAATTACTTGACCTCTTGGGTCCAGATTTAGATATCCTGGGAATGGTGTAAAGATTGGATTGAGTCCAGGTTCGGAAGAGATTGCATAGAATGCTCTAATATCACACTCTGCTGGAATATGTGCATCAGTAATAATCTTAATAGAAGATGCAGGACTTCCAAGAGTTATCTCTTTGGAGAGATACTGACATGCACTAGGATCATCCTGTATGGTATTCACTCTAGGATCAGTTGTATAGTTAACAACTTCAGAGTTAACTCTATTTGATACTGCGTAAAGGCTGCATCTTTGAAGTTCAATCTGAGGACTTAACTTAGTATTAGTTGTTCCAAGGAAAAGTCTCATCTGTAAAGACTTATTACCCTCAATAGAATCGAACTTACGATCTTCATTAACCTTAGAGAAGACTGCTCTAGTGCTATCAAGATAGTTATTGGCATTCAAAACAACATCTTCAAAACCAGCATTTACATAAGGAATTTCATTTCCACTAATACTCTGTGTTGTAACAGTTCTTATCTGAGCAGAAATTGAAGTTCCCTCCACAGCAACATTATGAATAGATGGTTTAATAATTTCAAAAGGAATATTCTTAGTAGCCTTTACATTCTCGCCACCAGTAGATCTAGATGCGTTAATGAATAATTTGGGGAAAGCAGTTCCTACAGATCTATCTGCATTATCATTAATTCCAATAGTTCCAAATTTCTCAGACATATCAAGTTTGATATGATAGGAGTCTAATGTTATTGGATTTTCTACAGTTACATCACTCAGGTCATGAGTCTTATTAATTCTAGCAAGGCTTACACCACCAAGTTCATATTTATAGACTGGAGTATCTATTGGATATGTCTTTGGATTTGCTCCTCTAGAGATATTTCCACCAATAGATGATGATGAGTTGGTTGTATACTCAATAACCTCTTCGCCAATTAATAACAATCCAGTGTTAGTTACACCAACTCCAACTCCCTCAAATGTAGAGAACGCAGTTGCATCAGATACTTGAAGTGGATCCGTTGAAGACTTGGAATATTCTGCAGTTAACTTGGTTGGTTTAACATCTGGAAGAATACCAAAGATTCTTACAAAGTTATCATCAAAGTTCATACCATGATTAACATGACTGACTTTAATATGCAGACCATCAGAAACAGTTGTTATTCCTGAAGATGTAATTGTTACATCTCCACCATGATCACTGTTCAGTTCTCTTTCGGCACCATCATTATCGAAGAAACGGATAGTTCCAGCAGCTCCAGTGATAAACTCACCCTGAACATTGTTAAATATGAGTTGAGAGGTAAGACCAATACCAGAAATTGTAAATCTAGCATTTCTTCCGACACTTGCTTCACCAATAGCATCGATAGTAACAACATCACCAGACTGATATCCATTACCACCAGAACCAGTAATTGTTGCTGCTACAGCGACTCCATCGGTAACACTAACATCAGCAGTCGCACCAGACCCAGATCCTGAAATGGATATAAGATTAACTCCAGAGAATGTTTGTTGTCCGTCTGCAGGAGTATATCCAATACCAGGATTTGTTACTGTCAGAGTTCCTGTTGCACTAGCTGCAACACCTACTAAATCTCCTTGAGCAATTCTATTATTTGAGGTTCCTTGGAAGAAAGTATTTCCGAGGAGGTATCGAGAATCTGCAACAGTTGTTCCAAGTCCAACACGAATTTTATTTGAAGAAATATTCAGTGGATTTTGTCTGAGGGTTGCGATTTGCTTATTACCTTCAGTAAGTTCGGGACTATACAGATCAACAGATCCAGACTCTACGAAGTCTGCTCTATAAAGAGTAAACTTAAGATCCTCCCACTGACTTGCTTCCCAAGTAGATGCGTTCTGTGACTTAAACAAAGATCCAAGAGTTGGTTGGTTAGAAATATATGAATCCGTTAAGATATCATTTTCACCAACTCTAGAAATATAAACACTATACTTGGTTGAGTTAGAGATCAGACAGATAGCATATTCCTTACCACCCTCAAGATAAACAGGGGCAGCAAACTCAAACGTAGTTGCTACAGATCCATCAGTAGAAGTATTAACATCTTCTGGATAGAGAAGAACTTCTGATAAATCAAAGTATTTGGGGGTTGGGAAACCATTTTCCATGGTTCTGATCTGTATTCTAACTGGTGTTTCCTCGTCATCCTTGGTGCGGAAGAATACATCACACTTTGTTATGAATACGCCTTCAGGATCCGTTCCACTGTCAACCAAGAAGGATTGTGCAAGAGGATCATACCAACCAACGATAGATTCACTTACAGATGCATCTCCAAGATTTCTGGTTGCTACAATTTCAGTATCAACAGTTCTATTGACAGTTTCTTCATTAAAGAGTTTCTTTTGTTCAATTTTTGCATTTCTAATAGAAAGAATTTGGTCTTGAACCTTCTCAAGAGTACCAGAAGTTGGATATGCTTCTTCACCAACTGTTGTAGCTGCATCCTGGTCATTATCAGGATCATTGGTTAAGGTAAAGACATTGGTTCCTGTCTTAAAGTTAGGATTATCTTTATTATCAGGATCTGGAATAAAGAAACTTCCCACTAAAGCAGAAGATCTATCTGAAATTAATCTCACATTGGTAACTTCTGCTTCTGCTCCACTTGTTTCTCCAGTTAAGACCATTCCAGATTGAATATATCCGAAGAAATCGCCTTGTGGTTGATTTGCAAGGGAATATGTATCTACGTTCAAAATTGTAGAAGTAGATGAATATACCTCGGGGATTGTTCCACCATCAACATATGGATTATCGGGATAAACTTCTGTTGGAGAATCGTAGTCACCTTTTCTATGGTTAGATTGAGCAACTCTAAAATTGATCCTAGGATCAGTGTCTTTTCCTTCTTCACCAAGACCTCTTGCGAGCATTCTGCCTTGAACTGTTTCGCCAGTCTGGAATACTCCAGATTTCATGCTGATTTCAATGATTTTAGGAACACAGTACTTAGTGACATCCTTTCCATCAAAGAAAGCATAGATTTGGGTGCTTGGTTTTAAGTTTGCTGCATAGAACTCAACGTTTCTCGATCTTACAGTCGAAATGATTTCAGTGCTTAAGACTTTATCGCCAACAGAAATTTCATCAAAAGTTTCAGTAACTTCGTATCGTGTACCACTTCTTGACTTAGTTCCACTTTCAACTGTTTCTACTACATCTTGCTCAATTGGTTGAGACCTGGTTTGTCTAACCCATGCAGCAGGTCCGCCACTACCACCATTGATCCATCCACCACGTCCGAATGTACGTGAGGACTCTTCAGTGCTTTGTCTGGTAGTAGCATTTTCTGTTGTCGTACCAGACCAATTGGTCTCCCAAGAATTCCAAACCTCTGGAGCAAATCCAGTTTCTGGATCAACACCATATTTTTCTTCTGCCTCAGACATGACCTGAGTATAGTTACCAATAGTATCAATAGTTTTTGCTTCAATTCTATTTTGAGTGACCCAGTTATCAGAAGCAGGCGTCAATGAAAGAGTTCCTTGCCAGAAACTAATTAGGAAAGGAGTTACACTTTCAGTTCTGGTTGCGAGAGTTTGTGAAATATACTCAAGTTCTGAATAATCAAGACTCAAAATATCATTCTGTTTTCTAACATTAGTTCCTTCAATAGCAGAAGTTCTTTTATCTTCTGTTGGATCTGCATCAACAACAGGTCCAGTTGTTAAGGAGAATGAATTGGTACTATGTTTTGGTCTAAGAATATTATTTGCCTGGTCAATACTATTCTTTCTACCACGTTTAAAATCTTGAGTTGAAAAAGTAGTGAAATTATCTACAAAGAATCCAGATTTAAATCTATTGAGACCATTGCCATCAGAAATAAACTGATTTGCAGTGGCAGTTTCTAACATAGAAAGTTGAGTATAATACTCTAAATTTCTAATTCTATCCTCAAGTTTTTTGATATCCTTCATCTGATATCTCTTGTACTTCAGGAACTTAATAGATGACTGCTGTACGTTGTGAAGATATGGTGGATATTCTATCTCAGCGATTTCAATGGCATTGTCTGGAGATTCTGGTTTTGCCCTTCTTGGATTATCAGAAGGAGTTCCAAACTTCATTTGGAATTTTCCATCCTTATGTAAATACAACCTATCAACTCTTCCTTGATAGTATGCATAATCTAAGAATAGTGTTTCATTAGATGCTAAGATGTTAGGAACAGAACTACCTGTACTATTGAAAGACCTTCCGAGGAACTCCAAAGGAGATCTTGCAGTTTCGGTGACTGTGTAGTCACTAACTCTTGGACGCAAATCAATCAAATCGGTATTAAGTATTCCATTGATTGCTTTAACTTCCGTGGAATAATTGAAGTCATTATATGACTCTACAGTTATCACATCTCCATTATCAGAAGAATCAAAAGAAGCACTCTTATAATAAATTTTTATTTTATTATTTGGGGCACTAGAATCAGCGGTTCTCTGTAAGAAACCATAATCATATATTGTATTTTTCTGACCGCAAGAGAAAGAGTAGTTTGATGAGATATCAAATGAAGTAGTATTTAAAGAACTAACTCCTCCTGCAATAGAAGACTCTTGGAATATTACAGTTTCCCCCTCAACAAACTTAAAATTGTTTTTAGGAAGATATCTCAAGGTAGAAGTATCTTTGATTTCTCCAAATACTGCAACCGCACCACTTGTTTGACCAACTATTAATTCACCAATAATCATGTCACCAGTTGTAGCACTAGGTCCATTCATCTGAGTAAGCGTCATTTCTGGAGATCCAAAACTGGCGTCCGTTAAATTTACATCGGACGTTTCATATATTGCATGAATCTCAATAATATCAGGAACATTCAATGAAATGACTTCATCTTGAACTCTAGTTCCAAATGGATAATTGCCATAAGTTAATCCATCGTTTACAGATGTTGATCCAATTCCAGATGATGGATTTGTTGATTTATCAACAATAATAGATCTAACTCTATTCTTAATTTTTTTCTTCGCTTTAACACTAGCTTTCTCTACTGTAACAACTAGTTGAGCATCTTCATTATTTGACCCTAATCCTCTAATCTGAAGTTCTCTAAGGTCTGCTGAGAAAGTAAACTTATCAGCAGAAAGAGGTTCTGTAGTCCCATCCGATCTAATTAAGGAATATCTTTCATCATTATACGAAAGATAAGTTTCTCCTTCAGGTAATGTTGCGGTAATAAGACTTGTAGAAGTTAACTGATTATTTTCAATAGTTACAGTAAATGTTTTTCTAATATTTAACCTAGCATCGGTTAAATCAACAGTAGAAATATTTTCATTTGGCAATTCTGTATAGAAAGTATTGTCAGAAGATTGATCTAACTTAGTTGTAACAATTTCAAGATCAGATGTTGTAAAACTAGAGGTAGGAAGTGCTCCATTAACACTACCACTTATAGTAGATACACCAACTACAGTAACCTTTCCAGAGGCAGTTGTAATACCAGTAACCCTAGCCATGACAGGATCATTGGAAACTGATGGATCTGAATATTGCAGTAAATTATTAATTTTTAAACCACCCAGGAAATCCTTATTGGCACTTGTAATAGTACTAATGCCATTAGTTGCATCGACAGCAGTAATTGAAGAAACTCCGATGATTTTGGAAGATGTCTGTACTATGTTTGCACTAAATGTATTAATACCAGTCGCTGCATCATTCCCATTTGTTCCAGCAGCAGTTCCAGAATTTGAATAAATTGATTTTACATCAGATATTCCATATTGATGAATATCAGTAACAGTTCTATTGATTGATTCTGATTGCGTAGAAATGCCACTAGTTATTACAAGGACTTCATTATTCAGGAAATTTCCTTTTTTGTCATATACTGTTAATGCCGTCCCAGCTTGTACTGGACTTCTTAAAAATCCAGTTGCACCACTACTATTTCCCTTAATATACGCAGGAACTGATACTGAAGTTTGCTGATTGAGCGTCAACTCCGTATATGGTTGCACATCATACATTGACATGCCCCACTCATTTTCTTGGGGAAACGATGTATTGTATGATCCAGATTCGAGTCTGAAATCAAATACTCTAGCAAGTCCAATTTCCTTACCTGCTGCTGTTTCAGAATTTACTCCAACCCTTTGATCTCTCAAACTTAAGATAAAAGTGTTTCCAACACCGACTGTTGGAGATCTATAAACTGAGTTTAATTTTAATGTTGGTCCAGTATTATAAGGAAAGAACTGATTTTCAATAGTTCTAGTTGTTCTTGGTTTTGGTACATCAATAAAAGTTGGACTGATTGTTTCTATTTCATATCCTTTAACGTATGCCTTACCAGGAGATATTCTAAGAACTGCTAAATCTGGATTGGGAGTAGAACCACCTGCAGTAAACTGACCTTCTTCGTATAAACCTTGGTTACCAAGATTATTATTTAAAGAGTTAACTAGAGAAATATTAAATGGTTTTACAATATAGTGACCACTCTCGTCATAGGTTCTTCTAGCCAAAACATCAGTTAAATCCTCATAGAAGACTGAACCATTACCTCTAGAACTTCCTCTTCTACTAGGAGACTGAAGAACGCCATTAATAACGGTTGCTAAGAGAATAAAATTGTCATCATTGAAGTCATCAAGTGGTTTTTTGAACAGACTTGCAGAAATTTTAAGTCTGTCAGCACCTGGTGCTCCGTAATTATTAAATCCTTGAGAATTATCATTTAAGGATTCATCTGAATTTGAATTTACAATCTCTTCATTAACAAAAAGTCCAATTCTATAACTTGGAGTATTTGAATATTGATCTAAGACTAAAGATTCTTTATTTACGTTTACAAAGTATCCACGAATAAAATATACGCCATTTTCAATTTGGAATACTGATCCCGTAGCAGATGCGTTAGCCCCTAAAGTATTCGCAAAAGGAGTTCCCGCAGTAATAGTAGTATTTCCTAATAATCCAGATGATAATGTTTGGTTACATGTTAAAGGTTCACCATCAGTGAATGTTTGAGTAGTATTGTCTAATTTAGAAGATCCCTGATATGCAACATAAAGAGTTAAGTTTCCTCTCTCAGAATCTGCAGAGGGAAGAATATTGTCAACAACAGCAGTAACACCTGAAGATTGACCTGTGATAGTTGTTCCAACTAACTGATCTGCATATGCCTCAACAGGAACACCCTGAAAAGTATTTGCAAGTTGAATGGCATAGTAAAGTCTAGAGTATCCAGTATTTCCTGGAATTACTTTAGCACCTTCTTTGAAAAAATGTTGACCAAACTTTTCTACCTGATTCTGCAGGATAGACTGTAAAGTCGTTAGTTCTCTTGCCTGGACAGGATATCCAGGCTTAAAAAGCACCTTGTGATAGTCGTTCGTCGCATCAAAATCGTCAAAATATGGTGCTACGTTGAGGTTCGTCTGCTGTGGCATAATTCTTTAGAACTGCAAGATAACTTTTATGTCTTCTTTTTGGTTTGACGATCTTGTAATCGAAGGTCTATTATCTACGTATATAATATTACCAGAATGCTGTTTTACCTCTGGGGACGCAACACCTGTAGTGAAATCCATTCCAAGATAATATGTACGATTATTTATCGTCGTTTTGTTATCGCTAAACGCACTGTCAATACTTAACTGCAATCCTGTAGATGGTGTAATAGCAACTGTTCCATTTCCGGTTGGATTACCTGTAAAATTCTCTAAAAGATAACCATAAGTTGGATTGGTAATTCCAATACCTGCAGTTGTAAATCCTGCTACAGTTCTGTCTTGCCAGAGTTTGAGAACTCCAGTGTTCTGGTCATAGTTTACAACTCTACCAACAGCAGTAACACCAGTTCCAACCGTTTGAGTAACAAAGGAGTCTGCAGTGAAGGTTGCTTCACTATATCCAACCCCAGTCAATTTTAAAGCAGTAACAGCACTTGCTTTATCTGAAGTTAAAACTGATCCTCCAGCAGGAGAAAGTGGATTTTCTACGATGCCAATCCTTGCAAACTGATTGCCAGTGACAAAATCTGGATTTTCATTATCACTCTCAAGTCTTGAGTACATCAATACACTATACGCCCCCAGTTCTCTATAGATATCTGCTCCATGTCCACCTTGTGGGGAGATCATAACATCAAAAACTGGTCTTGTGGTTCCTGCAGGAACTCCACCTGCTTCAAAGTCAACAGTGGCAAAAGTATACCCAGATCCTTGTGCAGATACAGTAACTGAATCAATCTTAGAGTCTCCATCAATCGCAATAGTGCATTCTGCACCAGTCCCATCTCCTCTGATAGGAACTCTGGTATAAGTAACGTTTGCTGTTCCTAATCCAACTCCGCGATTGGTTATATTTACAATTTTAATCGATCCATCTACAGCATTTTCTCTAACTAAAGATGTATCATTGCTAGTGCTCCAGTCCGTAGGGACTGGCATAAAATCTGTAGAATCAAATTTGGTGATATCTGCTGGTTTAATAGTATAAAGATATTTCCAAATATAACCATCACCACTGGTTCCAGCTGCTTTTGGTTCTAAATCAGTAAAAGTTGGTTCGTCTAATGATGGTCTACCAAGAGTGTTTTCTGGATTGGTGCCATTCTGAAGGCAAATATAAACTCTATAATCGCTGTTTAAAACGTAAAAGTTTGAAGTATATAAATTAGTGGATCCTGAAACAGGGGCAGTATTTGATCTACTGTAATCATGACGATACATATCATAAGTAGTACCCGAAGACCAGATCCTTCTAGGAATAACCTGCCTAACATCGGTAGTGTTAATCCTCTTCATTGCAATCATGGTATCCCAATAATCATTCTCTTCATCAAAATTATCTTTTGGTGAGGGGGGATTATCATTCCATGACGAATCATAATCTGTCGGATTTGGAAGTCCGACAAAAGAATAATAGGAATTGCTTGCGTTAGCAATTCCAGCAACAAAATTTTTCGCGTTTAATATTCTAACTTGATCAGTTATAATGGCAGCCATTTTTGACGGACTTTTTTACTTATTTATTACAAAAAATCATGTGAATTTTTTGAATCTAATATATTTGGTTCTATAGACCTTAGATGAAGTGGATATTCCCGTCAATTCATTTGTACCAATTCCAGATAATGTATGTGCTGGATAGGAAATGTCTTTAGTTCTTGCATCCATGGTAATTTTACCCCAAGAATATTCACCAAAGAACGGAGCAGTTGCAAATCCAGATATTCCGCTTGGATTGATATTTGTATTCACGGTCACTTTAGATACACTAGTAGTGATTCCAGAAATAATTTGAGTAGTTATTCCAACTGAATTAACGACGTACACATTATCAATAAACTCTGATCCAATTCCAATAACTGTAGTGTTATCTGTTCCAAGAGCAGTTATACTTGTTGTTGCTGATCCTAAGTTGGAATTTCTTACAATGAAGTAATCTCCTGCCGAAATACTACTCAGAGTTACCGCAGTTCCAACTAAGTCGGTATTTCTCATTTCAGAGTCATATGGAATGTGCAGGTGGAATGTCATTCCAGTTGATCCAACACCAATAGAAGTTGTTCCAAGTCCAA